>Ga0265338_10004662_pt1 | contig 18414 bp, 21 predicted proteins | sample 42126metaG_FD_193579 | JGI IMG/M metagenome (GOLD analysis project Ga0265338, IMG submission 193579) | Rhizosphere microbial communities from Carex aquatilis grown in University of Washington, Seatle, WA, United States - 4-21-26 metaG | ecosystem: Host-associated > Plants > Roots > Rhizosphere... | reverse complement strand
GAAATGCACGGGACACCAGGGCAACGGCACCCAATCGGCGAAAATGAAACAGCCGCAAAATGAAAACGCCGGCGGCGAATGGAACACGTACGAAGTCGTTTGCAAAGGCGACACTATACAGAATTACGTCAACGGCAAATTGATGAATGAAGTGGAAGGCTGCAATGCCTCGGCGGGCGCCATCGCCCTTCAGAGCGAAGGCGGCGACTGGGAAGCGCGCAAAGTTTTTATTGAGCCGTTGAAGTGAGCGGCGGTTGGCCGTCCGTCCATATGACATTACCATTGGGTTACACTTTTTAAGCCGCGATCGAACTCGTGCAATCTATTCGTTTAGGTTTCTTCCTCTCCGTGTTTGATAGGAGTGCAGGGGGGCATCTTTTTTCCAAATTCCAACAAAATCCAAAACACCGTCGCCGTCTCGATCGTGAACAAACCTCCATCAAACCAAAATTCCACCGCCAGCGCCAAAGCGCCCGCGCGGCAAGCGTAAAGTAGGGCGGGCGTTTGGCCTGCCCAAGCCGAAGTGAGCCCTTTTTCATACTCGCGCTGACGCGCTTCGCTGGGTAGACGATACGGCTGCCCTACTCCTGTAAAACACACCGCCACGTACGCTACAAAGCAAATCAGCCCCGGAAAACCCAACTGCGTTCCCAGCATCAAATAATCATTCGTGGTAATCGCCGCCGCTCCGTTTTCGGGCGGTGAATAATCATTTTGGTAAGTCTGAACCGTTTTTTTCCAACCCACGCCCAACGGATGATCGAGCATCATTTGAACCGCACCTCGCCAGGCGGCGACCCGGTGTTGCGCCGATGGCCTGCCAAAATCCAAACGCTTCAAATACCACGGCGCATTGTCCGGCGTCGAACTCCAGAAAAACCAAGCGATTGCAGCCACAATAATAAATCCCGGCAGCACAAACAGCCACTCAAGTTTCCCATAAGCTTTTGCCAGGTACAGCAAACCCACAGCAGTCCCCACCCACGCACCCCGGCTGTAACTGAACATTAAACCCACTGCCATCATAAACGCCGCGATGAAAAGAATAGTACGTGGGACAGGCGTCTCGCATGTCCAGCGAAGCTTGTCAGTGCAGGCATGGAAAAATAATCGTCTCAGATTCATCGATGCGGAGAGGCTGGACGCTTGTTTTACGTTAGAAAATCGCAAATAACCACCCCTTCCATCTGCCTTCCGCTTCGCGACCAACAATCCGATTGTTAGCACGACCCCTGCGCTCATCAACATCCCATAGACATTCGGATTATTCCAAAGCCCAGTCCAGCGTGTCCCCGGATAAAAGTTATGCGCGATTTCCAAATGCCACCACGACCCAAATGCCAGCAATCCGACCAAACCAACCAAGAAATTTACGATTGCCGATTTATGATTTACGACTTCTGGAATATTGTTTCCGCTTTGCGCTTTCTGTTTTCTTCTTTTCAGAAAGAATTCCACTCCTTTGCCCAGCGTCACACCCATCAAAAGAATGAGGGCGTCCACCGCCGGTTGAGACGTTGAATAGCCGATAAAGAACGCACCTATGGCAATGAAAAGGAGCCCAATGAGCGGCAAATCACTCAAGCTAAACATCAGGAAAATGAAAGTTCCGCACCAGAGGGCGAGACAAACCAATAGCATCCAATCAGCTGACAGCCAAGCCGCTCGAAGCTCGCTAAAAATGCCGCTTGGGGAATTTAGGACATCGCCAAAAAGACAGACAGATACAATCGTCAGTAGCAATGCGACCGTCATTCGCCGGGAAAGCGTTTCACTTTGCAACCGCCCTGGCGTGAACCTCAAATTTAATTTCATTAAAGGAAGTTCCGACTCACGCCAGCTGCCACTTTGGATAATGCCGTAGCGCGAGTTCATAACATTCACGGTAGAGCCACGCTGTCTTTGCCGCGTCAAGCAGCGCTGATGCGACTGGCCGGCGGAGCAGCCGTAATATAATCCCTCAGGCGCCAACCTCCCGCTGCGAACTTCCCGTCGGTTTTATTTCATCATTCGGCACTCTTCCTTCGGCCTTTCTGTGCCGTCGCCAGAGCCAAAACAACGTGCCGTAGCTGCCAACCAGCAAATAGGCCAAGATAAATTTCATGGCCGTGTCAGCGGTTTGTGGCGCAATATGCAACGCATCCGTCAAATTGCCCAAGCAACTACACGGTTTGTGATAGCCCATTCGTGCAAGGCCAATGCGATAAAATAAGAAACTCGTTGCGAGCCATGCCACGAGACTAACTGCTAATTGAATTGAACGGTTGAAAAAGCAAACCGTTGCCACGACCACTTCCAGCAGTCCGACGGCCAACATCAAATGACCGAACGTTAACCCCAATAAAGGATTGGGAACCGTCAATATTCTGACATCTCCAAACGAACTCCAGATTTTAGCAATCCCCGTAATAACGAGAATCGCTCCAGCGCTAACACAAAACCAGCTTTTAGGCGCTCGTGTCATGGGGTTTTCTCTTAGAGCGTTTCCATTGGTAAACAGCAAAGATGACAAGAGCAATTGTCGGGCACGCGAGTAAAATCAAAACCCGCAGGCGACTCGGTGGGCGAACATTTGATTCCGGCGGTTGAAGCGACAGTTGTTGGTGATACAAAGCCACTAATTTAGCATCGTTGGTCGGAAGCCATTGATTGGTTTTATTCAAATAGGTCAATTCGTTGGCGGTGGCCGTTTTGTTGGGAAAGCGCCGATCTTCCGTATAAGTTTTACTATCTAAATTTGGTCTGAAACCCTGAAGTAAGATACCATCGTCAACGGCCTCAAATTCTGTCGACCTTCCCCGATAGGTGAAGGTGGGGGGATTTGTGCTGTTCCTGGAGTTTGGATTAAAACACTCAATAATGAATTCCCTTGGAACTGACAAGCCAGCGAAATTCGTGAACTCGAGGACGCGGTAACGCCGGTTCAAGTCTTTGGAGTAGATATATATTGGTACAAATGGCATTTGTTCGGAGCGCTTCAAATCCACTTCCATAAGTTTGTTTAGTTCCTCAGGGAAGGGTTCGGCCCAGTCAAAAAACGGTTTGACCCGGCTCCCCTTGGCTTTGTTAAAATAACAAGTCGATCCATAGGCCAGCCAGGGAGCAATGGCATAATCTGCCTTGTTATTCGGAATATCGTTCACCTCGACAGCCCCGGCAGAAGTGTTGATTGAACTACTTTTCAACGAGCCGCGGAATTGGAGGTAATGGTAGACGTTTGTTCCGTCGTAGGAATCCTCGTAATAATCCACTGGCGATCCTTCCATCTCAGTGTGTATTAACCATTTACAATCCTTTACCGTTACGGTAAAGTGATACGTCCGATTCAACGTAGTGCCATTATATTGTTCTAAGGTACCTTGAACCTGAAACGCCTGATTCGCCGCGCACAGATTACAAACTGTGCACGGCAAAGCGATTATGATCAGGCAATGCAAAAGCTTCACTATAAAAATCGCAAATGAAGTTGCCAGCGTCCGAAGGGGCTTTATCCGTTTCATCCGCAGGTGCCCAAATTAATAGTAGCAACTGAGTTTGTTGTCGGGGCCGCGCCGGCAGACGGGCTGCCACCATGACACCCCCCCGACCCATTACAGGTTCCTGTGTATTGTTGCGACACAACGTCGATTTTATTGGTAGAGGTAATGCAAAGCCCGCTTCCGCCACTTGTGCATTCCGGTTTAGCTGGATCCATTAGCGTATATGTGCATTGGCTAACTGAGTTACTGTCTGCACAGTTCGTAGCATTAGCAGCATCATCCGAGCTGGAGTTGATCACCTTATCAGTACAAGCAGCGTAAACCACAAACGACACGCCTGCCATCGCAACTAAACCTAACACTAGTTTTTTCATAACAATGTGAGTTTTTTCTATTTGTTGTTTTTTGAATATACAGAACCGAAGCAAATTAGAATGGCGCTTTTCGCCACTGAGGCTTGATACGGCTCGTTGACGTCCCGCAACGATTTGGATCGGGCCTTGCCTTGGCGATGGTTATGAATAAGGTCAAGGAATCGTTGAATGAACACACGCGATGGTTGATAGAACCGACGCGATAATTGGAAGAGGTTCTTCGGGATGGAATGGCCGCCATTAGTCGTCGACCGTGCAACGGCTGAATGGACTCCGATGATGCTTGATGGAGACTGAAGAATCGTTGCGTGATGCTCGGCAGAGAGAGAGGGAGGGAAGCAGGTTTGGATGTAAAAGAGTCTTTCCCTTGCGTCTAGCTTTAGTGATTTAATTCCCATAAGAACGCCCTACTCTTTCTAAGTAGAAACATTTAAGCGGATATATCGCTGCCTGTCAAGTAATTATTTCTAGTTTTTTGGAAAAGGGGCGCATCTTGAGGCACTGCCCCCGAAGATATGGTTTAGAAAGGGGTGTGAGCGGTTCCTCATCCGGCAAGCAGAAAAACCTGAACCAAAGGAAACGGATGAACACTGAACAGATGCGCCCGCGGTCGCTGCGAGAGATAGAGTTGGAAGTCATGGCCGAAGGACGCGAATGGACACGACAGAGACTTCAGCAACGATTGCAGGAAGAAGCTGACCGTCAGGGCGGCGTTTTTCCCCCTGAGCCAAAGCAAGGTGGTGCATCGGCGCAGCCGTCGGATGCAGCTGCAGACTGAAGCTGGGGTGGTAAAGCTCGAGGTGCTTTACGGCCAGGATGGTATTTTAATGGGCGGCGCGAAATGCACGGGACACCAGGGCAACGGCACCCAATCGGCGAAAATGAAACAGCCGCAAAATGAAAACGCCGGCGGCGAATGGAACACGTACGAAGTCGTTTGCAAAGGCGACACTATACAGAATTATGTCAACGGCAAGTTGATGAATGAAGTGGAAGGCTGCAATGCCTCGGCGGGCGCCATCGCCCTTCAGAGCGAAGGCGGCGAATGGGAAGCGCGCAAGGTTTTTATTGAACCGTTGAAGTGAGGGCCTGTTAAAGATCTGAGAAATTTGGCAGTCGTTATTTCGTCTCGCTGCCAGAGGGGACTTTTCAATGGGCTGTCAGGGAGGGTGGAGTTATCCCGGCTGCAATCCCGGAATCAGGAGTGGCTCTGGGAAGCAGTCAATTCTGCGGAACAATTCAGTGGAATTTTGGTGGGCGCAGCCGCCTTGGCTGTAGTTCGGTGCGCCTCGCATCGAACACCTGCAGCGTGAGATGATGCTGAATCGTGGGTCGATTTCGCGCCCGAGGCGGGAGCGGTCCTCAGTTCCAACTGCAACGTTCCCGCTCAGATCATGACCGTCAGCTGCGCCGGGAGAGGACTATTAGTTCGAGTATTTTCTCAGGTCTTTTCTTGCAGCCACGGCTTGTTTTTGTGCAGTCTCTTAGTGATACCTCATTGTGCGGGGTATGTTTTTTATGCAATCGAAGAGTGAAAATTGCCGGTGGCTGTTACGTCCCGACGTTGTGTCCACCGTGTTAAACGATGGCGCGGTCATCTTGGACTTGCGGACCAAGTTTTTCTTTTCCTTGAATGCCTCTGGCTGGGCTATCGCGCAAATGTTTGAGAGCGGGGCAACTCGTTCGGAAGTGCTCGCCGCCAGCTTGAATTGGGGTGCCGCCAGCGCGGATCATCCCGGCATCAATGGCCTCATTGACCAACTCATCGCAGAACGATTGGTGGAGCCTGCCAACAACTCAGTCACTGCTGGGGCCCAAGTCACCTTGGCCGTCTGGACGCCACCGATGTTGAGCAAGCACCGGGAGCCGCTCCAACGTATCATGGTGAGCGCCTTCGATCCCGGCTTGCCCCTTGCTGAATGAGCGCATTGGCTGTTGCGTCCTCGCCCCGCCGGCAGCTCGTTTACAATTGCGGCCCGGCGCAGTTGGCCATTGATTTTGAGGAGCCTGCCTTGGGCGAATACCTGCATGGATTATTGAGCCAATACGACGCGCCGTGGGCTGGCCCGCCAAATACGATTCAGGTTCTCGTTGAAAGCAACTCGCTCCCCACCGTCGCCTCCGGGACGACTGGCAGTTATTTGACATTGCAACGGCTGCGTGTGGATTGCATCGATGGGCGGCTCGTTTCCTTGGGGCACCTCGGCTCGCGAATGGAATTCGAGATGAATGCCAGCCGGGCGCGAGTGTCAGTGCCTCCGCATCCCGACCGCCCCGCCCTGGTGGAAGAAATCGAGCAGCAGTTTGTCTTGTTGCTGGCCCGCGCGTGGGCGCAGGCCGGTTGGACACCCCTGCACGCCGGCTCGCTGGTGCCGCCTGGCGAAACGCGATGTGTCCTGCTTTGTGCGCCGTCAGGCTCCGGCAAGACGACGCTCACCGCTGCCTTGCTGCGCCGGGGATGGCGCACTCTGGGCGATGACAAGACCCTGTTGCGCCTGCAAGCCGGCGCAGCTTGCGCCCGCGCGCTCGCCCGCCGCTTTCATTTGCACCCCGAAGCCGCGCGCTGGTTTCCCGAAGCCGGCAATCTCACGGACTGGCCGCGTTATTCGCGCTGGACGGACAAGCGTGTCGTGCAAATTGAAAAGCTCTGGCCGGGCCGGTTGCTCGATGAAGCGGTACCTGGGGCGGTGGTGCAAGTGGAACGAAATCCCCTCGGTCCAGCGCTCACGGTTATTCCGCTGGAGGCGACGGAGATATTGAACACGCTGTTGCGGCAAGTCGTGATTCCCGGTGAGGCGGCTCACGCGCGGCCGCTGGTGAATTGCGTGGTTGGAACCGCTTCGCGCTTGCGTGGCGCGCGGGTTATGGTGGGCCACAATGCTTTCGCGAACCCGGACGTTGCGGAAGAGCTCGAACAAATACTGCGGAGGTTACTGGCATGAACGATGCCCTCGTGGCCAGCGTCATCGTTCCCGTGCTGAATGGCGAAAAAACGCTCGGCCAATTGCTGGCCGCCTTGAAATCCCAAGCCGGCGTGCCGGGCCGTTTTGAAATCCTCGTCGTGGACAATGGTTCCACCGATCGCACGGTTGAAATTGCCCAAAGCCACGGCGTGACCCCCCTGCATCAACCGGTGCGCGGGCCGTCCGCCGCGCGCAACTTCGGCTTGGCCCGCGCCCAGGCGGATGTTGTCGTCTTCACCGACGCCGACACCGTGCCTTCGCGCCGCTGGCTGGCCAGCTTGCTGGCGGCGTTTGCCGATCCGGATACAATTCTGGCCACCGGCCCCATTCATGGTTGGGCTCCGGCCACTCCCGTCGAACGCTACGCCGGCACGCAAATCCATTCGGAACGCGAGAAAACGGCGGAGCACCCGCGCCATCCCTTCGCCCACGGCATGAACGTGGCCGCGCGGCGTGAGGCCGCCATTGCCGTCGCAGGTTGGGATGAAGCGATGTCCAGCGGTGAAGATGTGGATTTTTCCCTTCGCCTGCAGCATCGATTTGGAAAACCAATTCGGTTCGTGGAGCAGGCAGTGCTGTTTCACAAACTGCGCGACACGGAGGAAGCCCTGTGGAAACAGGCTCGCTGGCACGGGTCCGGTTACGCGCTGGTTCATCGCCGGCATCGCCAGACCCTGTCGTCGCCGGCTTGGCGATGCGGCGTGGCCTTCAGCATGATCGCCGCGTTGCACTGCGTATCGCCGTTGGTGGAGGCGGGCTGCCGGCTCGGGCTGTTCAGCGCGGAGCGCGCCGAATTTGAACGCTATCATCGCCAATACCTGCGGCATTTCTGGGGCGGTTTCTATGCCCAATGGAGAAGGCGCCGCGCATGAATCCGCGTCTCTCCGTCGTTATTCCCGCGTTCAACGCGGAAGCCTCCATTGCCGATGCCGTGCGCGCCGTCGTCACTCAACCGCTACCCCGCGATGCCTTCGAGTGTTTTGTGGTGGACGATGCTTCTAGTGATCATACCGCTGAGGCCGCCCGTCGGGCGGGGGCCGTCGTGATCTGCCATCCACACAATCGGGGGCCGGGCGCGGCGCGCAACACGGGCGTGGAGGCTGCGCGCGGCGAATGGATCGTTTTCACGGATGCCGATTGCGTGCCTTCGCGCCGCTGGCTGCCGGCCTTGCTGGCCGCCGCCGAGGCGGCACCGCGAACCACCCTGGCGCTGGCGGGGAAAACCGTCGGGCTGAACTCCGAAGCTCCGGCGGCGCGTTTCATGGATTTGATCGGCGCGCTCGACGCCGAGAATTATTTGCGCCACGAAGTGATGCCGTGGGCTCCGTCATGCAACCTTGCCTTCCGTCGCGCGGACTTGCTTGCCGTGGGCGGATTTGATCTGTCTTTCCTCCACTACGAGACGCCTGAATTGCATTTGCGCCTGCTGGATCGTTTTGGCGGCGCCGTCGTCTGCGTGCCCACGGCCTTGGTGATGCACCGCCATCGCGCCAGTTGGGCGGGATTCTGGCGGCAGCAAACCGGTTACGGACTAGGCTACGCCCACTTTCTGCAACGCTACGCGGACCGGTGGCCCTGGTCGTTACGTTGCGAACTGGCGGCCTGGGGCCGCTTGGTGCCAACCGCCCTCCGCGCCGTCACCGGCCGTGCGGATGAGGGCTTGGTGCGGCGCGGAATGTTTCTGAAGCAACTCGCTCAACGTGTCGGATTCAGCCGCGCGTTCTTTTTTTCGCGGTTTCGCAATGAACCTTTTCCGGCGCCCCGCTCCGTATGAACTCGCCCATGGCTCCGCTGCTGAAGGGAAACCGTCTGCCACTTTGGCTGGCGGTGGGGCATTTCATCCTGCGTGCGCCGGCGCGGCTGGGACGAACGTCCTTGCCCGCGTTTTTGGCGCGCCTGGCGGCGCAGCCTCGTCGTGGAGCGGAGTTTGCGGAAGTCCATCGCCTCAGCCGGCGCTGGCTGCGCCTGGCGGGCCTGCGCGGAGCGGATACGTGTTACTTGCGATCGCTGGTCCTGTTTCGGTTTGTCGATCCGCGCGACGGCGACCTTTGCCTACATTTCGGTGTGGATGAACCGCGGGAAGGAGAGCGCTTGCACGGGCACGCGTGGGTTAGCCTGCGCGGCGAACCGCTCAACCCGCCACCCTCGATGCCGGCCGGGCGGCTCCATGAAATCTACCGTTACTCAATCCTCACCGGCGGGTCTTCAGCAAGTGGCGCAACGTTTGCCGCCGCCATGATCCGCTCCGGCCACGCGGCCCTCGTGCCTCCAGCACCGTCTCCGGCGTGACCAGCCACCGCGCGAGCCGGCGCGGGCCGCGCAGGTTGAGCCGTTCCCGCCAGCGGGCGCTGGCCTGATCACCGAACGCGCGCGCGGCCAAATCCAATCCCACCGCCAGGCAAAATCCGGCGCCTGTTTTTTTCAGGCATTCGTGCAAGGATTGTTCATCAATGGCTCCGGCCCGTTCCCGCGCCGCCTGCGTGAGGTCGCAAAGGTGCTGCAATTTGTCGAAGCTGTGACCGGCCGCGCCGTGCACCCCGGCCATCACTAGGAGACCGGCGGGTGACGCCTGCCAGCCTCCGCGCGCATCGCGTTCGAGAGGCAAATCATCCAGCCGCACCGAGACCCCGCGCCGCACGGCGGGCGAATTCACGAGATTGTCATGTATTTCGACCGTCGCGCCCGGCATGTCGGGATGCTGGTATTGAACCTCGGCATAACCCGTCGCACGCTTCATTCGCACCGGCAACGCCTGATAGCCAAGCCGCCTCAACGTGTCATCCACACGCTTCCAGTCCTCGCTCCGCACCAGCAAATCCACGTCGCCGAAGAAGCGCAGCGCCGGCTTGGCGTAAAGGCGCGCGGCAAAATCGGCTCCCTTGAGCACGATGGCCTGCGCGCCGCTGGCCGACAGTTCGTCAATCAAACGCCGGGCTTCCGCGCCGAGGAACAGGGACATCGCCGCGCGTTTGGCGGAGCATTCGTGAGCGAGTTTCAGGGTGGAACGGAGGTCGTCTGCGGTAGCCGGAGGGGCCACCAGCAGGTCGGGTTGTTGCTTCAACAGGCGGTCCACCTGGTGCAACACGGCCGGCAGCACCCCATGCGCGTGCGCAAGCTCGCACAGCGTAACGACACCCTTTGGCATCAGGTGAACACTGGGCAAAGGAATGGACGGGCCTTCGGGATCGGCCAAAGCGAGCAACCAGGTTTCTTCAGGTGTCATGGACAGCGCCTCATTTCTCTGACGGGCACACTGTAATCAAGAAAAGAAATCAAGAAAGTGAAATTCACGTTGCGACCATCTTGTTAGACAATAAGCTCATTTCCGTTTTGAAAGCAGCGAATCCATCACAGCAAGCAGCGCAACCAGGAATACGATGACAGTTATGAACTCATACAGATTATCGAGCGAAAATGTCGAACCCGAAACTTCTGTATAGTGACCATGCTCTCCAATGTAGTGCTTGGCATTTTCGATTTTTCCGTTTCCGGGACTTCCACCGATCAATCCGGCATGGATCATGAAGACAAAGCAATTCACAAAGGCGAGACAAACGAAGATCTGGCGAATGCGTTTCATGTGTGAGCTGCCTAACGTGGCTCGGGCGACTGGTCAAGCGGCTGGCTCATGTCTAGGCAAAAACAAAAGCCCAAGTGAAACGAGTGCAATAACACCATAAGACGCTGCCCAGATTGGCAGGGACTTCTGTATGACCACAGTAGCAATACTACCAAACGCCATATAAACAGCGATCAGGGCAATAATCCAACGCGCCCATCTCGCGCCACGAAACAAGAAAATGCTCGCCACGATGCCGGTCAAATACAACAGGCAAGAACCAGCGAGTACAGACCAAGCGACCCAAAGACCGGCGGCCGTCGGATGAAGGGCCAGCAATGCCCGGATCAGGTTAAAGACGGAGTAGCAGCAAAGTGCCAGCCAGAGTATGCCGAGCAGGCGATGTGTTTTCATAAACGTGAAGCCGCCTATCGTCCGGAAGCCGCCGTGGTGGTGATCGAAATGAAATTCCCTGATTTCACACGGCTATCTTAGGATACCGTAAGTTCCGGTCAATCCATTCCCACCACTTCTGACGACCCGGGTGTGGTTGAAAGTAGGTGAGGCTTTTTTCATCCTGAAGGGATGCCTGGCAATAGCCCGGCGTTTCAACGCCGGGAACGTCGCCGAAATAACCCAGGAAACGGCTGAAGATCCAAATCGCTCAACCTCGCCCGCCTCTCCGAGTTCCGAGTTCCGAGTTCCGCGTTTGGTCGGGTTCCCACAAATCAGCCGCAAATCGCCTTAAAATACCAGTTGCCTTCACCCGGTTCTTTGATAGTTTGTTGGGCCTTTCCGGAGTTGCCGGAGAAGGGAAACGGCCTCAAATTCCTGCGCTCGTGTGAGGGCAGGGGGCCACAATAACACTGAAATCAATCCCGTCTTCCGCGGGATGCTCTGAAAAATGTAGCGCGCGGTCTGTGACCGCCGGACGAATCAGGGTTCTAACCAAAGGAAAAAATTGTGATTAGTATTGGAGTTAAGGAATTGTTGGATTCTGGCGTTCATTTCGGACACCAGACGAAACGGTGGAATCCCAAGATGAAGCCGTTCATCTTCGATGCCCGCAACGGCATCCACATCATCGACCTCAGCAAGACGCTCGGCCAGCTCGAAGCGGCGTGCGATTTTCTCGCCGCGACCGTCGGCAAAGGCCAGCGCGTGCTCTTCGTGGGCACCAAGAAACAGGCCCAGCAGGCCATCAAGGAAACCGCCAAGGAAAGCGGACAATTTTACGTCACCGAACGCTGGCTCGGCGGCACGTTGACGAACTTCCAGACCATCAAACGCTCCATCGCCCGGATGAAGCAAATCGAGAAGATGGAATCGGATGGCAGCATCAACAACTACGTCAAGCAGGAGCAATCGATGATTCGCCGCGAGGCCGCGCGCCAGGTGAAATATTTCGACGGCATCCGCGCGATGGATAAATACCCCGGCGCCATGTTCGTCGTGGACATCAAACGCGAGCACAATGCCGTGGCCGAAGCCCGCAAGCTCAAGATCCCGGTGGTGGCCATTGTGGACACGAATTGCGATCCGGATCTGGTGACTTACCCGATCGCCGGCAACGACGACGCGATCCGTTCGGTGCGGATGATTCTGGCCACGATCGGCAATGTGATCACCCAGGCGCGCGGCGAATACGAAGCGAAATACGGCCGCAAAAAAACCGAGGAATCGGGCGAAGTGACCGAGAAATTTGATTCCGCACAGGCCGTCGAAGTCGCCGCGGGTGATGATCCGTCGACTCCGGAAAGCTCGCCGGAATAGTTAAAGGAAGTTTCGGGTTCCGAGTTTCTGGTTTCGAGTTCGCACAGGACTCGAAACGGATTCTCCCCATCCGAAGCCGATAACCCCTAACCAAATTTTATTTATGGCTGATATTACTGCTGGAATGGTGGCCAAGCTCCGCGAAATGAGCGGTGCGGGCATGATGGACTGCAAGAAAGCGTTGACCGACACGAACGGCGACGTGGAAGCGGCGATGACGTTGCTGCGCAAGAAAGGCGCCGCCACCGCCACCAACAAAGGCGCCAAGGAAGCCCGCGAAGGTTTGATTGCGCAATACATTTCCCCCGGCGGCCGCCAGGGCGTGCTCGTGGAAGTGAATTGCCAGACGGACTTTGTCGCCCGCAACGAGGCCTTTCGCGCCTGGGCGGACAGCGTCGCCAAACGCCTCGCGGCCGATCCCAAGACGGATTTTGAAGCCGAGCGCGTTGACCAGGTCGCCAAGATTCGCGAGAACATCAAAATCACCCGCCACGCCCGCATGGAAGTGAACGGCAACGGGCTGATCGCGGCCTACATTCACACCGGCGCGAAAGTCGGCGTGCTGGTCGAAGTCGGCGCGGGAAAAGAAGCCACCGTGGCCAGTGATGATTTCAAGCAACTGGTGAAGGACATCACGCTGCAAATCGCCGCCGGGCATCCGAACTCGGTTTCCCGCGAAGAAGTGCCGGCGGAGGTCGTTGCCAAGGAACGCGAGATCGCCGTGCAATCGGACCGCCTGAAAGGCAAGCCCGCGCAAGCGATTGAAAAAATCGTGGCCGGCATGCTGGACAAGTTTTACCAGACCTACTGCCTGCTCGAACAGGGTTTCGTGAAGAAGAATTCCGAGATCAGCGTGAAAGAACACGTCGCGCAGGTGGGCAAACAACTCGGCGACGAAATCACCATCCGCCGCTTCGTCCGCTTCCAGGTTGGCGAAAGCGTATAGTGGCACGGGCATCCTGCCCGTGCGTTTCGATTCAAATTCACAAAAGGCGTCCGCAAGGACGCCTTTTTTTGGATGCCGTTTTCATCAACGCGGTTTCAGCCGGGCGTAGAGGCGCGGGCGGGTCGGAGACGTTTTGTGACCGTTTCACCCCGCAGTCAATCCGTCGAAAACGGCTCTCGCTGTCCTCTGCTGCACCCAGCGGGCTGAAGCCCCGGGGCATTAATGAAATCCGTGGGAGCAACATTTTGGATTTGCCGATCGGTCTATGGGAGGTTAAACATAGGTTGTGAGTGTAAAGGAATTGAAAATGGAACTGGCCTCGCTTTCCGCGCAGGAACAGGCGGAAGTTGCCGCGTTTTTGTTTCAACTCCGCCGCAAATCCGATCCCGATTACCAAGCGACAATTCAACGAAGGCTTGCGGATAAAGACTCTTCACATTGGTTAACTCCCGATGAAGTTGAGAGACGACTAAAAAACTAGTTCTCATGGACACGCGCTATGCTGTCTATTTGCACTTCGAATTGCTGGAAGCAATTCCCAAAGGCGGTGTCCACGGTCGCCGGATATTAAAATTCATCGAATCTTTGGCCGAAAATCCTTTTGCGGAAGGCGATTTTACGCAAAAAGACGAATCGCTGCGTTTACTACAGATAAAAATCGTTGGCGATTACGCGGTCACTTATTGGGTGGATCATCCCGTGAAATCTGTGATGGTCTTAAGTATTTGTATTGCCGACACGTGAAATTCGAAGCGGATACTAATTCCCTCCCAACTGCTTCCTCAACTCCGTCTTCAAAATCTTTCCCGTCGCGTTGCGGGGCAGGGGCGGGGAGACGATCACCTGGCGCGGAACTTTGTAGTCGGCCAATTTTTCGCGGACAAATTTCAACAAGGCAGCTTCGTTGACGCTCGTGCCGTCGTTGGGCACCACAAACGCAATGGCCTGTTCGCCGCGGCGCGCGTCCGGTTGACCGACGACGGCGGTTTCTTTCACGTTCGGAAATTGATAAATCACTTCCTCGATTTCACGCGGATAAACATTGTTGCCATTGACGAGGAGCATGTCTTTCTTCCGGTCAGTGATGTAGTAATAGCCGTCATCGTCGCGGTAGCCGAGGTCGCCGGTCAGGAGCCACGTATCGCGGAACGCTTTCGCGGTTTCTTCGGGTTGATTCCAGTAACCCATCATGACGTTTCCGCCCTGCACACAAATTTCGCCCACCATGTTCGGCCCGAGCGTCCGGCCATCATCATCCTGGACGCTCATCCGCACGTTCGGGATCGGCAATCCGATGGAGCCGGGTTTGTGCGTGCCATCGAGCGGGTTTTTCGCCACGACCGGGCTGGCCTCGCTGAGGCCGTAGCCTTCAATGAGCGGAATTTGAAATCGCGATTCGAATTCGTGCAGCAACTGCCCGGGCAATGGCGCCGAGCCGCTGATGCAAATGCGCAGCGGAAGTTTTCCCGGAAGCTCCGCGTTGACCAGGCTGCGATAAAATTGCGGGAAGGCCGGCAGGATGGTGGGCCGCTTTGTGAAAATTTCCTGGATAAGGTTGCGCGCCGGATGCAGGGACTTGACGATCACGATCGAACCGCCCACCAGCAGCGGCAACAGGATTCCCACCGTCAGCATGTAACTGTGGAACATCGGCAGGAGCACCGCGAACCGATCATCCGCCTCGGTGTGAAGACATTGCCGGCAGCTGTCCACGTTATGCAGCAGGTTCCCGTGGGAAAGCATCGCGCCTTTGGGCCGGCCGGTCGTTCCCGATGTGTAGATCAAAACCGCCAGGTCCGTTTCCTTGCGCACGGGATTTCGCAGCAGTTCCGTGTCGAACCGGGTGCCGCCCGGAGGATTCGGAAATGAAACCAGGACATTTTCGGCATTCAGCAACTTGAGCGAAGGGCGCTTGGTTTTCAACGCCTGAAAATGCCCGCTGAGTTCGCCGTCGGTAAGGATGATATCGATCCCCGCGTCATTCAGGATGTAAGCGACTTCCTCCGGCTTCAGAAAATTGTTGATGGGCACGACCACCGCGCCGGTTTGGAGGACGCCGAACAGCGCGGGAATGAATTCCGGACAATTCTTCAGCCAAAGCCCCACGCGCTCGCCGGGTGCGACATTGAATTGGTGACGAAGAATGCCGGCCACGAACAGGCTGCGGCTCCACAGCTCGGAATAGGAAAATGTCGCGTCACCCCAGAACAGGGCGGTCTTCTCCGAGTGCTTTTGCACGGAATCTGAAAACGCACCGGCTAGATTCATCGTGGCATACTACGACGAACTTGCCGTTGCGGCAAGACGCGCGCAAACCATCCCCGGGGCCGACTCCCAAGACCGCTCGACGACGGCTTCCTCCATTTACCTGATTCAAAGTCACTTATCGTATGCAATTCTCTTTGCAATAAATGGCGTGCGTCCGCCAAGAGTGGGTGAGACGCCTGCCCGAGCGAACGCTAAGTTGGGACGCGTGAAGGTGAAAACAGTATTAGCAGTGCGATGGACGGCGAGCGAGATCGAACCCGTGCCGGTGCTGTATGCCACGGGGTTGAAGATTCGCGCGGCGGATCGACGCGTCCAGTTTGTGCGCAGCCATCGACCGAATTATGCGCGCTATTCTGCGGCCAATGAGCCGCGGCGCGGAAAACCAGTCCTTGTATTTTGATGAAAACCAAGAAATCGAAAATTTCGTTGCCGCTCGGGCGCGCAGGGTTGCTGGCATTTCAAATCAACTCGTTGCGTGACGAATGTTGCGAGGCGGCGGAAAAGTTATTGCGGCAAAAACCTTTAAATGAGGCGGAACTCGACGAGGCCGCCCGTTTGGACGACGCGCTCGCCGAGGCCCAAAGGGTCCTGAAATCCGCCGTTGCCCGGATTGCATTTGCCCGGCTCAAACGCCGGAGCCAGACCAAGTGAGGTTCGCATGAGTTATCTGCGCCGCGGCGATTGTGAATTGACCAACCCGAAAGTTTTCGCGGTACAGATCGCGATGATTCGGGATAAATGCCATGCGGCCGTCGAAATGTTGTCGCGCCCGGATTCGTTGAGTGACGCGCACCTCGCCGAATGCCTGCGGTTGAGTGATTCGCTCGATGTGACCAATCGACTTTTAAGATGCGCCGTGGCTCATGTGGCCATTGCCCGGCGAAAAACCCACGGCGTTAAAATTTAATTTTAGCAAACAATCTCTGCTAGCTGCCTCCCGTAGGGGCCGCGTTTCCAACCAGCGCGGCCCTCTTCTTTTTGCCGGATGATTTCGCAAAACGCCTATACACACCCGCAAATTGTTCTGGTTGTTCGCATCGTCATGCTTGGCATGGGGCGCCCCGCACACTTATATTGCATGAGTGATTGATACGGAACAAAAGCTGGCCGCGTTCCTTCCCCAGCTCCACGCGGCCTCCTGGGTGGCGGTGGATACGGAAGCCGATAGCCTGCACGCTTATCCTGAAAAAGTTTGCCTGATTCAAATCAGCACGGTCGCCGGTGATGTGTTGGTGGATCCGCTCTCGAAAATAAATCTCGAACCGCTGCTCGATGCTTTGTCCGGCCATGAATTGATCATGCACGGGGCGGATTACGATTTGCGGCTGCTGGAAAAACACCATCATTTCACGCCTTCGGCCATTTTTGACACCATGCTGGCGTCGCGGCTCATCGGCGAAGTGCAATTTGGCTACAGCACGCTCGTGGAAAAATATCTGGGGGGGAAACTCGAAAAGGGCCCGCAAAAAGCGAATTGGGCTCTGCGCCCGCTCACGGAACGAATGGAAAAATACGCGCGCAACGACACGCATTACCTCAAAACCCTCGCGGATAAATTGAGAGCCGGACTCGAAGAAAAAGGCCGGCTCGGGTGGCATCAGGAATCCTGCGCGCGGCTCATCGCCCAATGCACCCAGCCGGAGCCGGTGGACCGGGACGCGGTTTGGCGCATCAAAGGCAGTCATCTGCTGGGGCGGCCCGGGCTCGCCGTGCTGCGGGAATTGTGGCAATGGCGCGAGACGGAAGCGATCGCGGCCAATCGCCCGCCGTTTTTTGTTATGAGCCACGATGCGCTGGTGGATGTCGCAGCCGCGGCCGCAACGCAGCGGCCGATTGAACAGTTTTTGCCCAGGACCATTTCCGAGCGGCGGCGCAGCGGCCTGGCCAAAGCGATTGCAGACGGAATGGAACTGCCTGCCGAAAAATTCCCGAAAATTTTGCAACGTACGAACCACCGCCCGACCGAGGCCGAACGGAAACGTTTCATGGAATTGCAGCAGCGCCGCGATGAACACGCGCAGAAATTGGGCATCGACCCGACGCTGATCGCGAGCCGCGGCACACTTTCCGATCTCGCCCGCCATTGGGAAAAATACTCCAGGGACCTGATGAATTGGCAGCGGGAATTGCTGACTAGAGCGGTTTAAAAAATATTGTAGCCGATTCGGAGCGAGTATTTTTGGTTTTTGGCAAGGCTTCGCCGAAGGCGCAGGTTTGCAAAACCCTGTAACTGAGCCGAAACGCCGCCAAAAACCAAAAAGACCGTTTCCTGATCTTACAAGACCGAACGGCTACAATATTTTTTAAACCGCTCTAAGTAACAGCGCGTTACCTCACCACTTCAAACGCGAACCCCTTCAGATATTCCGTCTCCGGGATCATCGGGATGATGGGGTGATCGGGCGATTGCGAATAGGCGGCGACGCGGCGGAGAACTTTGTGCGCGTCATACGCGGCGGCGAGCACGGTGTCCTGGAACAATCCCGCGTCTACATGGTGCGAGCAGCAAAACGTGGCGAGCGTGCCGCCGGGTCTGAGCAACTTGAGCGCGCGCAGATGAATTTCCTTGTAGCCGCGCAAGGCGTCCGGCACCGAAGCGCGATTCCGCGTGAACGACGGCGGATCGAGAACGATCAGGTCAAACTTCGGAATCAATTTCTCGGTCGGCACGGTCTTGGTATGCGCCTTGAGCCAGTCGAAAACGTTGGTGGCTTCAAACGTACATTGACCGGCCAGGCCGTTCGTTTCGGCATTTCGTTTCGAGGCGGCAATGGCATCGGCGCTTTGATCGAGCAGGTGGACGTGGGCCGCGCCATTGCGAGCGGCGTGCAAACCGAACCCGCCCAGGAAACTGAAACAATCCAGCACCTGCGCGCCCTTGGCGAAACGCGAGACCGCTTCGTAATTGGCCTGTTGATCCAGATATAAACCCGTCTTGTGGCCCTCGATGAGGTCGGTCTCGAATTTCAGTCCGTTCAAATTCGTCGAGATGGGGCCGCTGAATTCCCCGGCCAGCACGCCGCTCGCTTCGGTCAATCCCTCAAACTTGCGC
>Ga0265338_10004661_pt1 | contig 18419 bp, 18 predicted proteins | sample 42126metaG_FD_193579 | JGI IMG/M metagenome (GOLD analysis project Ga0265338, IMG submission 193579) | Rhizosphere microbial communities from Carex aquatilis grown in University of Washington, Seatle, WA, United States - 4-21-26 metaG | ecosystem: Host-associated > Plants > Roots > Rhizosphere... | reverse complement strand
CGGAGGCGTCTTGCGGCCGCGTCCGCTGGACGGCGGCGGCCGCGGACGCTCCGGCCCGCGCCGGCGCGGCCTCCGGCGCGAGAGCCGACGGCGCGGCCTCCAGCGCGCGGGCGTCGCCGGCCGCCTCGGCCCCGGCGGCGGCCGGCGCCTCGCCCGCTGGCAGGACGGCGGCCGCCGGGACGTCGGGCGACAGCGGGGCCGAGAGCGAGGGTATCGGGCTTGGCGCCTGCGGCGCGTCCGACGCGCGATGGTCCGCGGCCCAGCCGAGGCTGGAGGCGGCGGCCAGGACGGCCGCCAGCAAGCCGGCGAGGGGCGCCCGGGACATGGCCCCGCCAGTTTAGGTCCCGAACCGTCTCGCGGCAAGGCCCCTTTTCTTTATAGAATCGAGTAAATCCCCAGCGGAAAGAGAGGACCCGATGTCGACCATGACCGCTCCCGAGCTGCACCCCGACCTCCAGAATTTCCTGTCCAAAGGCCCCCACCAGCTGCTCATCGGCGGCAAGCGCCAGGACGCGGCCTCCGGCCGCAGCTTCGAGGCCTTCAACCCCGCCACCGGCGAGGCGATCGCCAAGGTCTCCGAAGGCGCCGCGGAGGACGTCGACCGGGCGGTGAAGGCCGCCCGGGCCGCATTGTCGGGCCCGTGGGGCAAGATGACGCCGGCGGAGCGCGAGCGCGTCCTGCACAAGCTCGCCGATCTCGTCGAGAAGAACGCCGAGGCGCTCGCTCAGCTCGAGTCCCTCAACAACGGCAAGACGATCCGCGAGGCCAAGAGCGGCGACGTCCCCCTTTCCGTGGCGCTGCTGCGCTACTACGGCGGCTGGCCCACCAAGATCCACGGCGAGACGACGCCGGTCTCCGTTCCCTATTACCCGGGCGCGAAATTCCTCCATTACACCGTGCGCGAGCCCATCGGCGTCGTGGGCGCCATCATCCCCTGGAACTTCCCCCTGCTCATGGCCGTCGAGCGCCTGGCGCCCGTGCTGGCCTGCGGCAACACCATCGTCCTCAAGCCCGCCGAGCAGACGCCGCTCTCCGCCTTGCGGCTGGGCGAGCTGTGCCTGGAGGCCGGCGTCCCCGAGGGCGTCGTCAACGTCGTCCCGGGCTTTGGCCCGACGGCGGGCGCGGCGCTCGCCGCCCACCCCGACGTCGACAAGATCACCTTCACCGGCTCGACCGAGACCGGCCGCGAGATCGTGAAGGCCTCCGCCGGCAACCTCAAGAAGCTCTCGCTCGAGCTCGGCGGCAAGTCCCCGAACATCGTCTTCGCGGACGCGGACCTCGAGGCCGCGGCGAAGGGCATGTTCATGGGCATCTTCTACAACCAGGGCCAGACTTGCTCCGCCGGCAGCCGCGTGTTCGTCGAGCGCTCCAAGTTCGACGAGCTGGTGAACGCGCTCGCGGAAAAGGCCAAGACGATCCGCCAAGGCCCGGGGCTCGACCCGAAGACCCACATGGGCCCGCTCGTCTCCCAGGAGCAGAAGGACCGGGTGCTGAAGTACATCGAGCACGGCAAGACGGAAGGCGCCAAGCTGCTCGCCGGCGGCGAGGCCGCCCCGGGCAAGGGCTATTTCGTCAAGCCGACCGTGTTCTCCGACGTGAAGGACAGCATGAAGATCGCCCGGGAAGAGATCTTCGGGCCCGTCGTCGCCGTGATGCCCTTCGACAACGTCGAGGAGGTCGTGACCCGCGCCAACGACACGCCCTTCGGCCTCGTGGCCGGCGTCTGGACGAAGGACATCAAGAAGGCCCATCGTCTCACGCAGCAGCTCAAGGCCGGCGTGGTCTGGGTGAACTGCTACCAGTTCGTCGACGCCGCCGCGCCGTGGGGCGGCTACAAGCAGAGCGGCTACGGCCGCGAGAAGGGCCAGTACGCCATCGAGGAGTATACGCAGGTGAAGTCGGTCTGGGTGGATTTGAACTAGAGGCGACTTATCCACCGGACTGGGCATATGCCCAGTTGGTGGATAACTCGAGAACCGAATGCCAGTGGCCACGAACGAGCTGATCAAGACGGAGATCCAGGGAGCGGTGGGCGTGATCCGGTTGAACCGGCCGGAGGCCTTGAACGCGCTGAATCATCCATTGATGGACCAGCTCGAAGCCGTGTTGAACCAGTGGAAAGACGATGCCGCCGTGCGCGTCGTCGTCGTTACCGGCGGCGAACGTTCGTTCGCCGCCGGCGCCGACATCAAGGAGATGGACAACCTCTCCGCCAAGGACTGGGAGAAGGACAGCCACCTCTCGCGCTGGGACAAGCTCGGCCGCTTCCCCAAGCCGACCATCGCCGCCGTCTCGGGCTTCGCCCTCGGCGGCGGCTGCGAGCTCGCCATGGCCTGCGACATGATCGTGGCCAGCGAGACCGCGCAGTTCGGCCAGCCGGAGATCGCCATCGGCGTCATCCCGGGCGCGGGCGGCACGGTGCGCCTGACGCGCGCGGTCGGCAAGGCGTTGGCGCTCGAGCTCTGCCTGACGGGCCGGCGGCTGGGCGCGCGCGAGGCCTACGAGCGCGGACTCGTCAACCGCGTCGTGCCCGTCGAGAACTGCTATTCGGAAGCGCTCAAGCTCGCCCGGCAGATCGCGACGATGCCGCCGCTGGCCGCCAAGGCCGCGAAGGCCTCGATCCTCAACGCGCTCGAAGAGGGCGTCGACCGCGCCCTGGCTTTCGAGCGCCAGGTGTTCTATTCGCTCTTCGACACGCAAGACCAAAAGGAAGGCATGAAGGCTTTCGTCGAGAAGCGCAAGCCCGCCTTCACGGGGAAGTGACCATGGCCGAGACGACCAGCGAAGCGCCGCAGCTGCTCACCGAGACCAAGGACGGCATCCTGACGCTCACGCTCAACCGTCCCGAGGTGCTCAACAGCCTTACGATGAAGATGATGGCCGGGCTGACCAAGGCCCTGCGCGACGCCGAAAAAGACAAGGCGATCCGCTGCGTCGTCCTGACCGCCGCGGGCCGCGCCTTCTGCGCCGGCGCCGACCTGGGCGACCTGCGCCGCCGGCAGGAAGTGAAGGATTTTTCATTAGGGGACGAGCTGCGCGACCACTTCAACCCCCTCATCCTGCAGATCCGCAAGATGGAGAAGCCGGTGGTCGGCGCCGTCAACGGCCTGGCCGCCGGAGCCGGCGCCTCTCTGATCTTGTCCTGCGACGTGAAGGTTTGCGCCGACTCCGCGAAGTTCATCAACGCCTTCTCGCGCGTGGGCCTCGTCCCCGATTCCGGCATCACGTGGTACATGCCGCGGATGATGGGATATTCGCTGGCCTTGGAGCATGCGTGGCTGGCGAAGCCCATAACGGCGCAACAGGCGCTTCACTACGGGTGGGTCAACAACGTCGTTCCCGCCGAGCAAGTCGCTTCCGCGGCGCTCGCTCTCGCGGGCGAGATCGCGAAGCAGGCGCCGCGGGCGGTCGCCCTGACCAAGCGCGCGATCAACAAGTCGCTGGAGAGCACGCTCGAAGATCAGATGGAGTACGAGGCTCAGCTGCAGGAGATCCTTGGCAAGACGAAGGACCACGAAGAAGGCGTGAAGGCCTTCCTCGAGAAGCGGCAGCCGGTTTTCAAAGGCGAGTAAGGAGAGGATCATGGCCCACAAAGAGGCGGAGCGCGTCAAGGAAGAGAAGCTGCAGGAGAAGCTGGCCAAGGGCCAGAAGATCGAGACCCTCGAGGAGATGACCGAGGAGTACCGCGGCCACCTCACGCATCTGATGATGATGCAGGCGGACTCGGAGCTCGCCGGCGCCTTCGGCTACGTGCCGTGGATCATGAAGTCCCCCGACATCAAGGAGACCCTCCAGGTCGCCCAGATCGTCAAGGACGAGGTGCGGCACGCGCGCGTGATGTATCGCCTCCTCGAGGGCGTGGGCGTCGACGTCGACGAGTACTACAAGAAGAACAACTTCGCGCTGCGCGTCGACAAGGATGATATCGGCACCCTGCGCGTGGCCGACGACAAGCGCGTCAACATCTTCTACTACCCGATCGAGACCTGGTACGACTTCATCATGTTCAACTTCTGCATGGACCGCGGCGCGGGCCACCAGCTCGAGGATTCGCTCGACTGCTCCTACAAGCCGTGGTGCGACGGCATGGAGGGCATCTTCAAGGAAGAGGCCATGCATATGGCGCACGGCGACCAGTGGACCGAGCAGCTTTCCCGCGACCCCAAGACCCACGACGAGCTGCAGAAGGCGCTCGACAAGTGGTACCCGCGCACGATGAACATCTTCGGACGCAAGGACTCGCCGAAGAACAAGATCTACCGCAAGCTCGGCCTCAAGAAGCGCGACAACGACGAGGTCCGGCAGGCGTTCGCGGCCGACGTGGCCAACCTCTGCAAGAAGTTCGCCCTGCGCGTGCCCGACTGGAAGCCGGAGGCCAGCAAGATGTCCGAAGAGCCGTTCATCCCGGGGTGAGCCGATGAGCGTCAAGCACATCGCCTTCACGTCGTACCCGGTCAAGGACATCGAGCGCGCGCGCAAGTTCTACGAGGGCGCGCTGGGACTCAAGCGCGGCGGCGGCGACTCCCAGGGTCAGTGGGTCGAGTACTACCTCGACAACGGCTGCTTCGCCGTCACGACCTTCTTCCAGGGCACCGGCAACGGGATCGGCTTCGAGGTCGACGACGTGGACGCGATGGAGAAGAAGCTGCTCGCCTCCGGCGGCAAGAGCAAGAAAGCCGCCTTCGACACCGGGGTCTGCCGCATGGCGGTCCTGCACGACCCGGACGGCAACGTCCTGATGCTGCACAAGAAGAACGCCGACCGGGCCTAGGGGCCGATGATCCAGCGCGTCGCTGTCGTCGGGGCGGGGACCATGGGAGCGGGCATCGCCCAGCTCTGCGCCCAGTCGGGCTTCGCGGTGAAGGTCCACGACGCGCTGCCGGCGTCTTTGGAGGCCTTGCCCAAGAAGCTTCGCGCCAATCTCGACGCCGCCGTGCTCAAGGGCAAGCTAACGACGCAGCAGGCGGATCGCGCCTATCATTCGATCTCCCCCGTCGCGACGCTCGAAGAGCTCGCCGGCGCCGATCTCGTCATCGAGGCGGCGCCCGAGGACTTGACGCTCAAGCGCGAGCTGTTCGCGCGGCTCGACACGGTTTGCCCGGACGCCATCTTGGCGACGAATACGTCCTCGCTCTCGGTAACCGCGATCTCGGAGGCGGTGCGAACGCCGCACCGCCTCCTCGGACTCCACTTCTTCAATCCCCCCGTCGCCACCAAGCTCGTCGAGGTGGTCCGCGCGCCCAAGACGGCCGACGAGGTGTTCCGGGCGGTCTGGGAGTTCTCCCTGATGGGCCTGCGCAAGACCCCGGTGGACGTCAAGGACACCCCCGGCTTCATCGTCAACCGCGTCATGCGGCCTTACTACGTCGAAGGGCTGCGCTGCGCCGCGGCGGGCTTCTCGAAGCTCGATCGCGTCGCCCGCGAGCAGGGCGGCGTGCCCATGGGCCCCTTCGAGCTGATGGACCTCATCGGCCTCGACGTGAACCTCGCCATCACCAAGTCCATCTACGAGGCGTGCGGCCGGCCGGAGCGCTTCGCCCCTCAGCCGCTGCAGCAGAAGCTCGTCGACCTCGGCCAGACGGGCCGCAAGGCCGGGCGCGGCTTCTACGTGTACGAGGCCGGCAAGCCGGCCGGCGAGAACCCGCAGGCCGCCGCGCTGCTCGGCGAGGCGGCCGCCCTCACGCCGGAGGCCGCCTGGAATCGCGTCATCGGCGCCGTCCTCGCCGAGGCGGAGCTGGCGCGCGCCGAGGGCGTGGCCGGCCGTCAGGACATCGACACCGCGATCAAGCTCGCGATGAACTTCCCGAGAGGCCCTTTCCAATGGCGCGCCGAAAGCACCAGCCCAAGAGCGTAGGCGGCGGCACGACGCTGCTCGACCTGCTGCGCCGAGACCCTGAGCGCGTCCTGCGCGTGCTCGACCGCTACGGCGTCTACTTCGACGCGGGCACCTTCATCACCTTGACGGCGCCCCTCGAGAAGGCGGCGGCGTACCACGCCGTGCCGGACGTGAAGCGCTTCATCCGCGAGCTGCGCGGGCGCTCCTAGCGATCGGCGAGCTGAAGAGCCGGGGGCGCAGGCAGGGCCGCCGGCGCTTCGGCCAGCGGCAAGGTGAACTGGAAGCTCGAGCCGTGCGCCCCGTCGCTCTCCGCCCAGATGCGCCCGCCGTGCGCCTGCACGATCTGCCGCGCGATCGCCAAGCCCAGCCCCGCCCCGGGCGTCTTGCGGCTGGCGTCTCCGCGCTGGAAGGGCTCGAAGATCTTGCCCAACTGCGCCTCGGCGACGCCCGGGCCGCTGTCGCGGACTCGGAAGATCCCGCTGCCGCTCTCCGCCTCGGCCTCGATCGCCACCTTCGTCCCGGCGGGGCTGAACTTCATGGCGTTGTCGACCAGATTCTGCAGCACCTGGGTCAACTGCGCCCCGTCCGCGCGCACGACGAGCTTCGGGCAGACCTTCACCTGCAGGCGGTGGCGCCGCCGGCGGGCGAGCGGCTCCATCGCCGAGACGAAGTCCCAGACGAAGCGGCGGGCCTCGACCGGCTCGAGCTTCGGCTGACGGCGGCCGGACTCGAGCAGCGACAGCGTCAAGAGGTCGTCGACGAGCTGGCTGACCCGCATCGACTGCTTGTAGATCGTCTCCACGAACTCGCGGCGCGCGGCGGGGTCCTCGAGCGCGCCGGCCATCAGCGTCTCGGCGAAGCCCCGGATGGCGGCGATGGGCGTGCGCAGCTCATGCGACACGGTGGCGACCAGCTGGCGCTGCAGCCTCTCTCGCTCCCGCAAGATCTCCACTTGGGCGGCTCGTTCCCGGTCGGAGACGTCGCGCAGCGTGGCGACGATCTTGAGCGCGCCGCCCTGCCGGAAGCGGCCGCCGTTGATCTCCGCCGGGAAGGTCGTGCCGTCTTTGCGCCGCAGCGCCCGCTTGATGCCGCGGGGCCAGCGCCCCGTCTTGAGCCACAGCCGCAAGGCGCCGCGCGCCCGGACGGGCTCGACGTCCAACTGCTCGGCCTTCAGGCCGACCAGCTCCTCCTTCGCGTAGCCGAACTGCCGCGCGGCCGCCCGGTTGGCGTCCTCGATGCGGCGCGTGCGGGCGTCGATGACGATCGCGGCGTCGCTGTCCGCCTCGAAGAGCTCACGGTACCTGGCTTCGGTGGCGATGCGGCGCTCGACCTCGGCGCGCTGCGCCGTTACGTCGCGGAAGAACCAGATGCGGCCGCAATAGCGGCCCCGCGAGCCGAAGACGGGCGCGGTGTAGCGGTCGAACGTGCGCCCGTCCTTGAGGACGATCTCGTCGAGGCCGCGCTTCCAGCGATGCCGGTAGTAATCGCCCACGATCTCGAGGAAGCGCTCGGGCTCCTTGAGCTTGGGCAGCACGGCCGCCAGCAGGTCGTTGTCGAGCCTGCTGCTGAGGACGTGGAGGGGCAGGTCCCAGAGCGCCGCGAACCTCCGGTTATAGGAGACGATGCGGCCGGCCGCGTCGACGGTGAGGATCCCGTCGATGGAGGATTCCTGCTGCGCCTCGAGCAAGGCGTTGCGATAACGAAGCAGGGCATCGGGCGTCCGAGTCGCCATACGCGGAATATAGCATAGGGACTATTACCATAGGCAATACCCCTAAACATGTGAACAGGAAAACACTGGCCCTATGTCCAGTGTAGGCCCTATGGGTGCCGTTGAGGGCCGGAGAGCCGAAAACGCAGCCGTTGAAGAGCCTCGTAGGCGGGCTCGAGCAGGAGGCGAGCGCCCGGAAACCGCAGCGCCGGAGCGGCCCACCAAAGGGCGGGAAGCAGCGCCGAGAGCCGGCGCAAGGCGTCAAAGCCCACGCTGAGCCGGCCGCCGGGCTCGAGCAGATGGAGGCGGGCGCCGCAGGCGTCGAGGGAAAGCCGAGGGTCCAGCGCCGGAAGGTCGGCGCGGCGAAGATCCTTCAGCTCCAGCCGGCCGGAGAGATCCCAGGCGGCCAGCCGGCGCGCGGCTTTGGCGCAGAGGCTGCAGTCTCCGTCGTAGAGGAGGACGGCCCGCGTCACGCGGGCTGAGGAGCCCGGCCCAGCGCGGCGAACCCGGCCGCCACGGCGCGCTCCACCTCGGAGACGGTCACCGGGCGTCCCAGGACTCGCTCCAGGGTCGTCATCTGGTCCGGCTGCAGGTTGCAGGGGTGGATCGCCGCGAACGCCGTCAGGTCGCAGCGGACGTTGATCGAGAAGCCGTGATAGCTGATCGCTCCTTTGACGGCGACGCCGATCGAGGCGATCTTGCGTCCGCCGCACCAGAGGCCGGTGAAGCCCCGGATCGTGTCGGCGCGGACGCCGAGCGGCGTCAGGCAATCGCGCAGCGACGCCTCGATCGCCCGCAGATAGGAGCGCGGCCGCAGGCCGCGCGAAGCCAGATCGAGGATCGGATACCCCACGAGCTGTCCGGGCCCGTGATAAGTGATGTCGCCGCCGCGCTCCACCGTGTGGATGGGATGCGGCAGAGACGGCGGGACCGGCGCCTTCGACGCCTCTCCCCGCGTGTACACCGGCTCGTGCTCGCACAGCAGCAGCGTGTCCGGGATCTCCCCTCGCTGCCGCCGGCCGACGAGCTCCCGCTGCAGCTCCCAGACCTCGACGTAGGGTCTCAAGCCCAGCGAGCGGACTTCCATGCGCCGCTAGACGGAGGCCGGCGTCCTTCCCGCCGGAGCGGGCAAGGTGTGGATGGGATGTCCCAGCGCCGCCTCGCAGGCCTCCATGAAGGCCTCGTTGAGCGTCGGGTGCGGATGGATCGTCGAGGCCACCTGCTCGAGCGTCGCGCCCAGCTGGACCGCCAGGCAGGCCTCGCCGATGAGATCGGAGGCATTGGGGCCGACGAAGCCCGCGCCCAGGATCTTGTGGCCGCGCGCCTCGGCGACCACCTTGCAGAAGCCTTCCGTCTCGCGCACGGCTTGCGCGCGGCCGGACGCGGAGAACGGGAACTTGCCGACGACGATCTGGGCGCCGCGGGCCTTCGCCTCCGTCTCCGTCTCTCCCACCCAGGAGATCTCCGGGTCGGTGAAGACCGCCCACGGCACGGCGCCGCGGGCCTCGAGCGGCATGCCCGCGATCGACTGCGCCGCGATGATGCCCTCGCGGGAGGCCTTGTGGGCCAGGTAAGGCTGGCCCACGCAGTCGCCGATGGCGTAGATCGACGGGACGCTGCTCATCATCTCCGTGTCGACCACGATGTGGCCGCGCTTGTCGAGCTCGACGCCGGCCTGCTCGAGGCCCAGGTCCTTGGTGCGCGGCGCGCGGCCCACGGCCATCAGGATCTTGTCGCAAACGATCTTCTTGGCGCCTTCCGGCGTCTCGACCGTCAGCTCGAGGCTCTTGCCCTTCTTGGCCCAGCTCTTCGCCTTCGAGCCGAGATGGAGCTCGACGCCCAGGCGCTGCAGGATGCGCGAGACCGGGACGGTCATGTCCTTCTCGATCACCGGCAGGATGTTGTCGAGGAACTCGACGACGGTCACCTTGGTGCCGAGCTTGGCGAAGAAGGTGCCGATCTCGAGTCCGATCACGCCGCCGCCGATGACGGCCAGCGCCTTCGGCGGCTCGGTCAGATCGAGCGCTTCCTTGGAGCCGATGATGTCCTTGCCGTCGATCGCGAAGCCCGGCAGGCTCGAGGCCTGGGAGCCGGTGGCGACGATGCAGTGCGAGAATTCCACGGTCTCCTTCTTGCCGTCGGCGAGGATGAGCTCGGCGCTGTTCTTGCCGGTGAGCTTCGCCGAGCCCTGCAGCCAGTCGCCCTTGTTGCTGCGGATGAGCAGGCCGATGTTCTTGACGAAGGCGCTGACCAGCTGGCCCTTCCAGTTGATCGTGCGCGCCCAGTCGATCGAGAGCTCGTCCGAGTGCTGCAGGCCGAGCGCCTCCGCCTTGTGAGGCTTGTAGAGGCTGCCGGCGGCGTTGATGAGCGCCTTCGACGGGATGCAGCCGTAGTTCAAGCACTCGCCGCCGAGCTTGTCGCGGTCGACGCAGAGCACTTTCTTGCCGAGCTGCCCGAGCTTGATGGCCGCGACGTAGCCGCCGGGCCCTCCGCCGATGATCAGGACGTCCGTTTTGATGGCCATGGTGTCGATCCTAAAGGAGCGTGCGAGGGTTCTCGAGGTGCTTGATGATCGTGTTCATGAGCTGCGCGGCGTCGGCGCCGTCCACGATGCGGTGATCGAAGGAGAGCACCAGATTCATCATATCTCTTACGAAGATGCCGCCGTCGCGGTAGACGGGCCGCTTCTGCAGCTTCATCAGGCCCAGGATCGCCACTTCCGGATGGTTGACGATCGGCGTGGCGAAGAGCCCGCCGAGCGGGCCGATGTTGGTGATCGTGACCGTCCCGCCCTGCAGCGAGGCGACGTCGATCTTGCCCGCGCGCACCTTCTCCGCCAGCGCCGCCACCTCGGCGGCCAGGCCCCAGAGGTCCTTGCCGTCCGCGCCCTTGATGTTGGGCACGATCAGGCCCTGCCCGGCGTTCACGGCGATGCCGACGTTGTAGTAATGCTTGCGGATCAGCTCCCCCCTCTCGTCGTCGAGGCTGGCGTTGAAGCTAGGGAACTCCTTGAGCGCCTTGGTGAGGGCTTTGATGATGAACGGCATGAAGGTGAGCTTGGCGCCGCGCTTGGCCGCCTCGCCCTTGAGCTGCTCGCGCAGCTCGACGAGAGCCGTCATGTCGCACTCGTCCATGTGCGTGACGTGAGAGACGGTGCTGGTGCTCTGGTGCATCTTCTCGGCGATCTTGCGGCGGATGCCGACGAAGGGCACTCGCTCCTCGCCGCTGCTCGGCGCGGAGGCGGGAGTGAAGACGATGGGTCCGGTCGGCGCGGCCTTCCCCTGCGGCGCGGCCTTGAAACCGGTCGCGCCGCCGGTTTCGCGCCCCGGCGCCGCTTTGCGGACGTCCCACTCCGCGACGCGTCCGCCGGGTCCGGTTCCCTTCAAGGAGCGCAGATCCACGCCCAGCTCCGCGGCCAGCTTCTGCACCGCCGGCGTGGCGTTGACCGGGCCGGCCGGCGCCGCGGCGGGCGCGGCCGCGTGGCCGTTGCCGCCGGAGAACGCCTTCAGGTCCTTCTCCAGCACGCGGCCTTCCGGGCCGGTGCCGCGGACGCGGCCCAGGTCGACGCCCATCTGCTTGGCGAGCTGCCGTACCATCGGCGTGGCGAGCACGCCGCGGCCGGACGTCATCGCCTGCCGCTGCGCCGGAGCGGCGCCCACGGAGGGCTGGGCCGCGTGCGTCTGCGCCGCGGCCGCGCCGTGCTGCGTCGTCGCCGCGCCGCCCGAGACGCCGGAGAGATCGACGAGCGGCGCGTGCACCTTGACCTTCTGCCCGGCCTTGGCGTACAGCTTCGCGATCGTGCCGGCCTTGGGGCTTGGGATCTCCACCTCGGCTTTGTCGGTGAGGACGTTGGCGAGGGGCTGGTTCTCGGTCACCGCGTCCCCTTCCTTGACGTGCCACTTCGTGACCTCGCCTTCGGTGAGGCCTTCGCCGATGTCGGGGAGCTTGAACGTATAAACGGACCCGCCGCCTGACGGCGGCGCCGCGGGCGCCTCGTGTCTGGAGGGTTGCGCGGGCTGAGCTTTGGAGGCTTTCGCGGGCTTAGGCTCGCTGGGCGGCGTCTTGCTCGACGGACCATTGGACGCGCCGCCCAGCTCGAACGTCACCAACGGGCTATGCACCTTCACCTTCTCGCCGGGCTTGGCGAAGAGCTTGACGACCTTGCCCGCCTTGGGGCTTGGGATCTCCACCTCGGCCTTGTCGGTCAGCACGCTGCAGAGCGGCTGGTTCTCGGCCACGGTGTCGCCTTCCTTGACGTGCCACTTCGTGACCTCGCCTTCGGTGAGGCCCTCGCCGATGTCCGGCAGCTTGAAATCGTAGGTCATAGAGGGGTTCTCCTAGAACGAGAGCGTCCGCCGCGCCGCGTCGAGGACGCGGTCGGCGTCGGGAATATAGTATTTCTCGAGGCGGAACAGCGGCATGCGGATGTCCCAGCCTCCCACGCGCGCCACGGGCGCCTGGAGCTTGAGCAGGCAGCGCTCCGAGATCAGCGCGGCGATCTCCGCCGCCCAAGAGCCGGTGTTGGGCGCCTCGTGCGCGATGACAGCGCGGCCGGTCTTGGCCACGCTCTCCTGGATGGCCGGCAGGTCCAGCGGCGTCAGCGTGCGCAGGTCGAGGATCTCGACGGACGTGCCTTCGGCCGCAAGCGCTTCGGCGGCCTCCTGGCAGGTCCGCACCATCGCGCCCCAGGAGATGAGCGTGAGATCGGTCCCTTCGCGCGCCACGCGCGCCTGGCCGAGGGGCACGGTGTAGCGCTGCTTCGGCACCTCGCCCTTGGCCGCGCGATACAGCAGCTTCGGCTCGAAGAACACCACGGGATCCGGATCCTCGATCGCCGCGATGAGCAAGCCCTTCGCGTCGTACGGCGTCGACGGGATGACGACCTTGATGCCCGGCGTGTGGCAGAAATAGGCTTCCGGCGACTCCGAGTGGTGCTCCGGCGCGTGGATGAGGCCGCCGTGCGGCGCGCGCAGCACGAGCGGCACCGTCATCTTGCCGCGCGTGCGGCTGCGCAGGCGCCCGAGATGGCAGACGACCTGGTCGAAGACCGAGGGCATGAAGCCGTCGAACTGGATCTCGGCGACCGGCCGCAGCCCGTTGATGGCCAAGCCGATCGCCGAGCCCATGATGCCGATCTCGGCCAGCGGCGTGTCGACCACGCGCGCGTCGCCGTACTTTTTCCAGAGGCCTTCCGTCGCGCGGAACACGCCGCCGTTGCGGCCGACGTCCTCGCCCAGGATCATGACGCGCTCGTCGGCGGCCATGGCCTGGTCGAGCGCCTCGTTGACGGCCTGGACGAGGTTGAGCTCGCGCGTCGCTTCGGCGGTGGCGGTCGTCATGCTCGAGCTCCAAAGAGAGCGTGCGCGACTGTGTTTGAACACAGTCGCGCACGGATTCGAGAGGTCACGGGAACCTCCCTTCGACGGGCGGCAGCCGCGTCAGGATCTGCGGGCCGCCTTTTTGCTCCAAAAGCTTCTCGAGCTCGGCGCGCTGCTCGATCAGGTTCCACGGCGCGCGGGCGTAGTTGTTCGAGAACATGTCGAGAGGATTCGGCTCCGGGAAGGCCTCGTAGGCCGCCACCTCGCCGTCGATCCACTTCTCCGTCTCGACGGACAGCGCCTTCTCCTTGGCCTCGCTCCAGAGCTTCTTCGATTCCAAGAACTTGCGCATCCGGACGAGCGGGTCCCGCTTGCGCCACAGCTCGACTTCCGTCGCCTCGCGGTAGCGCGTGGAGTCGTCGGCGGTGGTGTGGTGGCTCATGCGGTAGGTCTCGCACTCGAGCAATGTCGGGCCCGCGCCGTTGCGGGCCCGATCTACGGCTTCCTTGACCGCGGTGTAAACGGCCAACGCGTCGTTACCGTCCACTTGGAGTCCGTGCACGCCGTAGCCCCACGCCTTCTGGGCCAGCGTCTCCGAGGCCGCTTGCCGCCGCCTCGGCACGGAGATCGCCCACTGGTTGTTCTCGATGATGTAGATCGCCGGCAGCTTGAACTGCCCCGCGAACGTGAGCGCCTCGTGCAGGTCGCCCTTGGAGGAGGTGCCGTCGCCGCAGTAAGTGAGCGCGACGCCGCGCGTTTTCTTGAGCTTCTCGCCCCAGGCCAAGCCCGCCACCTGCGTCAGGTGCGTGCCGACCGGGATCGAGAAGATCATGTCGTTGTTGCCGTCCGGAAAATGAGTGCCGCGGTCGTCGCCGGCCCAGTAGAGCAGCGCGTAGCGCATCTCCATCCCGCGCGCGAAGTAGACGCCGCCGCCGCGGTACGTGGGCACCACCCAATCCGAGGGCTTCAGGCACATCGGCGGCACGCATTGCGTCGCCTCCTGGCCCGTGATCATCGGGTATGTGCCCAGGCGGCCCGAGCGCTGGAGCTTGATGGCGCGCTCGTCGAAGGCGCGAATCTGGAACATCAGGCGATACATCTTGAGCAGGTCCTTGTCCGACGCCTTGGGCATGAGCTTGGCGTCGACCTTGCCCTCCGGGGAGAGGATCTCCAGCCTCTGGATCTTCAGCTCGGCGACGGTCTTAAGCGGCATGCGTGTTCTCCAGGCGGCCCTTCATGAACAGCTCGGCGGCGCGGTACGAGGAACGGACGAACGGGCCTGAGGCGACGTACAGAAAGCCCTTCGCGCGGGCCAGCTCTCCGAGGCGGTCGAACTCCTCCGGGGGCACGAAGCGCGCCACCGGCAGGTTGCGGCCCGCGCCCGTCGGGCGCAGGTACTGGCCCAACGTCAGGATATCGCAGGACGCCGCGCGCAGGTCGTCGAACGCGGTAATGAGCTCCTCTTCCGTCTCTCCCAAGCCGAGCATCAGCGACGTCTTCGTCCAGAAGCCGCGCTTCTTGGCGTGCGCCAGGACGTCGAGCGACTGCCGGTAGCCGGCCTTCGCGTCGCGCACCGACTCCGTGAGGCGCTCGACGCACTCGACGTTGTGCGCGAACACGTCAGGCTTGGCGTCGAGGATGACGTCGACCAAAGCCATGTCGCCGCGGAAATCTTGGCCCAGGATCTCGACTCTCATCGTCGGGCAGGTCCGCTTCACCGTCTCGATGCACTTGGCCAGGTGTGCGGCGCCCTGATCCGGCAAGTCGTCCCGGCAGACGGTGGTCAGCACCACGTACTCCAAATCCATCTCCGCCAGCGTCTGCGCCAACTTGCTCGGCTCGTCCGGCGAGGGCAGAGGCGGACGAGCCTCGGACTGCACCGAGCAAAACCGGCACCCGCGCGTGCAGCTGTCTCCCATCACCATGAACGTCGCCGTGCCCCCTCCCCAGCACTCCGCGATGTTCGGGCAGCGCGCCTCCTCGCAGACGGTGGCCAGGCCCCGGCGCGCGGAGACCTCCTTGAGCCTCTCGTAGTTCGGGCCGGCCGGCAGCTTGACCTTCAGCCACTCCGGCAGGCGGCGCGGCTCGGCGGCTTTACTCATGCCCCGCCAGGAATCGCTCGGCCTCGAGGGCGGCCATGCAGCCCGCTCCCGCCGCCGTGATCGCCTGGCGGTAGCGCGAGTCCATGACGTCGCCGGCCGCGAAGACGCCGGGCACCGACGTCCGCGTGCGGCCGTCCGTGACGATGTAGCCGTTCTCGTCGAGCTTGAGCTGCCCGCCGAGGAAGCCCGTCGTCGGCGCGTGGCCGATCGCCACGAACACGCCGTGGCACTTGAGCTCCTGCGTGGCGCCCGTCTTGAGGTTCTTGAGGCGCACGCCGTCCACGTGGCCGTTGCCCAGCACCTCGTCGACGGCGCTGTCCCAGACGAAGGAGATCTTCGGGTTCTTGAAGGCGCGGTCCTGCATGATCTTGGAGGCGCGCAGCGTGTCGCGGCGATGGACGATCGTCACCTTGGTGGCGAACTTGGTGAGGAAGGTCCCCTCCTCCATCGCCGTGTCTCCCCCGCCCACGACGACCACTTCCTTGCCCTTGAAGAAGAAGCCGTCGCACGTGGCGCAGGCGGAGACGCCGTGGCCCATCAGGCGCTTCTCGGACGGGATCCCCAGCCACTTCGCGTTGGCGCCGGTGGCGACGATGATCGTGTCGGCGTCCGCCTGCACGCCCTCGGTCGTCTCGACGTGAAACGGGCGCTTGGAGAAGTCGACCTTCGCGACGAGCTCGGGGATGATCTCGACGCTCAAGCGCTCGCACTGCTTGCGCATGCGCTCCATCAGGTCGGGACCGTTGATCGCCTCCGGGAAGCCCGGGAAGTTCTCGACCTCCGACGTGATCATGAGCTGCCCGCCCATGGCCACTCCGCCGAACAGCAAGGGCTGCAGATCGGCGCGCGCCGTGTAGATCGCCGCCGTGTACGCCGCCGCCCCGGACCCGATGATGACAACCTTCTTCGAATGAGCCATAATCAGGCCGATTATAGTAATTCCGGGGGAAGGATTACCGATGACCGAAGGGAATGGTTGCCCGCCTAAGGATATTGGAAGGCAACCATCGCCGGATAGAGTCGCCCTCCTTGGCGTCGAATGCCGCTGCCGCGTGGGAGTCCCCGCCGCCGAGCGCCGCAGGCCGCAGAAGATCCTGCTGGACGTTACCCTCGAGGTCGACGTCTCCGCCGCCGCCCGCAAGGACGATTTCCGGTTGGCGGCCGACTACTGGGCCGTGGAGAAGGCGGTGCGCGCCGCCGCGCAGGCGGGCGAGAGGCAGCTCTTGGAGACGCTGGCCGAGCAGGCCGCCGCGGCCGCGCTGCGCGCCGCGCCGAGCGCGCGCGCCGTCGAGATCGTCGCGCGCAAGCGGCCCGCCGTCATGCCGCGCACCAAGGAAGTCGCCGTTTCCATCCGTCGCGCGCGGTAGGACTTATCCACCGACTAGGCACGCGTGCATAGTCGGTGGATAACTCCTATTCCACCGAGCTAGGCGGTTCTTGGACGGGCGGCTCGCCCGTAAGACGCCGGCGCAGCCGGCCCACCTGCCGCATCACGAAGCGCAGGCGCAGCGCGAGTCCGCCCGAGCGGGCGCGCTCCTCCTCGAGCTTCTCGGCCAGCCGGACTTTCTCCGCCAGCGACTTCTCGAGCGCGGCGTCGAGGGCTTCCATGTGCGAGGCCCAGACGCCCATGACGCGCTCGACGTCGTCGGCCGCGGCGGGCTTGCCGCTCGGCGCGGACGTCCGCTCGTCGGCGGCGGGCTCGAGCCCGTCTTCCGCGGGCTCGGAGGGCGCGGCGCCCTCGGCTTCCGCCGGCCAGCGGCGGTCGACGGCCTCGACCAAGCGGCGCAGCGTCGGCAGCAAAAGCGTCTCGTCGACCGGCGCCAGGCGCCGCTCGAACGCCGGGAACGCCACCTCGCGCACCCAGCGCCAGCCGCGCGCGGCCTCCGCGGCTTCGCGGCCGCTGGCGCGCTCCTCGTCGAAGGCGCGCTCGCAGGCGGCGAGGCAGCGCTGCAGCTGGCTCAGCGCCGAGAGCAGGGCGCGCTCGCCGTCGGCGCGGCGCGGGGCGGCGGCGCCGCCTTCGCGCGAGAGGAGCTTCCAGCCGTGGGCCACGCCGTCGAGGCCCTGGATCGCGCGGGCCCGCCGGTCGTCGAGGGCGCGCTGCTGGCGGTCGAGCTCCTCGAGCTCGGCCTCGAGGCGGTCGCCCTCTTCCTCGAGCCGCCGCCGCTCGCGCGCGGCGCCGTCGCCGCCTCCTTCACGCGCGCCGCCCCAGGCGGCCAACGACTCTCCGAGGGTCTGGAACGCCGCCGAGAGCGCGCGCCACGCGTCGAGACGCGCGGGGGCGGCCGCCGGCTTGACGACGAGGCGCTTGAGACGGCGCAGCCGGGCGCTGGCGGCGGCGAGCTCGGCGCGCGCGTCGATGAGCTGCGGGTCGGGTCCCGCGGGCGGCTGCATGGCTCTCTTATAGCCGGCCGGGCTTACGGAATTATTGCGCGGCTACGCGTACTCGGCGTAGGAGTTGACCGTCTCCCAGATCCGCACGTTCACGACGGGCAGGCCGCGCTTCTTGGCGTGCTCGAAGATGAGCTTGGCGATGTTCTCGGCGGTCGGGTTGCCGTCCATGACGACGACCGGCTCGCCCATGTCCTGCAGGATGCGCACGAGCGGGTCCTTCTTGTTGAGGAGCATCTTATGGTCGAGCTCCGAGTCGACCCATTTCTGGACGGTCTGCTTGATGTCCTCGAAGTCCATGACCATGCCGCGCTTGTCGAGCTTGGAGCCCTTCATCGTGATCTCGATCTTGCCGTTGTGGCCGTGCGGGTGGCGGCACTTGCCCTCGTAGTCCATCAGGCGGTGGCCGTAGCAGAAGTGGATGAGGCGGGTGACGCTGAACATGTTCTCTCCTTAGGCGATGAGGCGCCCGCCGTCGACGGCGACGGAGGCGCCCGTGATGAAATCCGATTCGAGCAGGAAGACGACGGCCTTGGCCACGTCGGCCGGCGAGCCCAGGCGCTTGAGAAGCGTGGCTCGCTTGAGCGCGGCGCCGCTCTCCCCCGCCGCGCTCTCGCCGTCCGGCAGGAGCACGGGCCCGGGCATGACGGCGTTGACGCGGACCTGCGGCGCCAACGCCTTGGCGAGGGCGGTATTGAGGCAGAGGAGCGCGGCCTTCGAGACGCAGTACGGGATATAGTCGGCGTAGGGCCGGTGAGCGGCCCAGTCGGCGATGTTGACGATGCAGCCGCCGGCGCGCTTGAGGTGAGGCGCGGCCGCTTGCGCGAGGAAGAACGGCGCCCGCGCGTTGACGTCCATGTGCCGGTCCCAGTCGCTCTCGCTGGTCTTGCCGAAGCGGTTGGGCTCCCACAAGGAGGCGTTGTTGACGACAGCGTGCAGCCCCCCCAGCCGGCGCGCCGCCTCGCCGGCCAAAGCCGCGCAGGCGCGGGCGTTCGAGAGCTCGGCGCGCAGGGCGACGGCGCGCACGCCGTGCGCCCGGGCGAGCTCGCGTGCCAGCGCCGCGG
>Ga0265338_10004659_pt1 | contig 18421 bp, 14 predicted proteins | sample 42126metaG_FD_193579 | JGI IMG/M metagenome (GOLD analysis project Ga0265338, IMG submission 193579) | Rhizosphere microbial communities from Carex aquatilis grown in University of Washington, Seatle, WA, United States - 4-21-26 metaG | ecosystem: Host-associated > Plants > Roots > Rhizosphere... | reverse complement strand
GGTTTCTATGCCCGCAAGATAGCAGAGAATGGCTTCATTGTGGACGCTCGTAACAAGCAGAAAATCGCTCTTTTCCTCAATCCGAGCTACGTCGTGGCAAATGGAGATCTGGGGTTGGTGTTCCGCCAGGATGACGAGTTCATAGGCACAATAAGGTTCGCGGTGACCTCCGGCGTGGTCAGCGCACAGCAGATAGAAATCGCCGCGAACAAGACGATACAACCTTTTGACAAGTTCCTTATAAAGAGGAAGTAGGAGGCGACCTCAAATGACCAGATCACTGCCTGCCGCGGTATTCCTCTGCCTGGCGCTGAACGGGTTCGCACTGGAGCCGGCCAACTATGGCTCGTCACTGGTATCCACTGCGACGGACGGAGACAGCACGGCCGTGACGCTCCAGGATGGCGCGGGCCGGTCTTTCGTCGTGGCATACGTCGAGGAACCCTCAGCGGACGTGATGAAGAAGGTGGTGGAGCTCAAGGACCTCTTCTTTGCATGGAAGAATATCACGATCAAGACCCTCCGCTTTACCATCACGGATGACGTCGTGGACACGCTTATCATCCCGGACAAAATCCTTGTAAACGGCAGCGATGTGCAGAGCTTCGTGCCTGCCGGACTTCTTTTCTCCTTCAGCGGCGGCCTGGCCTATGATTTCCGCGTCACCAAGGACAATTTTTTCCTCCGCGTCCGGGGGACCTACACCAGCGAGGAGGAGATGACGCAGAAGATCGCCGCCGCACTCGCCAATCCCGCGACGTTCCTCCAGAGGAGCGACATGGAGTACGTCCTCACGCTCGTTGACAAGCAGGGGAAAGCCATCGAAGCGCTCACCGCGGAAGTCGACGCGCTGCGCTATGCAGCCATGAGGAGAGAGAACACGGAGTGGCTGTTCTGGAAGGTTCCCATCCCCCGGGACGGGCTGAAGCGCGTCGTGGAGCTGAAACGCCAGAACCCGGCGCTCAAGAAGAACGAGGTCGAGGCGCAGCTCAAGCAGGAAGGAATCAAGATTTCCGGCGGAGCAATCGGGATCATCTTCGAATACTACTTCAACGAGTTCTAGGGCGGGCGGTCCACGCCAGCCCGCTCGCGTCCTTTTGCGTGAAGGGCTTCCCCGGCGCCCTGTCTTCTATAAGCCTTCCACGCACTCGTACATCGCATGGAGGACTTCACTGTCAACTTCCGTGTATTCGAAGCCGTCCGTTTCCATCCATCCGCCATTGGCACCTTGTGCGCGGGCCAGGTATGCCATCGCTCTGGCAGCAGGGACTTCTTTGCCGGCTTTTACCAGCGTCATGAGGGCGTACGCTGTGGTCTGCACATTCCCGCCGGAGACTACCCCGGGGAAATGGCCGTCGGGCTGCTGGCTGGCAAGCAGTGAGGTCATCAGGGAATCGCGCTCGGCCGCATGAAGCCCGGTTATTGTGAATGCTTCGACAGCACCGGTGATCGACAGCCAGTATTCATCCTGGCCCTGATTGCTGATGTTGAAATCCACGGTACCCTGGTACAGCGACGTGTATATCACTTCCGTCATTGCAGCGGCATCCGCGCCGAATCCCTGGTTCGGAAAATAGCCATCCAGCGAAAGGGCCGCCCGCACGTACAGGTCTATGTCCCATGCGATCAGCGGGGGGAGGGATTGGCTGAGCCTCGCGTTTCGAATGTACTGAGCAAGGCCTGTGGCGGTGCCGCCGCCGAGCTCAGTCACCGCTGCCTGATATCGCGCCCTGGCGAAGCTCGCGTATGCGGGGATTCCTGTCGCCTCGGAAAGCCGCACGAGGAACAGGATATCAAGGCCCCTGATCTTCCTGATGCTCGGGTCACCGTTTGTGGAGTTCGTCAGCAACTCGCTATACGCATTCATGACGGCGGCAAGGTATTCGCTCTTTCCCGTCACTCTGTACGCGTCCAGAACCCCCTGCGCAGTCACGCCGAGCGTGTTAGGCGGGCTTGGCATGCCAGTTGATGGGTTCGTGTCAGGATTCTGCCAGTCCCAGCCGCCGTCATTGTTCTGGGTTTCCACCAACCGGCCTGCCGCGCGGATGACTCCCCCCACATCACAGATCGTCACTGTGCATGCTGCAGTTTTGCCGCCGGCCGTTGTCACGGTAATATTTGCTGTCCCGTCGGCGAGTCCCGTCACGAGACCCGAAGAACTGACGGAGGCAACGCCCGCGTTGTCGGTCGACCAGGCAAGGACCTGGTTTGAGGCGTCCGCCGGATCGATCGTGGCGGTCAACTGCTCGGTTTTGCCGCTGAACAGCATTGCGGATGCCTTGTTGAGGCTCACGGCCTTGGGCGTGTTTGACGTCGAGGCCCCGTGGAGCGAACATCCTGCTAGGAGAATGACAACGAGCGAGGCCGCCCACAGAAAACTGGGTTTTTTCATGGTGTTTACCAAGAAAAATAGGCAAAAAGCGCGGAGGGGTCTGTGCGGCAACGTACCACTGGCTCAGACTCGCCCGGCTTTTGTATATTCACACTGCATGAACTTGTGGAACGCACTGCATCGACCCTTCTCGGTCCTGGCCCCCATGGAGGACGTGACAGATACCGTTTTCAGGCGGATCGTGCGCGAAGCGGGTGCACCTGACGTGGTGGTGACCGAGTTCACGAGCACCGACGGGCTGTGCACCGAGGGCCGGCCGAGGGTCATCAATCGTCTGAGGTTCGCGGCGGACGAGCACCCCATCGTTGCGCAGATCTGGGGCAATGTACCGGAACGTTACCTGCGCGTCGGCGCGGAGGTCCGTGAAATGGGTTTCGACGGCCTGGACATCAACATGGGCTGTCCGGTGAGGAAAATCACGAGCAGGGGGGCCTGCGGCGCTCTCATCAACAACCCCTCGCTTGCCGGTGAGCTGATCGCTGCTGCAAAAGAGGGCGCGGGAAGCCTGCCGGTAAGCGTGAAGACACGGATCGGCATTGTGCGGTCGAAAGCGGAGGAATGGCTTGGTTTCCTGCTGGCCCAGTGGATCAGCGCTCTGACCGTGCACGGAAGGACGGTGGCCCAGCAATCCGACGGACAGGCGGATTGGAGCACCGTGGCGCTGGCCGTGCGCCTGCGTGATCAGGCCGGGCTGCCGACGCGCATCATCGGAAACGGTGACGTCAAGACTGCAGCGGATTTCCTCCGCCGGGCGCAGGAGACCGGCGCCGACGGTATAATGATAGGCAGGGGCATATTCGAGAACCTGTTTCTCTTCGGGGCTGTTCGCGGCGCACGGGACGGCGCTGTCTCGCCTCCACCCCAGTTTTCCCGGCTCGAGAGGACGGAGAAGATCGCGTATTTCCGCCGGCACCTCGCTCTTCATCGCGAGACATGGGGGAGGGCGAAGAACTTCGACGTGCTCAAGAAATTCGTCAAGACTTACGTGCGTGCATTCGAAGGTGCGGGCAAGCTGGTGGAGGCTGTCATGCGGACGCGTACCTATGAAGAGGCCGAGTGCGTTCTGAATGAGTGGGCGGAAGCGTGGATGAAAGAAGGCAAATCCGCCTGAGCGCGCCGCCGCCCGGGCTCACGGCGCGTCTCACACGAGCCCGAACTTTTCGGCGAGCGCGTCGAGGGAGCTGGCGTCGATCCGCGCAATGGGCCCGAGCTTCATCGCCGCAATGAGGGCATTTGCGCTGAACTCCGCCACCTCCAGCCTGTCGAAGGCCTGCGTGAGACTCTCCCCCGTTGTCAGGACTGCGTCATTCTGGAGAAGCACGACAGGGGTGCGGGCGGATATCTCCCGCGCCAGGGCGCGCTCGTCGTTGAACTGCCTGCCGTACGCGATGAGCGGGATGTTCCGCAGCACGATGTAGCTTTCGGGAATGATGGCGCTGTCCAGGGTTGTGCCGGTCACGGAGAAAGCGGTCACTGCCGGAGATTGCGCGCTGGCAATGGCCCTGACGCGGGGATTGGCCGCGTAGATTTCCTGGTGCAGGACGACCGCGCGGCTGGGAAGCGCGCCCCGCTCACGCATTCCGCGGCGGATGAGCACGATGTCCGACTCCTCCAGGTAGCTGCGGTCCACACCGTAGGGGCTTATGAGGAAGGACTCGCCGTCCAGCCGCGAGGAAACTGTGCCTTCCGTGCTTGTCATGAGGCGCTGCCTGTAGGCGCGGTGCACCAGCTCGCGCATGTCCCTGCGCAGGCTGCGTTCGGCTGACGAGCGTGAGGGCGGATCGAATTCCGGAAGCTGGTAGTTCTTCCCCTGGTGGGAAAGGGCGATCTGCTCCGGACCCAGGCCGCGTCCCGGGCCGAGCGCGCTGGCGTTGATGAGCGTGCGCGCGCAGAAGTCGAGGGTCTCGAACCGCTGAAAGGCTTCGAGGAGCGTCGTGCCCCCCGCGGCCACGCCGTGGTTTTCCAGCAGCACCGTGTCGAAGCCCTGGCCGAATGCTCCCGCAAGATTGCGGCCAAGCTCTTCCGAGCCGGGGATTGCATAGGGGGCGTACCCCACGGCGCCGCATACGGCGCGTGCCTGGGGTATGATGCTCGTATCCGGGATGCTGCGCACGAGGCTGAACGCCACCAGGGCCGCCGGGTGCGCGTGCAGCACGGCGCGGATGTCGGGACGCCGCTCGTAGATGGCCCGGTGAAAGGGATACTCGGAGGAGGGCGGATGAATGCCTTCCTCGATCCTGTCCCCCCGCATGCGCACGATATCCGCCTCCCCCATGGTGCCCTTGTCCGTGCCGCCGGGAGTGATCCAGATGTCGCCGTTCTCCTCGAGAATCGAAATGTTTCCCCCCGAGGTTGTCGTCATCCCGTACCCGTACACGCGGCGCATAATGGTGACGATCTGCTCCCGGGGATGCATATACGCGTATCTCATTCCCTGTTTCTCCTTTTGAATCGCTCTCCGAGCTCTTCCGCGGTAAGACCCCTTGTGTCGGGGAGCACCCAATCCGCGTCGACGAGCCCGATGCCTATCCCCACGGCGAACATCCGCGCCGCCCGGATTGCCTGGATTCCCACCTCCGCGTCTTCCACGCCGGCGCAATTCTCGTACGGAACGCCGAGCCCTTCCGCGGCGCGGAAGAAGATCTCCGGGTCCGGCTTCCCCTTGACGACATCCCCGGGGTTCACCACGAGGTCCAGCCAGCGCCCGATGTCCAGGCGCTGCACGATCTCCGGCGCGTTGTGACTCGCCGAGGCGAGCGCCGTCCTGATGCCGATTTCCTTGAGCCTCGGCAGGAGCCGAGCAATCCCCGGCAGGAGGTCCGCGGGGGTGAGAGTTGAAATGAGCTCTCGATAGTAGCCGTTCTTCCGGGTCGCGAGCTTTTCCTTCTCCTCCTCCCTGATAATCGCCCCCGCGTGCCGGAGTATGATCTCCAGGCTGTTCCGCCGGCTCACGCCCCGGAGGCGCTCGTTCACCATCCTGTCAAAGGCCAGCCCCTCCTCCTCCGCAAGGCGCTTCCACGCCCGGTAATGCAGCTCCGCGGTGTCAGTGAGCACGCCGTCCAGGTCAAAGACCACGCATTCGAGGACAGGGTCGAGACTGACGGAGACCGGGCTTCCCTGCCGGAGGCGGATGGCCCGGCCGCGGTGGGTAATGTCCATCGGCTCACCCTCGCTGAGCCGGTATGTCGCAGTCTGCCGTGTCGTCTCCAGGTCCAGGAGCCTTCCCCTGAACTGGATGCGGAACCGCAGGCGCTCCCATTGCCGGGGGAGCTTCGGGTTGAACGAAAGGGCGCCGTCATGATCCCGCATTCCGGCGAACCCGTACACGATCGAGATCCACGTTCCCGCCATTGCCGCCGTGTGCACGCCGTCCCGCACGTTCCCGTTCACGTCGTCGAGGTCCATGCGCGCCGTGCGGGAGAAGTAGCGCCAGGCCATCTCCGTGTAGCCCAGCTCGGCGGCTGCCACGCTTTGAATGCAGGGAGAAAGGGAAGAGTCTCCGGTTGTCAGCGGGTCATAGTAGTCGAAGTTCCGCTTCTTGTCCGACATGGTGAAGAGATTGCCGAGGAGCACCTGCGCCAGCACGACGTCCGGCTGCTTCAGAACCTGGTGCCGGTAGATGACCAGGGGGTGGTAGTGCAGGAGCAGGGGGTAGTTCTCCGCGGGAGTGCGCGCAAAGTCCCACTCCGCCCGGTCCAGGAACACGTCATCCTGCCCGTGGATCCCCAGGTTCCTGTCATAGGGGACATACATGCCGGCCGCCGCGCGGCGCCACTCTTCTATTTCCTCCCGCGCAAGACCGAGGGCGCGGGAGATCCGGTCGAAATCGTCCGGAGCCTGTGCCTGCATCTGTTCGGCGATCTCAACTGCGTAGAGGAGGTTTTCCCGTGCCATGAGGTTCGTGTAGAGGTTGTTGTTCACCAGGGCCGTATACTCGTTGGGTCCGGTCACTTCGTTGATGCAGAATGCGCCGCCCTTGCGCGGTGCGTAGGCCCCGAGGTCTGCCCACAGGCGCGCTGTTTCGAACAGCATCTCTGCCCCGCACTCGCGGAGGAGCGCCGCGTCCTCCGTCGCCTCCAGGTATTTCCGCATTGCATGGACGATGTCGGCGTTGATGTGATACTGGGCCGTGCCCGCGGGATAGTAGGCCGAGGTCTCTTCTCCCCCGATCGTGCGCCACGGGAAGAGCGCGCCGCGCTGGCTCATCTCGGCGGCCCGCGCGCGCGCCTTGTCCAGGATGCCGCAGCGGTAGCGCAGGAGAGCACGGGCGATCTCCGGCCGCGTATAGGTGAAGAAGGGAAGCACGTAGATCTCCGTGTCCCAGAAATAGTGCCCCTCGTATCCTTCTCCGGAGAGACCTTTCGCTGCGATGCTGGTGCGTCCGTCCCGTCCCGCGGACTGGAAGAGGCAGAAAAGGTTGTACCGCAGGCTCTGCTGCAGCCCTTCGTCACCGTCGAGCTGGATGTCCGCCACGCGCCAGAAATCGTCCAGGATGTTTTTCTGCTCCGCAGCCAGCGCGTCGAATCCGGCTTCACGAGCCCCGGCCGCGGCATCCCGGGCGTGCTCCGCACACGCCGCCCGCGGAAACTCGAGCGATGTGCAGTATCCCAGGAACTTTGTCACGCGCAGTGTCGCGCCCTCCGCGGCGTCTGTCGTGATTGTGACTTCTGCCCGTGGAACGGCAAATGAGGCCGTCGCGGAGACGGGCCCCGCATCCCCTTCGACGCTCAGCGTGTGCTCCATCGCGCTCGCAATCACGAACCGCGTGGTGCGGGTCTCCTGCGTCAGGAGGCCCTTCCTTCCGTCTGCCTCCCCCTGGACCACGGCAAGCGGCTGTTCCCGGAAGTGCGCGCCGATCCGGGGATCATCCCCTGAGACCTGGTTGCCCACTCCGCCATCGATCAATGAATTGACCGCCAGGGCAACCGTGCCCTTGAGCACTGTCACCGACCAGTCGATGGCTGCCACGTGACGCCGGGCAAATGAAACCAGCCTTCGCGTGCGCACCTCGATCTCGATTCCGCCCGGGGAGCGCCATCGAACAGCGCGCGCGAGCAGGCCGAGCCCCAGCTCCAGCGTCCTCTCGTAGGCAAGGATGGTCCCGGTGCTCAGGTCGAATCTCTCTCCGCCGATGGTCATCCGTATGGGCTTCCCGTCCGCCACGTTCAGCATGACCTGCCTATTTTTTGCATAGGCATGGGCGATTTCCCCGTAGATGATCGGGGTCTCCTCGTAGAACCCGTTGACGTACGTGCCGGGGACCTCGGCGGGGTGGCCTTCCTCGAAGTTCCCCCGCATCCCCAGGGTCCCGTTTCCAAGGGCAAAAATCGATTCATTTCTCGTGAGCAGGGACGGATCGAACGCGGGCTCGCGTATCCTCCATCCTTCAGCCGGGTAGACCGGACCAGTGACCGCCATGGTTCATGAGTATACAGTGAGCGCAATGGGAGGAAAATAGATGCGCCTGCCGCCCTTTGCGCTGGAAAGATACTTTGCCCGCTACGAGTTTGCCGTTCGGCACCTCCTCTGCAGCTCCGACTGCGAGTCAATGAGCATACAGGACCTGCTCTCACTGGAGCCCGGCGCCGGCGAAAGGTTTCTCGGGCTTCGGCTCTGCTACACGGAAAGCAGCGGCAGCCCTTCTCTTCGGCAGGAAATATGCCGCCTCTATGACGGGATCGGCCCGGAGCAGATCCTCGTGCATGCAGGCGCCGAGGAGGCGATCTTTCTCTTCATGCACGCGGCCCTGGAAAAGGGCGACCACATGATCGTTCAGCGGCCCTGCTACCAGTCCCTCTTCGAGGTGGCGCGCGGCATCGGCTGCCCGGTCACCGCATGGCAGGCGCGTGAGGAAAACGGCTGGTGCCCGGACCTCGGGGAGCTGAAAAGTCTCATCAGGCCGGACACGAAAGTCATCATCATCAACACGCCGCACAACCCCACCGGCTTTCACATGGGGATCGGCCAGCTCCGGGAGCTTGTCAGCCTCGCGGATGCAAATGGCATCACAGTTTTCTCCGACGAAGTGTATCGGGGCCTGGAGCAGAAGGAGTCGGACCGGCTTCCCGCGGCCTGCACGCTGAGCGCGCGCGCGGTATCCCTGGGGGTGATGTCGAAAACGTACGGACTTGCCGGCCTTCGCATCGGGTGGATCGGGACCCGCAATGAGAGAGTGCGCACGCGCATGGCATCCCTGAAGGACTACACGACCATCTGCAGCAGTGCGCCGAGTGAGTTCCTCGCCGAGGTTGCCCTCCGGCACGGAGAGACGATTGCCGCGGGCAACCGCGCGCTGATCAGCTCCAACCTGGCCCTGCTGGACGCTTTCTTTGCCCGGCATCCGGACAGTTTCTCATGGCGCCGTCCGCAGGCGGGACCCATTGCCTTCCCGCGGCTCCTCCTCGGGGACGTGGAATCATTCTGTGACCGGCTGGCGGGCGCGAAAAGTGTTCTTCTTCTTCCCGGCACGCTCTATGCCGACCAGGGGAATCATTTCCGCATCGGCTTCGGCAGAAAGAACCTGCCGCAGGGGCTTCAGTGCCTGGAAGAGTTCATGGACGGGGCATCGCGGTAATCCGCCGATTCCTGGGGTCAATCCCACGCAGGCGCGAGTGCCGCCGCGGCCGCTTTGAACTCGGTCATGAGGCGCCTGCGGACCCCTGTTTCCGCAAGCCCGTAGCGCAGGCCATTCAGGTTCAGCTCCCAGAGCTCCCGCAGGGTAAGCCCGAGCTCGCCGCGCGCGCGCCGCCATTCTCGGACCAGGTCGGTCCCGAAAAACGGAGGATCGTCCGTGGAAAGGGTCACTGGCACCCCCGCCTCCATGAATCGGCGCAATGGGTGCGCGGAAACCGAGGGCACCACTTTCAGGCACTCGTTGCTCGTCAGGGCGATGTCGCAGCAGATGTTGCGATCCGCCAGAAGAGCGAGCACGGCCGGATCTTCGGCCGCGCGCACGCCGTGCTGGACGCGGCGCACGCCCAGATCCAGGACCGCCTGGCGGACGTGATCGGAGCCTCCGGTCTCCCCGGCGTGGGCCACGGTAAAGTACCCTGCCGTGCGCGCCTGCTCGAACAAAGCCGTGAACTGGGAGCGGGGGAACCCCATCTCCGGCCCCCCCAGTCCGAGGGCGACAATCAGGGGATTTGCTTCTTCTTCGAGCAGGGCCAGGGTAAAGGGTCCGCTCTGCTCGGCGGATTCGCTGGGGATGTCCGCGATCAGGCGTGTGACAGGGCCGCCGTTCGCCGCGGCGTTTTGCAGTCTCTCCGTCACGATTCCAAGAGCGCGCCGCCCGCCGATCCCGAGCTTCTCGTGGTTGTACGGGGTGAAATGCAGCTCTGCGTAGCGGATGTTCTGGCGCGCGCAGTCCGCGAGATAACCGTCGACCATGCGCCGGTAGTCGTCATCAGTGCGGAGACAGGCGCACATGAGAAGCCACAGCTCGATGAACACGTCGAAGCTCGTGAAATTGTAGAGGCGCTGGAGCTCTGCAAATGTGCCCACGGGCAGCGCGACATGGTTTGCCTGTGCCATTGCCCAGAGGGCCTCCGGCCCGATCGTGCCTTCCAGATGGAGGTGGATCTCCGCTTTCGGGAGCCGGGCAATCGCGTCATCCACGCATGACATCTAATCACACGGGTGAGTGAGAGACAACGGGGAGGGTCCTCACGGGCGGTTATTGGGCGGCCAGCCAGTCCTTTGCCTGATCCAGCGTGTTGAACGCGGAAATCTGTCTTCCGCTGAACGCCATTGCGGCGTTGTAGATGACCTTTCGCAGGCCCTCGACCCCGATGACCGCGGAGGCCTTGATAAAGGGCTTGTTGTGCGCGGTGAAGTCCTTGATGACCGTGCTGCTGTTCTTGCTGAGCTCGGTATCGGTGACATTGGTCAGGGCAAGGACCGATGCGGCCTGCTGGCCGGCCACAGTGCGCTTGGCCTCCGCGATGACATCGGAAATCTCGGCGAACTTGCACGAGGACAAGTCAAAGTAGAGGATCTTCTTCCCCTTGTGAGTGATGAACTGTACCCGGCTCATGGCTCCTCCATCGATCAGTTTCAAAATTGGAATTATTCCTCCAATTATGTTATACTCTTTATTATCTCCATTTCAAGTGTTTGCCTGTGGACGCAACTCAATGTACCGCGAGGAAAGGGAATTCACATGAAGATGAAATCCAAAATTGGCCTTTCTTTCCTCCTGGTGGCAAGCATCATGACCGTCGTCGGCGCAGTCGGAATTGCGAGCCTCGTGCTTACGAATTCGGTCGTCCGCCAGTACACGAGAAACCTCACGCAGAAGGACTACGCGCGGCTCATCGACACGGCGCAGTTCGAGGCCCAGGCCTCTGAAAAGGAGTTTCTCCTTACCGGCGACCAGAAATACAAGGATGAGTACACGGCAAGCATAGAGGAGCTGTTGAAGGACGCCAGGGCCATCATTGATCTGTCCGGAGGTGATGCAGAGGCTCGCTCAGAGGCGGCGCAGATAGTCTCTTTTGCAGGCCGCTATGATTTCGGATTTCGACAGGTTGCAGATATTTTGACCAAGAAGGGAAACCTGGACAAAGGAGTCGAGGGTCAGCTCATCGACAAAGGTGACGAGGCGGAGGTCGAGATCCAGGCCAACGGGGGAGCAGCACTGGTCCGGGCTTTTGGCCAGGTACGAAGGCTTGAAAAGGAAACGATCCTCGAAGGAGGAAAAGGGGACGCCGCGAACAAGCTGATCGCCTCCCTCGACGCAGTATCGGCCCCGCTCTCGAAGTCAGGAGCCCGCGGGGGGGCATCCACAAAGCTTCTACAAGAGTACACCGACCTCGCGACCCAGTTCATCGCCCTGACTTCCACGATTGCGGACGACATCGACGGATACGGCCAGACCTTCGACGCCATGGATCCGGTGGTCGACCAGCTCCTGAAGGAAACAGAAGCTTCTGCCGCCACGCGTCTGGCCGCGGTGGCATCCATGAAGACCTTGTCCCTCGGCGTGGTGGCGGCCGGTCTCGTAGTCGGCATCGTGGGAGCCATACTCTGCGGCATCGTTCTCACTCGGATGGTCACTGCGCCTCTTTCCACAATGGTGGGCGCGGCCCAGCGGATTGCGGGCGGCGACCTGAGCCAGCAGATCGGCGTGAGAAACAGGGACGAGTTCGGAGAGCTTGCCGCCGCGTTCAACGCGATGAGCGTCCAGGTGAGCTCGATGATGAGAGAGGTGAGGGATGCGGCATCCCAGGTGGCCGGGTCCAGCGAAGAGATCTCCTCTTCCGCCCGCCAGCTTTCCTCCAGCGCGCAGGGGCAGGCCGCCACACTGGAGGAGACGAGCGCGTCCGTGGAAGAGCTGACCGCCTCGGTGGGGCAGGTCTCCCAGAGCGCCCAGGCCCAGGCGTCATTCGTTGAAAGCTCCTCCGCCGATATTCAGAAGCTTTCCGCCACCGTGGAACAGATGTCGAAAACCCTCGCCAGCGTCTCCGAGGCGGCGCGCGAGGCAACGGAGAAGGCCCGGCAGGGCACCGAGTCGGTCACTACCGTGGTCGCGGCCATCAAGTCCATTTCGGAAAGCTCCGAGAAGATCGCCGGCATCATCAGCGTGATTTCGGATATCGCCGACCAGACAAACCTCCTGGCCTTGAATGCCTCCATCGAGGCCGCGCGCGCCGGCGAGCACGGCCGCGGATTTGCCGTGGTCGCGGAAGAGGTGAGCAAGCTGGCGGACCGCAGCGCCTCCTCTACCAAGGAGATCGAAGTGCTGATCGGCACGAGCGCAAAGACGGTCGGCATGGGCGTGCAGATCGCGGAGGCCTCCCAGGCGGCCATGGATGCCATCATCACGGGCGCCAAAAAGACCAGCCAGCTCGTGGAGGGACTCTCAGGGGACCTTCGCCAGGGGCTGGAAGGGATACGCGCGGTGAGCAAGGCCATCACCGACATCAGCGGCATGAGCGAGAGCATCTCCTCGGCCACCGAGGAGCAGACGGCGAACTCACGGCAGGTCTCGAAGGCCATCGAGAACGTGAACGAGCTCACCCAGCAGGCATCCGCCGCGGCTGAAGAGATGTCGGCGGCGACGGCCGAGCTTTCCACCATGGCGACCAGGCTGGAGGGTCTCGTCGAACGATTCACCCTCGGCGAGGAATCGCAGGGGGCGGCGCAGCTGCAGCCTGCGGCTCCGGCGGCAGAGCTGCCCGCCCCGCCGCCAGCGGACGCGGCCGGATAGTACAGGCCGGCCGCGAGGGAAAATTACGGGATGGGGGTCACTTTTTTCTGCCGCGCCATGGCCAGAAAGAGGATCGTGCCGGCCAGCCTGCCCACGCCGCTCAGTACGAACACCACCTTGTAGCCGACCACACCGATCAGGTATCCGCCGACCAGGGGGCCGAGAACCGCGCTTGCCGCAACAGCCGATTGATAGATGCCGACTGCCGACTCCCTGTCTTCGGTGGGGCTCATCTCCAGCAGGATGTTGAAGCTGGCAAGGTTGTATCCAGCCCACAGGAAGCCCGAGGCCACGTTGATGAGGTAGACGTGAAACGGCGCCCGGGCCAAGGCCCATGCCAGGGGAAATATCGGGATGAGGAAGCCAGTCAGGACGAGTATTGCCCGGTTGCCGCGCAGGTCGGTGAGCCTGCCGAAGGCTGCCTGACCGAACAGGCCTGCCAGGGAGAATACCCCGGCCGCGGTGCCGACTGCGGCCGCGTTTCCCCCCAGCGCAGTGACCAGGTACACATTGAAAAAGGGCGATGCCATGGTCAGCGACAGGCCCCACACCAGGCTGCTCGCTGCCAGCCATGCAAAGGGAGGGTTGCGCCGTATGAGGTCGACGAATCCGCGCGCTTTCTGGCGCAGCCGCGCGGGTCTGCGGGCGGGGGGCTCAGGGATCCGGGAGAATGACACGGTGGAAACCATCCCGAGGGCAAAGGCCGCGAGCAGGGAGACCTGGTACCCGGGAAACGAGTGCACGGTGCGGCCATTGATCGCTCCGATGATCTGACCTGCCAGGGGAGACGCAACAAGGGCCACCAGGCCGATTGCCATGTTGCGGCTGGCAAAGTACCGGCCCCGGTTTGCGCTGGGCACCAGGTCGGCCACCAGGGATGTCCAGGACGAATTGGCAAAGCTGCCTGCCAGGATGCGCAGCGCGTTCAGCGCGATGATGAGGAAGACGAGGGAGGCGCCCGATTGCACCAGGAAAGGCGAGAGGGCGAGGAGCGGCAGGAAGAGTCTCCCGACTGTCCCGCCGCTGACAAGCACAAGCGGCTTTCGGGCGCGCAGCCGCGACCCCACGATGGCACCGGGCAGGAAGCCTGCGATGCTGAGCAGGCTTGCCGCGGCAGCCAGGAGACCGATGCCGCCGGCCGACGCCCCGGCGGCAAGGGCGAACAGCGGGATGTAGTCACCGGAAAAGCTCTCCTGGGCCTGGCCGAATACGCCGTCCATCCAGAACCACTTCAGTCCGGCCAGGCGCCGCAGTCCCAGCGGCCCGCAGGCGCGCTCGATGTGCGATGAAAGGGGCCGCGCGAAAGCGTGCTGGATGAATTCAGGGAAGCTCACTGCGACACAGTAGCAGAATGGTGCGGAGATGGGGAGCGGGTCGGCCGCGAATGACCTTTGGCAGCGTGTGGGTACTCCGGGTATCCATCAGCTGGGTAGCCGGGTATCCAGGCGCGGTCCCGCACGTGCGATTCAAGGAGCCGCGCGGAACACATAATGTCTCTCTCTGAAAGGACATAACGGCTTTTCACTCGATCCGCCTGGATTTGGCACGTCGATTGCTGTCATAAGGCGGTTGTCAACCACTTCTCAAATGTAACAGGAGGTTTGTATGAAGAAGAGCCTGAGGATCATCCTGCCCTTGGCGGTGACTCTCCTCTTGGTGCTGTCATTCGTGGCTGGCTGCAAGAAAGCCGCCCCAAAGCAGCTCACCATCGGCTTCATGCCCGGCATCGCGGATCCGTTCTATACAACGATGGAGCGGGGAATAAAGGCGAAGGCCAAAGAGCTTGGCGTCAATGTAGTCGTCGGCGACTATCCCACGCAGTGGGGACCTGAATACCAGAATCCCAACCTCGATGCGCTGATGGCAAAGGGCGGGATCGACCTTCTTCTCATCGCACCGACTTCGACGACTGCCATGGTCGCGCCCCTGAAGAAGATCTACGACAAGGGAATCCCCGTCATCACGGTGGATACTTATCTTGGCGACGGCGACTACTCAAAGGCGAGCGACTACAACTTCCCGCTGGCCTACATCGGCACGGACAACAAGCTGGGCGGCAAGCAGATCGCCGAGCACCTGGCGAAGCTGGTCGGCGAAAAGGGCAAGGTGTACGTGGTCAACACCAATCCCGACACCTCCTCCGTCGTTGACCGCGGCAACGGCTTCAAAGAGGGGATTGCGGAGTATCCCAACATGAAGCTGGTCGGAATGGACTACTGCATGGACGTCCAGCAGAAGGCCATGGAGCTGACCACCGCGGCCCTCCAGAAGAATCCTGATATCGTGGCGATATTCGGCGTCAACGTGTTCAGCGCCCAGGGCTCGGCCCAGGCGGTCAAGAACGCGGGTCTGGCAGGTGCGGTAAAGATCGCGTCGTGGGATGCGACATCGACGCTCATCGCGGCACTCAAGGGCGGCGACATCGACATGGTGCTGGCCCAGCTGCCGGGCGAGATCGGCTCTCTCGGTGTGGACGCCGGGTTCAAGTATCTGACGGCCAAGACCGCTCCCCAGAAGAAGATCATCCCTGGATTCCAGTTCTTCACGAAGGACAACGTGAACGCCGCTGACATGCAGCAGTACATCTACAAGTAGGTTCCGATTCTCACGGGCCGGTTTCTCGACCGCGAGCTCAGAAACCGGCCCTTTCTTTTCCCACATCAATTGCGGGCGCATTTGTTCTGATGGAGAGTCGAAAAAAGGAAGAGGTTCCAATGGGGGATAGATCTGCAATTGTGGCCAGCGTGAAAGCTCCGGGAGCATTCTTTGCCGTGTTGGCGCGCAATTGGTCCTTCTTTTTCCTCCTGCTCTCCGTCGTCGTTTTTTCCTTCACGGGAAGAAATTTCTTCGCCTTGAGCAACTTCCAGAGCATCATTCACCTTGCCACGACCTCACTTCTTCTCGCCTGCGCGGAGACGTTCGTCATCATCTCCGGCGGCATCGACATGTCGGTGGGCTTCATCCTCGGACTGTCCGCCGTCTCTTCCGCCAGCACCATGCAGATCCTCTATGCCGCGGGCTGGTCTCCACTCACCTCCGTGTGTGTCGGCATTGCGGTGGCAATGGCGATAAGCCTTGCGCTCGGGTTTACCGCGGGCATGCTCGTTGCCCGGTTCAGGGTCCCGCCGTTCATCGCGACGCTCGGCACCCAGGGTATTGCCATCGGAATCGCGTACCACATCTGCGGCGGCTTTCCCGTCGGGTTCATTCCCCCCGGGCTCACGGAGATCGGCAACGGTTATCTCTTCTACCTGCATCCTCCCTCGGGAGCGTGGAGTTTTTTTGCGCGGCCCGGCAGCATCGCGCCCACGCAGATCCGGGAGATGGTGAGAGTCTTCCCTGTCTCGTTTTTTTTCATATTCCTCGCCCTTGTCGTGCTCTGGCACCTCCTGAAAAACACGCGTTTCGGCCAGCATACCTACGCCATCGGCGGGAGCATGGACGCGGCCGTGCGCGCCGGGATCAACACCAGGCGGCACCTCGTCCTCGTGTACGTGCTCTCCGCGGGGCTTGCCGGACTGGCGGGAGTCATCGACCTGTTTCAGGCGGGGACCGGAAACTACACGACCTTCGGGGCCCAGCTGGAGCTCTTCGCAATCGCCGCGGTGATCATAGGCGGCGCGAGCCTTTCAGGCGGCAAGGGGAGGATCGCGGCGTCGGCCGTCGGTGTGATCATCCTCAAGGTCCTGGAAAACGGCCTCAACCTCTCCGGCGTAGATCCTTTCTACCGATACATCGCGGTCGGGCTCATCCTCATCGTGGCAATCGTGGTGGATCAGCTCTTCCCGGATCTATTCTAGGCGTCCAAGGAGCGGTGAGATGACACGGCGAACAGGACTTGCATCTTTCCTTGGACAACGCTGGGCGTTCGTATTCCTCCTGCTGGAGCTTGTGCTCTTCAGCTTCTTCGGGGGCGGCTTCTTCAGCCTCAACGGGTTCCAGATCATTCTCTTTTACAGCACCACCCTGGCCCTCCTGGCCACCGCCCAGACATTCGTGATCGTCAGCGGCGGCCCCGGCATCGACCTTTCGGTCGGCTTTGTCATGGGATTCGCCACGGTGGTTTCGGCAAAGCTCGCGGCGGGATTCGACCGCATGGGTCTTGCGCCCGAGATGTCGCTTCTGCTCGCCATCCTGATCACCCTGGCCATGGGATTGCTGCCGGGGCTCGTGAACGGGATGCTCGTTGCCCGGCTGAAGGTTCCTCCGTTCCTTGCCACTTTTGCCGTCCAGGGCATCACGTACGGCGCGGCGCTCCTCCTTTCCTCGGGATCGGCTGCCATCAATGTTCCCAACCTCGCGAACGTCATCGGCAACGGCTATTTCATGTACTGGGTCCAGGGGAGAGGTTTCTCGTTCTTCACCCGGCCGGACGTGCCGCGGGGCACGAATGTGTTCGAAATAGTTCCGACAATGGTGGTGGTCACCGTCCTGGTCGTGGCAGTCGCGGCCTTCGTGCTCAAGCGCACCCGGTTCGGCCGGCACACGTATGCCATTGGCGGCAACATTGACGCCGCCCTGCGGGCGGGGATCAACGTCAAGCGTCACCTGGTCATCGTCTATATCATCTCTTCGTTCCTTGCCACGCTTTCCGGGATCATCTACATGCTGGAATACGTCACGGGCAAGGCGGATGCAGGCTCCGCTTTCATGCTGGATGCGGTGGTGGCCGTGGTCATCGGCGGGGCGAGCCTGTTCGGCGGCGTGGGCAGCGTATGGAGAACGATCCTGGGCGTCCTGATCCTGTCGATTCTGGAAATGGGCCTCAAGATGATGGGCGTGCCGACATTCGACAAATTCATTGCCGTGGGCATCATCCTCATTTTTGCGGTGGTGATTGACCAGTTCTTCCCCGAGCTGATACACAAGGAGGACTAACAATGGGTTACGTGCTGGAAGTCAGGAATATCACAAAGCGGTTCGGGGGTCTCGTTGCCGTCAACAACGTGAGCATGGGAGTGAGCGCGGGAGAGGTGGTAGGCCTGCTCGGGGACAACGGTGCAGGGAAGTCGACCCTCATCAAGGTCATCTCCGGTGTGTACAAGGCGGAGGAGGGGAAGATCTTTTTCATGGACAAGGAGGTCGTCATCGACTCCCCCATGGATGCCCTTGCAATGGGTATCGAAACGATCTACCAGGATCTGGCGCTTGCCGAAAACCTCAACACCCCCGCAAACATATTTCTCGGCCGGGAGAAGATGAAGAAGGCTCTCGGGTTCCTCAACGTTCTGGACCACGCCTACATGCAGTCGGAAAGCCGCAAGATCCTGGAAAAGCTCGATATCCTCATCCCGTCCCTGCGCAACCGCATCCGTGCCCTCTCCGGCGGGCAGCGCCAGGCGGTGGCCATCTCCCGGTCAATCTATTGGGACGCCAAGTTCCTGATCATGGATGAGCCCACGGCGGCACTCGGCGTGGCGGAACAGAAGAAGGTTATCGACACCATCAACCTGCTGAAGAGCCACGGCATCGGCATCATCGTGATCAGCCACCAGATGCATGACGTCTTCCAGGTCGCGGACCGGATGATCATCATGCGCCGGGGGGAGAAAGTGGCCGAGCTCATCACCCGGGAGACGAACGCGGACGAGGTGGTCAGCCTGATCGTGGGGGCCGAAACCGTGATACGCTAGGGGTCCATGAAGCTCTTCAGAAAAACCCTGCTGTTCTTCATCGGGGTCATCGTTTTCCAGTCCGCCCTGACGATCCTGCTCATTACGAACGTCGCGCGCAGAGCGAACCTTGCCGACGCCCAGAGGGAGCTGGAAGACGAGGCGTCGGTCCTCTATGACGGCTTCAATTCATGGAAGCGTCAGATCTGG
>Ga0265338_10004658_pt1 | contig 18429 bp, 19 predicted proteins | sample 42126metaG_FD_193579 | JGI IMG/M metagenome (GOLD analysis project Ga0265338, IMG submission 193579) | Rhizosphere microbial communities from Carex aquatilis grown in University of Washington, Seatle, WA, United States - 4-21-26 metaG | ecosystem: Host-associated > Plants > Roots > Rhizosphere... | reverse complement strand
CTTAGGCAAAATGCAAGATGGGTTCGGTAGACGAAGCGAACCCAAATTCAAGGGGAGCAAAATGCTGGGAAAGCATGAATGTGACAGTTTTTGGAGGTGTTTTGGGTTCGGTCCCGGGGCAGGCGGGTTGCTTGTTACCGCCGCGACAGTGCTGGGGACGCGGGGGTCTCTATAGAAGACTGTTTCTGCCAAACGAACCCACCGAAAAACTGCGGATGTGTTTAGTTAGGAAGGCGTTAAGTAATATATGAGTTGGGTTCGTTATGCAAAAAACGACCCACTTTTATGGGTTCTGGAGGGTTTTAGTGATGAAAATGGGGTGTTTTTGGAGCGGAATGAATCACGACGAACCCGGTGCGCTAGAGCGCCCGGCCGGATGCGATGTGGCCAAGGGCCAACGGTATGTTCACCGGGGCAACTGCTGCGCCGTCTTTTGAATCCCAGTAGTCTGAGGTATTGGCGTGGTCTGAGCGTAAGAGGCCATACATCGCATGATCCACGAAGCAATCCTGGAGCCATTCGATCCCACGAACAATTCCTTCCAGCGTGAAGCCCAAACGTTCGGCAATCGCGCGGCTGCGAGTGTTCTGCGTGGCGCACTCGATGGTGAGGCGATTGAGATTCCACGTATCGAAGCCGTGGGCGACCATCGCCCGGGCGCAGGCGGTCATGATGCCCCGTCCCTGATGCGCGGCATCCAACCAATAGCTTATGGGCGCCCAGCGGTTCAACCAATCAACATTCACATGATTGATCATTCCGCAACATCGTCCGTTGAACCAAATGCCGGCATACAGCCCGCGGTGGTTCGCGTACTGCTGCTGCCAGCCCGTGATGGCTCGTCGGACATCCGTTGTCGAGGAGATGATGTCCACCCAGGGGTCCCAGCGCCGCAAATGCTCCCGGTTGGAATCAAGGAGTGTAAACAGTTCCTCGTCGTGCTGGCGGTCAATCAACCGCAGCTCAATCTGGTTGTTAACGGTGCAGAAGAACATGTACCACCGGGATAATCTGGCAAGGCAACACCGGCGCCCCAAGGGGAGCCGGCGTCGCGGACTTGCTCTTGGAAGATTCCTCCAGCTAGGCAGTCACATTCAAACTGTTGTCGTCACTGTCCACGGTGGAACTGGTGGTGGTGCTGTTGGTCGGCGTGGAGCCGGAACTGTGATGATGATGATGGCGATGGCCTTTCTGGGTCGCTTGAAGGTCGGTCTGCAAACTGGCGAACGCTTTCTGAGCGGTCGAAAGATCGCCGGATTGGAGGGCGCTGACCAGGCTTTGATAGTCCGTATTCGCCTGGTTATTGCTGCCAAACGGCTGCGTGGTCGACGTTTGCGAAGCGGTTTGCAGACTTTGTTGAAAGGTTGCCAGCGCACTCTGGGCGGTCGAAAGATCGCCGGATTGGAGGGCGCTGCCAATGGCTCCGAAATCCTGAACAATTTTGCCAAGAATACTCTGGTTGCTGGTCTGGTACGCATTGGTCGCTGCGGTCACGGCGGATACGGTGCTCATCTATCTATTCCTCCTGAATTATCTGCCCTGTATTTACAGGGCATTTTTCCCGTTCACACTACACCGATGGTATTATCGGATGGACTCAGCATGTACTTTAGAAAAAAATGTTCTGTTCTCCGACTGAGCGGCGCGGCTGCACCACGGAGCGGCGTACACATGGGGTTGCGTCCAACTGTTCATCATTTCGATTCGGCTGCAGCTTCTTCCCCTTTGAGAAGGCAAGCATTTCGAATGGCACTCGACAGATTGGGCGACTGCGCTTACAGTTCTGGCGTCGCAGAGAAGGCGGGTAAATCATTTTGAGGGACGAATCATGACTGGCATTGAAACTCTTCAGGTATCGGACGAGGTGCAATTTGGCAGGGATTGCGAAGGGACGCAGATCCCGAGCGGCGTGCGCATCGTGGTTCCCAAAGGCACGACGGCGTATGTCGGGCAGACGCTGGGCGGGAATGTTACCCTGCAGGTGTCGACGCTCGGTCTCATACAGATCACGGGGCGGAACCTGGATGCGTTGCTGAAGGACGGCGTGCCTGTGGCGGAGTCGGCGGCGACGGCGGGCACGGAGGACCAGAAACCGACGGGCCCGGCCGACGAGAAGGCGTTGTGGGAGGCGATGAAGCAGTGTTATGACCCTGAGATCCCGTGCAACGTCGTTGATTTGGGGTTGGTTTATGATGTGAAGACGACTCCCCTGCCCTCGACGCGCAGCCGTGTGGACGTGAAGATGACGTTGACGGCGATGGGGTGCGGGATGGGGCCGGCGATTGCCGGGCAGGTGCGGGACCGGTTGTTGGAAGTGTCTGGCGTCGAGGAAGCTAACGTCGATATTGTGTGGGATCCGCCGTGGAACCAGAGCATGATCACCGATGACGGCAAGAAACGGCTCGGGCTATGGTAACCAGCGTTTCAGGGACGTCAATCGCGCTGTTTGGAGGCTATGCGTTTTGACTTGAAATCGATGGGGTGGCGGCGGTAGATTAAAGCGGTTTACTTGGAGAGAACGCGATGGCCTATATCGTGCGCAAGAAGCTGGATGGTTCGGTCGCCGAACGCTGGGAGATCAAAGCGACACCCATCAGTTTTGGACGGGGCGACGAGGCGGACGTCCAGATCAAGGACGAGCGCATGTCCCGCCAACACTTTGTGGTCGAGCCTCGCGAAGGCAAGTTTTACGCGCGCGATCTCAACTCCACCAACGGGACGTTCATCAACAACAATCCCGTCACCGAAGTGGAATTGCAGCCGAACGACCGGATCCGCAGTGGCCAGACGGTGCTGATCTTTGAAACGGAAAAGCCGAAGCCCGTCGCCAACGTGGTCAACGAGTTGTCGGCGGAACCGAAAGGCAATAAGCCTTATCCTGGCGCGATCAAGCCGCGTTGATGAGAACACGGCTCAACTATGGGCCGCTTCGAAATTCGCCAATCGGTGAAGAATCCGTCGGATTCCCACTCGTGGCGCGTGCTTCACTTCACGCGCTTGGCGTCGCCCCAGAGGTCTTCCAGGCAGTAACGCTGGCGGAGTTCGGGATGGAAGATATGGATGAGAACGTCATTGAAATCCATGACAACCCAGCGGCTGGCCGGGAAGCCGTCGCGGTGCAGCGGGCGGACGCCCGCGTCGCGGAGACGGCGGGCAATTTCATCGGCGATGGCTTTGAGGTGCGGCTCGGACGTGCCGTTGCAGATCAGGAAAAAATCGGCGACGTTGGAAATGCCGCGCACATCGAGAATGATGACGTCCTCGGCCTTCTTGTCGAGGGCGATTTCGCGGCAAAGTTTGGCCAGTTTTTCGGAGGGGAGCCCGCTAGTGCCCTTCACTGATAAAGCCTTCGCCTCCGAATATATTCGTAAACCGCATCGGGAACAAGATAGCGTATCGACCGTCCGCTGGCAACTCGCAAGCGAATCTCCCGCGAGGCGATGTCGCAGGCGTGCCCGCGCAGCACATGCTGGCGCAACCGCCGCCGCGTGGCCGCGTCGAGCCGCCGATCCACGACCGGCTTCGGCTCGAACCCGGGTCGCGGCACGGTCACGAAGGTGCACAGCGTGACCAGACGCTCCACTTCGCGCCACAGGTGCAGCTCGCGCAACGAGTCTGCGCCGATGATGAAGTAAAAGGTTGCCCGGGGATCGCGCCGCCGCAGTTCGGTCAACGTGTCCACCGAGTACGAGGCGCCACCGCGTTTGATCTCGATGCCGTCGACCTCAAAACCGTCATGGTCGCCAATTGCCAGCTTGATCATGTGCATCCGGTCGCGCGCGCTGGCCAGTGCGTCCACCACCTTGTGCGGTGGCGTGGCGGACGGAATGAACTTCACGCAATCCAGCCGCATCTGCTCCTGCGCATCCTGCGCGATGAGGAGATGTCCAAGATGGATCGGGTTGAACGTCCCACCGAGAATCCCAATTCGCCTGCGCCGCTTCACACCTCATTCAGTACAAGACGGCTTCTGGAAAGGCAACGCATTTGAATCTCACCCCAACGCAGCCTCGAACGAATTTGCTTCTCTTCGGTCTATACGTTGGCGATATTCCACGCGCTAACCACTTGACTGATTAAACCGATGGCACGCTCTACCGAGTCGAGGACCCTGGCGTTCCACGTTGAGGCACTGGCTTACATCTACGCCTTCAACGTCGCGCTGCTGATGGCCGTCGGGACCAGTTATCTGGCGAGCCTACCGGACGGGACATCGCTGTTGGGTTGGGCGATGGCCATCCTCGCCTACACGGCCAATTTCGCAATGCTGGCGCTCGTCCCCGCGATTCTCTGCCTGCCCGCGTTGCTCGTGAGGCGCCGCTGGTTGACGTTGACGCTGGCACCCCTTCTATTCGGGCTGCTCAATGTATTCATCTACGCGGACTCGATCATCTACGCGCTCTGGCGGTTCCATTTCAACGGCATGGTGTGGAACCTCCTGACCACCTCGGGTGCCGGCGATACGGTCACGGCGGGCAAAGGCACGATTCTGTACACGGTTGCCACCATTCTTATCATCTTTGCTCTGGAATTCGGGGTCGCGTGGGGCGGCCTACCTCGATTGTGCGCTGGCAATTTCGCGGCACGCTGGCGCACGCGACGCACGTTCATGATGTTTGGCGCGAGCGTTTTCTTACTCATCGCGCTCGACAAAGGACTCTACGATGTCGGCGATCTGGCTGATAATCTCGAAGTGATCCGGTTGCGCACCATGTTGCCTCTCTACCAGACCGTCACCATGAAGCACTTCGCCAATCGCGTCCTGGGCATGAGCGTCTCCCCAAAGACACGGTTGAAAGTAAAGACGGACGGCGCGCTCAACTATCCAAAGTCACCCATTCGCTTCCGCCCCAATGGTCCACGGCCCAACATCGTCGTCATCGCCATCGAAGGGGCGCGGTCGGATATGCTCACGGCCGACGTGATGCCCTCGTTGACGGCTTGGGGCGAGAAACATCTCGTGTTCGAGGACAACTACAGCAGTGGCAACGCGACGCGCTACGGCCTGTTCGGCCTGTTGTATGGTATTCCCGGCACGTACTGGCAAAGCGCTCTCGGCAGCCATCAGGGGCCGGTGCTGATCCATGCGCTCAAGCAGCTGGGCTATCAGTTCCGCATCCTCTCCTGCACCGACCTAAACTACCCGGAGTTTCGTAGCACCGCGTTTATCGACGTGCCCGAGGCGATTACCGACCAGTGGCAATCATCGCGGGTGGATCGCGACCGCGCCATGACCGATGCATTCATCAAATTCGTGGATGAGAAGCGCGCGCCGTTCTTCGCATTCATGTTCTACGACGCATCGCACCAGCCGTATCGCTACCCTGCGGCGCACGCGCTTTTTGATACGGGAACGTTGACGGAGGAAATCAATTACATCGCTATCGCCCGCAAAGGCAATAGCGACAGCGTCCGTTTCGCCCAGAATCGCTACCGCAACAGCCTCCATTACGTGGATGCGGAGATTCACTGCGTATTGCAGTCCCTCGAAGACCGGGGGCTGATGGACAACACTCTCGTGTTCGTCGTGGGCGATCACGGCGAAGCGTTCAATGAACTGGGGCTGTTCGGGCACGACAGCGCGTATGACCGCTATCAAACCAGGACGGTTTGCGTCGTCAATATTCCCGGCGAAACGCCACGCCACATCCAACGGACGACGAGCCATGAGGACGTCCCCTCAACCGTCCTCACCTACATGGAAGCCGAGAACCCGCTCTCCGATTACACGCAAGGCCTGCCACTGACCACCAACGTGACACGTCCGTTCGTGCTTCTTGCCAATTGGGGTTCGGCGGCCATCGTCGACTCCAATTCCATCACTGAGTTTGGCCTCGAGGCGTACAACACGGCGATTACCGTGCTCAGCACCAACGATCTGCCGCTGCCGAATCAGCGCCAGACCCTCGCCGATCACCACAACGAACTGATGGCGGCGCTGGAAGCGATGCGCCAGTTCATGAAGAAGTAACTCCTCCGCCATCGTTGCTTTCCCATCGAGTTTTGATTGGACAAAGCCAGCGGAGCTTCGGAAACTGACAGTGATATGATGCGATGCAACCAAGTCGTCATGGCTCCGGACTGGCAGGAGTTGCTGCAGGCGCATCAATTGGACAGCGTTGACGCCGTCTACGCCCTGCAATCGGGAGCCGTCCTGAAGCCGGGCGCCACGACGGAAGTGCGATACCTCGAATGGTGCGACCACGCCTCGCGACGAGAGATCTACGTGAAGAAATACTGGTATCCGACCCGCGGCGACCGATGGAGCGGTTTCCATCGTGGCACATTCTTCGGCATATCCAAGGTGCGGCGTGAATTCGAGAACCTGGCGAGGCTGCGGGCTTGGGGACTGGATGCCCCAGCACCGGTGGCGTACGGCGAAGAGCGCCGCGCTGGTTGGTTGCATCGGTCGTTTCTAATCAGCGAAGGCATTCACGAACCCTTTCCGTTGGACTTATTCATTCGTGACTGGCTCCCGACGCTGCCCGCGCCGGAACAACGGCAAGTGCGCCGTGAGTTGATCGAGCGTCTGGCGGATTACACGCGACGGATGCACGAACATCACTTCGTCCACCACGACTTCTTCTGGCGAAACATTCTTTTAAGCGGGCGTTCGCTGGCGCATTTTTTCCTCATCGACTCCCACAAGGGTCGTTGCTGGCAACCGTGGATGGAAACGCGCGCGCGCGCGAAAGACCTGGCGACGCTGGACGCTCCCGCGCCATCGTTTTTCCGACGTAGTGAGCGCCTGCGCTTCTTTTTGGATTACCGCGGGCAGAGACGATTGACGCGTGGCGACAAACCGCTCTTGCGTCTCGTCCTCCGGATGGCGGAACCGATGCGCGTGGTGCAACTCCAGCGGGTGCAGCGCGCGAAATCGCTTTCCACGCCGGTGAAACACTGACATGAGCACCAGGCGAAAACTTCCTTCACGTTGGAAACGCTTCCGGTACCGGCTCGAAGGGTTGTTTCTCGAGCTGTTGGCAACCCTGGTCCCGTTGCTACCGCGAAAGGCGTTGGTGAAGCTCGCAAACGCCGCCGGTTGGCTCGCATTTCGCCTGCTGGCTCGGGAGCGGCGCATCGCGCTCACGAATTTGGATATCGCTTTCGGCCAAAGCAAGTCGTCGGAGGAGAAACGGCGCATCGCCCGCTCCGCCTTCCAAACTTTTGCGCGCAGTCTCCTCGGCCTGTTCTGGTCACGGCGATTCGATCGGGCGATGCTCGACAAGCTGGTTGACATCGATCCGAAATGCCTGGAGACACTTGTAGAACAGAGAGAGCGCGGCAAGGGAGTCATTTTTATCACGCTGCACTATGGCGAGTGGGAATTACTCGGGCTGGGCATGGCGCTGCTCGGCTGCCCCCTGACCATCGTGACCGAACAACTCCGCAATCCCCACGTGACACGCATTTTTGAACGGTTGCGCGGGGGCGCCGGCAGTCGCATCATTTTGCAACGAAATGCAGTGACCAAACTGTTCAAAGCGCTGAAGCGCGGCGAATGCGTTGCCTTGTTGATCGATCTGAACGCCCTGCCGAGTCGCGGCGGGATCTGGTTGGATTTCTTCGGTAAGCCAGTATTCAGCTATTCGGCGGTTGCGGCGCTGGCCTTGCACACCGGTGCGACCATCGCCGGCACGATCGGCCATCCCTTGCCTGATGGACGCATCCGCATGGTGTACGGGCCGGAGATCCCGGCGGTATCGACAGGCGACGAGGAGACAGATTTGCAGACGATCAGCCAGGCATGTCTGCGATACTGCGAAGAGCTTATTCGCCAGCACCCGGAGAACTGGCTGTGGTTCTATCGGCGCTGGAAGTTTCGGCCGACGGCGGAAATGGGCGGCTTCCCGTATTATTCGCGTTACATCGAGGAAGTGCGTCCGCGATACGCGTCGGATCGGCGCGCCGCCGACAGCAACGCCACCCACAATCCCACTGCGCCCCAGCACAACGGCCCGTAAAGCTGGAGCGACTTGATTCCCCCCAACGCTAGTGCCGCTACCGCGTAGAAGATGAGCGCGCTTCGCGCCGTCAGCTTGGTGACGTGATCATCGTTCGCGACTGCCATCACCACCAACACCGCGAGCGGCAGAAGCAACAACATGAAATAATGCGACCATGAAATAGGGACGATCAGAAGCATCCACACCACGCCGGCTGATAACAGAAGCAAATCGGCTTTGCCGTGTGTCCGCCAATCCACCCATATCATCGCAGCAGCCATTACCAACCCAAGACTGACAGCAATCGGGCGCGCGGCATTGGTCCGAAAGACACGTGCGAATACCGCTTCAAAAGACTGGTTTCGTGTCAGCTCCATGCTCAGCAATTGTGTATAGAGGGGATTGTCCGCCCCCTCCGATTGCATCTCTGCCGCGGGTTTTCCCACCTTGGACATCCACTCTTTCAGATAATTGATGTTCCCTTGCCACCCGTAGACCGCTGCGGGAATGATAAACGCCCCGACCATGGTGGCCGTCAGGGTTGCCGCCACAAACCGCCAGCGTTTTCGCCAGACGAAATACGCGAGCAGAACAACCGGAAACGCCTTCAGCAGAATCCCACCGGCAAAGCACATCCCGCCACGCCAGTCTTGTCTCTTCCATGCATAATACAGTCCTGCCGTGAACAGCCAGAGCAAGACCGGTGTCGCTTGTCCACGGGCCAGTGCGGACATTAGCGATAGTAACACCAGCAACGGCGGGATCACGTACAGGACAAGTGGATCCCCTTCGAAGTTCAAAGTAGTCCTCACCATGACGGCACACATCCTCACTGTCCACACCACCAGGGCCACGGACAGTATGTACCAGGCAAACGACGCCCAGAGTGCGGACAGCAACGCGAACGGCACCAGCAGGACCGCGAACAGGGGCGGGTAAATATAGTACCAATCGCGGATATTATGCGCGTTATAAATATCCGCGCCGTTCAGCACTGCCGATCCGGCCGCGGTATACACCGTGAAATCGCAGCGATGTGCCTTTGAGCCCCAGTACTTGTTGCCTGATTCATCAAGACTGAATCCAAGGCGTCTTTCCCATCGAGCCAACTTGGTGACGCCGGCTTGGGCCCCCTGAACTTGATACGGCCCCGCTCGATAGACTGTGCTGACTCCCAGCCCAACGAACAATGCGACGGCGATTACGAGGGCCACCGTCCGTAAGAGAGTTGAGTTTGGTCTCATTCGGTCCGCGCATTGTAAATCAAACGACCTCGTTGTCGAGTGCAACGGCGCCTTGTTAATGACTTCCGCTTACCCGCTTGACCAAAGTATAAGGACACAACTATTCTCGCTCGCGCATGTCAGCAAGCAATATGTCACCCAAGCGCGTTGTTCTATTCATCGTGGCCTTGGCGATAATCGCGATCATTGTCAGGCTCATCGACCGGATCAACTTCGCGTACCGTCAGCGATGGCATTTTGTGGCGTCCCTGCAAGATCTGCCGCCCGCGGACCGCTCGCGCTGGCCCAGCCCGGCTGTGGCATGGTCCAATGACTCTGTCGAGGTTCAGGCTGCCACGCCCGAGGGAATGAAACCGGTCAAAGTCGCCTACTACATCAATTCGGTCGGGATGAAGCTGGTGAGAATCGAGCCCGGAACGTTCTTGATGGGGTTACCCGACAACCTGACGAATGCGGTGGGACCCATCGCTCCCGTGGGCGGCCCGATGTACACGCAACACAAGGTCACGCTCACAAAACCGTATTTTATCGGGGCGTTTGAGGTCACCAACAAACAATTCGACATGTTTGATGTGGATCACCGGCATCGCCGTCCGCACTATCAGGATGGTCCCGGTTATGATAATCATCCTGTCCAACCCGTTACCTGGCAGGAAGCGCAGTTGTTCTGCCGTTGGTTGTCGGAAAAAGAGGGCCGTTTGTACGGTTTAAACACGGAAGCGCAGTGGGAGTATGCCTGTCGCGCGGGTACCGCGACCCGCACGTATTGGGGCGACAACGTCGAAGATCGCACCAAGGCCAATGTCGGCGGCGGCGATGGAAATGAGCTTCACGCCCATTGGGCCGATGACGGCTATGAATACACCGCGCCCGTGGGTTCTTTCCCCCCGAACCCGTGGGGGCTCTATGATATGATCGGCAACGCTCGCGAATGGGTGGCCGACTGGTACGCACCGTTCACTCGCGACCCGGCAACCGACCCTGTCGGACCGTCTACGGGCCACTGCCGTGCGAACAAGAGCGACGGCTGGATGGCCCCCGTTCACCGCGTCTGCTCGGCGTATCGCGACGGCGATGCGCCGCATGATGTAAAAGACATTCACGGATTTCGCGTCGGCTGCATCGTCGAATAACACGGCCATGACTGAGAAATCCATTTCCTACCGCGGGCGCGTCAAATACAACGACACGCAATCGCGGAAATACCAGGCGCGCAAGCCGCACAAGCACCGGGCCGAGATGCGACTGATCGACCGCGCCTTCGCTCTCATTCCCAAGCAACATCGTGTCCTCGATGTGCCCTGCGGCGGGGGGCGGGTGATGCTGCACCTCGCACGAAAGGGGTATCAGGCCAGCGGCGCGGATTTGTCCGAGTCCATGATCACCATCGCCCGCGAAGCAGCTTCCAAGGAAAAGTTGTCCTGCACCGTGGAACGGCAGGATTTGGAAAAGCTGGGCTACAACAACGGACAGTTCGACACCATCGTCTGCTTCCGGCTGTTTCACCATTTCCCAAATCCCGAGATTCGCCAGGGTGTCGTGAGTGAACTCTGCCGCGTGACCGCCACTTTTGTGGTGCTCTCATATTTCAGCCCCTACTCGGTCCAGTCGGTCCGCCGTAAACTCAGCGGCAAGGACACGGACCGCTTTGCGACACCACTGGCCGAAGTGGAGGGCTATTTCCGCAACGCAGGGTTTCGTTTGGTAAAGGATTTCGCGCAACTACCCGTCATGCACACGCTTCACCTGGCGTTGTTCAAGAGAATTGGGCGCGAGAAGTAATCCCTACCAGCGAGCTTGACCGTCTTTCGTCTCACAATTATTCTCCGTCGTTAATGTCATTCTCAAGAAGACCAACGAAGATAATCACCCGTGCGCTTCTGGCTCTCGCGTTGGTCGCAGCGCTCGCGTGGGGTATTGGGCGACTCAACCACTGGTACCGAAAGCAGTGGCATTTCGTGTCGTCGATGCAAGACCTGCCCCCGGTCAATCGCTCAGGCTGGCCGAAGCCGCCCCCGCCGTGGTCCGCTGAAACGGTCGACATCCGAGCCGCGACGCCTGAAGGGTTCACGTCCGTCAAGGTTACCTACGCGGTCAATTCGATTGGGATGAAATTGGTTCGTGTCGAGCCGGGCACGTTTGTGATGGGACTCGACGATAAGCTGTCGAAAGAAGTCGGCCCGATTCATCCTCTCGGCGGTCCGATGTACGTGCAACATCGAGTGCGGCTGACCAAGCCTTATTATTTGGGCGCGTTTGAGGTCACAAACAAGCAGTACGATCTGTACGACACTCAACACGCACATCATCGGCCGAAATATCAGTTGGTGCCCGGCGGCGACAACCATCCTGTCGAACCAATTACCTGGCGCGATGCGCAATTATTTTGCCGTTGGCTTTCTGCAAAGGAAGGTCGCTTGTATCGGTTGCCCACCGAAGCCGAATGGGAGTACGCCTGTCGTGCAGGCACAACCAACCGCGTCTACTGGGGCAACAATGTACTGGACCGCACGAAAGCGAACTTCGGGGGAGACAGCAAGGGCTCGCTGGCCCAATACGCGGAGGATGGATTTCGATACACAGCGCCGGTCGGCTCGTTCCCGCCAAACCCGTGGGGTCTCTATGACATGATCGGCAATTCCTGGGAATGGGCGCAGGATTGGTACTCGGTGCTTTCAACCAATGACGCCGTGGACCCGCAAGGCCCGGCCACGGGGCATTGCCGCGTGGACAAGGGGGGCAGCTGGCGCGGCGCATTGCATTACATCTCGAGCGCGTTGCGTGACGGCGATGATCCCGGTGACGTTGCCGATCTTCGCGGTTTTCGTGTGGCCTGTGAAGTCGAGTAAAGACAGACGACGCGATCAGGGCGACTTCGTGACAAAGTAACCGCGCACCACAAACCCCAGGACACATTTGTCTGCAGCCGCGACCGGACGCGGCGCCGATTCACCCGACATCTCAACACCGTACGCCTTCCGGTAGGCCTGCTTGCCTGAACGATAGGTGAAGCGGTTGATAATAAGACCGCCGACCTTGTCAGCCTGACCTTCGGGATCTCGGAGAACCCTCTCCAGATTCTCGTCCAGATACGCGCGGCGAATGTGCCAGTTCAGACCGTTGACACGTTTCTTCACCACTTCGTGCGAGTGCCTCAAGCAGACGCGCGACCACCTCGCAACGCGTGTCCGTCGTATCGCCGCAGCCTGTTGATCAATCTCCGAAGCGTGGCGTGAAAACTCGCTTCCGTAACCGTCGTAAAAGGTGGTGGTCAATGCAAAGCGTGAGCGGAATGTGGCCAGATGTGCCACTCGTTGCTGTTCGTCAATCGTCGGGCAAAGCTGAACCTTGTCAATATCGATGAGGCAAAACTTATGTTTAGCCGCCGAATACAGCACGTTCTTCGCGGAGATGTCGAGATACAGGATGCCGGCATCGTGCATGCGGCGCAGAAACTGACCCAGGGCGGATTGAAATTCGGGATTGGTCGCGTCTGGTGTCGACAGCAGCGACACGTAGCCCGGTAAACCCTCAGTGATCAACACACTTTCCAGTAGCCCGTACCATCCCCAGCGTTCTCCGTGTGCGAGATGCGGCACGACAGCCACGCCGCGCGCCTGGAATTGTGGCGCCTGTTCCCATTCTCTCCGGCTCTTGGAGGCGCGAACAAAATACGATAGTGGCGCCAAACCGCGCCGCTCATGCAGGTAGCGTTTGACATAGAACTCGCGATTGGCCACGCGACACCGGGTGACGATGGTCGCCGACGAAATCTTGACGGATTCTCCCGGCTGTCGGAGCACTTCCGGCAAGAGGGATTCAAACTCTGGTGCTAGTTCCCACCGCAATCCTTGGTATTCTGTCCGAAGCACGACGCCATCGTAGGGAAGTTGGCCTGAATCGTCAACCAACGGGTGCCTTGAGTTTGCCATGCTCAAGTTTGTTTTTGGAATTTGCTCGACATCGGCAATCAGAGAGGCAATTTTGTTTTAACGCCTGTTGTCGACATGAATGTTCTCGTGTTGTGTTCGGACACGTTCCGCTACGATCATCTTGGCTTTTTAAAGCGCCACCAGGTTCGCACACCGAACCTCGATGCGCTGGCGGCGCAGAGCGCTGCCTTCTCTGATTTCTGGCTCTGCTCGTTTCCCACACTGGTCAATCGCATCGATGTCTTTTCGGGGCGTTACGCCTTTCCGTTGTTCAAATGGGGCCCGCTTCCCCATCAATTCCCCGTTCTCTCGGAAGTGTTCGCGCATCACGGGTTCGCCACGGCGATGTTTGCCGACAACGTGCATTTCATGAGGCGCGGGTACGATTTCGAACGCGGGTTTGCCCACCAGTCCATGGTCCGCGGACAATGCTATGATCCCATGCTGCCCCGCTCGGCCCCGATGGTCGATCTGCCCTGTCCCGAAGAGCGGCTGGGTGTGTCGCATGATCGCCTCGTGCGCTACCGCCGCAACGCCTACTGGTATCAACAGCAAGGCACGAACACGACTGCCACGTTGTTCCGAAAGGCGATGGAGTGGCTTGAGAAACCACCAAAGAAGTTCTTCGCCTGGATCGACGCCTTTGATCCGCATGATCCTTGGGATGCACCGTCAGAATTCCTGAAGCACTATCCGTGGGATCCTCAAGCTGCCACGATTATCTGGCCCAAGGGCGGAACTGCCAGCCAATACACCCCCGGTGAATTGGAGAACATGCGCAGTCTGTACAAGGCGGAAGTCACCCAGATCGATTCCTGGACCGGCAAACTCCTGGAAGCAATGCGCAACAAACACCTTCTGGACAATACTGCCATTATCTTTTGTTCGGATCATGGCTACTATTTTGGCGAACATGACCTGATCGGCAAAACCGTCCGCGCCTCGGAGCGCACCGCCATTTACGAGGAGTTGGGCCATATTCCCCTGCTCATCCGACACCCCGATGGCTTGAGTGCCGGAAAGACACTCCCGGGTCTGGCGCAACCACCCGATATTTTCGCCACCGCACTGGAGTTGGCGGGCATTCCGCGCGTCCCCTGGGCGCAGGGCAACTCCTTGCTCCCACGGCTCAAGGGAGAGCCCAGCCGTCAGAAGTTTGCGATCAGCGGGTACCATCCGCACCGGGGACGCGCCAGTTGTATCACCATCACCACGGATGAATGGGCATTGATGTACTCGCCGACTCCGAAATCGCAGCCGTCGGAACTGTACCACATGCCGACAGATCCGCGACACACGCGCAACGTCATCGCGGAGAACCCGGATGTTGCTACGCAACTCAGCCAACTTATTAGCGACTGGCTGGATGGCCTCGGCGTGTCGCCGGCGGGCAAACGGCAACTGCTCCACAACGCGCCGTTCACCGCCTGGCACAAACTCGGCTACAAGTCGTGGCTGGCCCGCAATCGTTGGTCGTGCTGGAAGAACTATCGCAACTACGCCCGCCCGGCGGATGCCTAAACCGGCTTCTGGGCGACGAACGAAATGTAGTCGGTGAGATTCCGCTGCTCCAGCACGTTGTAAAACCATCGCTGCAACGGCGTGGGATTGACGTTGTACTTCATCTTCGACCAGGAACGGCAGTAAATCAGCTGAAGACCGGATTTCCCAATCATCTGCCGCAGGCTATGGTCGTCGAAAATGAATACGTGATGGGGAATGCCGAAATGTTTGAACTGTTTCCGCGCGAGGCCGTGGCGGTTGAGGAAAGTCTTGTACCGGTTGGATAATCCCCGCCAGTTCGGCACCTGACCGAACAGATAGCCGCCCGGCCGTACGATCCGTCGAATCTCCGCGAGGATCTCCAACGGATTGTGGACGTGCTCCAGCACATCCCAAAAGATCACGCCGTCATAGGTGTTGTCGGGGAAGTGCAGATCCTCCACCCGTCCCTGCCGCAATGTCAGGCCCAGTTTTTCACGTGCCAGCTTCAAGAACCTCGTCGAAATATCAATGCCGTCCGCGCGAAAACCGCGTTTGTTCGCCTCGTACACGGTCAACCCGAAACCACAACCAACGTCCAACAATCGCGCGCCGGGCTGCAGGTAGTTGGCAATCAAATCCAATAGCATCCCCTTGACCTTGTAACTGGTCATCGGCCGGACGTTGTATCCCTTTTGCTGTTTCCACTGCTCGTAGTCGAAGTTCGCAAAGACCGAGACGTCCGAATAATCCTCGCGCTCGTAAATCTCGGCCAGTTTGCGGGCGGAAAACCGCGGGGACGTGAAGATGAGCCCGCATTCGTTACAGAATCGGATTCCGTGCCCATCCGTGCGCCGAAATAACAGGCGACTCGACGCTCCCGGCCCACAGGTCGGGCACGGCACTTCATCCCAATCTGAAGACGACTGGGTTCCCACACGAATCTCAGGAGTTACAAATGGCATCCGTGAAAAACTATCTCAGCGTACGCACCCAAGTAAACAGGAATCTCCGTCGAGAATCGGCTGGATACGAGACGTTAAGTTGGTTTATACGGTCTGGGTGATGGAATCCACTCAGACGCGGCCAGTAGACATGGCAGCCGGGCCACAGCCTCTGCCGATCTCCGTATCGGTCATCACGTTGAACGAGGAGCGGAACCTGCCGCGCTGTTTGGAAAGCGTTCGCGGCCTCGCCACGGAGATTGCGGTGCTGGATTCGGGCTCGGTCGACAGCACTGCTGAAATCGCCAGGGGTTTTGGCGCCGGGTTTGAGGTGCTTCCGTGGCAGGGTCATTCGGGACAATACACCGCCGCATTCAAGATCTGCTCGCAACCATGGATCCTGACGATCGACGCGGATGAAGCGGTCACCCCGGAATTGGCGGCGTCGATTCGCGCGTTGTTTGCCCGTGGCGACCCGAAGGAAAACGGATTTTGGATGAACCGACGGACGTTTTACCTTGGCGACTGGATCTGGAACACATGGCAGCCCGAATGGCGGTTGCGTCTCGTGCGACGGAGTAGCGTCCGCATGCACGGGGTCGATCCACATGTCGAACCGAAGGTGGATGGCCCGACGGGAAAGCTCGCAGGAGATCTGCTTCACTATCCCGTGTTTCGCGATTTCCACGATCATCTCACCAAGACGATCAAGTACGCGCGCTCCATGGCTGATTCGTACGCAGCAGCCGGCCGTCGTGCCCACTGGTATCATCTGGTGTTCTCCCCACTCGGCGCGTTTTTCAAACATCTTATTCTCAAGCAAGGATGGCGGGACGGTTGGCGCGGCTGGCTGATTTCGTCTGCCAAACTCGTGAATGTTCTCGCCAAGTATGCCTTCCTGATGGAACTGCAGCACACCAACCACGAATCCGAGCGCCACCCATGAACGTCATCGTCATTTGCTCGGACACATTCCGTTACGATCACCTCGGCTTCCTGAAGAAGCAGGAAGTGCAGACGCCGAATCTCGACAAGCTGGCGACTGAGAGTGCTGCCTTTTCTGACTTCTGGCTGTGCTCGTTCCCAACGCTGGTCAACCGGATCGAGGTTTTCTCGGGCCGCTATGCGTTTCCGCTATTCGATTGGGGCGCATTACCGTACGAATTTCCCGTCCTGTCGGAGGTGTTTCAGCGCCACGGATTCAAGACGGCGTTGATCGCGGATAATTTGCATTTGTTCGAGAACCAGTTCGGTTTCGACCGTGGATTCGATTTTGTGAACCATGTGCCCGGCCAGACCCACGAGCATTTTCAGCCGTCGTCCGCACCGATGATTGATCTGCCGTGCCTGGAGGAAAAGCTCGAGCCTCCGGCGCGCCGCTTGGAGCGCTACCGCCGCAATGCCTGGTGGTATCGGCAACAAGGCACTAACACCACAGCCACGGTGTTCCGTTCTGCCATCGAGTGGTTTGACAACGCGCCGGGGAAGTTTTTCATGTGGATCGACGCGTTCGACCCGCACGAACCGTGGGATGCTCCGTCCCAGTTTCTGAAGCCGTATCCGTGGAATGACAAAGGCGACGCGGTATTCTGGCCGAAATCCGGTTATGCGAATGCCTATCCTGAGGCCGACGTTGAGAATATGCGCAGCCTGTACAAGGCCGAGGCCACGCAAACCGACTATTGGGTGGGAAACCTCCTGAGGCGTCTGCGGGAGAAGGGCCTTCTAAACAACACCGTCGTGCTGTTCTGCTCCGACCACGGCTATTACTTCGGCGAGCACGGCTTACTCGGCAAACCGATGCGCATCGACAAGCCGACGCCGATTTATGAAGAACTGGGACATATCCCTCTGCTGATCCGGCATCCCGACGCCTTGGGCGCGGGCCAGACCATCCCAGGACTTTGCCAGCCACCCGATCTGTACGCGACTGCGCTTGAACTGGCCGGAATCCCGGGGGTTGACTGGGCCCAGGGCCATTCGCTTTTGCCGCGCTTAAAAGGTTCAACGGGGAATCAATCCTTCGCCGTCGGCGGGTGCCACCCACACAGCGGTCGCGTGAGCTGCCTCACAGCGCTGACCGATGAATGGTGCTTTTTGTACAATCCCAAGAAACAACTCGCTGGTTCCGAGTTGTATCACCGCCCGTCGGACCCGACGCAAACTCGAGACGTCATCGCGGACAATCGTCATATTGCCCAGCAACTCTTTCACAATCTCGGCGTTTGGCTCGACTCCCTCGGCGTGTCCGTGGCGCGCCAAAAGCAACTTCTCTACAGTGCACCGTTCACGCGGTGGAACAATCTGCAACATCGCTTCCGCGTCGTGACCAAGCGCCAGACGTACATGCGTCGGTATAAGAATTATTCACGCGGCGGCTGAAGACACCCGGATTCCCGGGAGGAATGGTGCCAGGGGGGAGAGTTGAACTCCCGACCAAGGGCTTATGAGTCCCCTGCTCTACCACTGAGCTACCCTGGCACGAAAGGTTGAAGCGACGGATCGTCGGTCGGCTACTATGCCGCATCCGAGCGTGACGGCAAGCAGATTTCCAACCTGCTCTCTTTGGCGGTAACACTTTCCATGACTGCTGGGTCACATGTGAACATGTCCGCCCGAGTGTTCTCAAGCTGAACACGAGTCAAGCGATTGGTTACCATGGGTTACCACGTGTGGCTTTCCTGAGAAAGCGCGATCCGATTGGCCTGCAGCCAGTTATGATTACAGTGAGTCGTTACTAAATCGACACAATGGCACCCAACGACTTGGCATGCAGTTAGCTACCTACATCCGGGGGCGAGGCTCGTGTTCGTACAATTAAGTTGAGGGGCACTGAAACAAATACATAGTCACAGGACCGTTGCGTGCCAAGAATTCATAT
>Ga0265338_10004656_pt1 | contig 18429 bp, 15 predicted proteins | sample 42126metaG_FD_193579 | JGI IMG/M metagenome (GOLD analysis project Ga0265338, IMG submission 193579) | Rhizosphere microbial communities from Carex aquatilis grown in University of Washington, Seatle, WA, United States - 4-21-26 metaG | ecosystem: Host-associated > Plants > Roots > Rhizosphere... | reverse complement strand
GTGCGCGAAGAGGTGGACAATCATTTTCATGCCCTCGGTCACGTGGACGATTTCGCCACGGCCATGCCCGGAGCGCTCGGTCTGGCGGCCACGTGGAATACCAACCTGGCGAGGGCCTACGGCACGGTCATCGGCCAGGAAGCCGTGCAACGCGGCAAGGATATCATGCTCGGGCCCGCCGTGTGCATCCAGCGCACCCCGTTGTGCGGCCGTAATTTTGAATACATGGGCGAAGATCCGTTCCTCGCGGCGCGCATGGCGGTCAATTATGTCGAGGGCGAGCAGGCCCAGGGCGTGGGCTCCTGCATCAAGCATTTTGCCGCCAACAGCCAGGAGTTTGAACGGCGTTCCATCAACGAAATCATCGATGAACGCACGTTGCGCGAAATTTATCTGCCCGCCTTTCGCGCCGCCGTGGAGGAGGCCGGCGTCATCTCCATCATGTCCGCCTACAATCAGATCAACGGCCAGTTTTGCTCCGAAAATGTGCATCTGCTCAAGGACATTTTGAAGGAGGACTGGGGTTTCAAAGGCGTCGTCATCTCGGACTGGGGCGCCGTGCATCATACGGATCTGACCGTGCTCAACGGCCTGGACATCGAAATGGGAGACGGCGCACCGTACCAGAGCAACTATCTCGCCGCGCCGTTCCTTAGCGGGCTGCAGAGCGGCAAATATCCTGTCGCCGCGCTCGATGACATGGTCCGCCGGCATCTGTACGTGATGTTCAAATTGAATTTAATTCACGACCCGGCGGCCCTGGCGCCCACCAACGCCGCACCGGAAACGCCCTTGAGCACGAAGGCACATCAGGAAACGGCGCAGAAAATCGCCGAGGAAGCGTGTGTCTTGTTGAAAAATAACAATTTTCTGCCGCTCGACGCCGCTCACCTCAAAACCATTGCCGTCATCGGCGGAAATGCCACGGCCAAATTCTGCCATGACGGGGGCTCGGCCAACATCAAGCCGCCTTTTGAAGTCACCGCGCTCGAAGGCATCAGTAATTACGTCGCCGGGCGGGCAAAAATCATTTACGCGGCAGGCTATTATCCCGCCCGAAACTGGGGCGCGCCCGGGCAGAAACCCGACGAAACCACCGCGTCAGAAGCGGACAGTTCCCGATTGGCTGACCAGGCCGTCGCCGTCGCCGCATCCGCTGACGTGGTGATTTATGTGGGGGGATTGAATCGCAAAATCGGTTTCGACAGCGAAGGCGGCGATCGAAGAGACATTAAACTGCCCGCCGGTCAGGACAAGTTGCTCAAAAAAATCGTGCGCGCCAATCCCCGGACCGTGGTGGTGCTCATCGGCGGCGGGGCCGTGGAGATGGATGATGCCTGGCTGTCGCACGTGCCCGCCCTGCTCTACGCGTGGTATCCGGGCATGGAAGGCGGCAACGCCCTGGCCAACGTCCTGTTTGGCGACGTGAACCCGTCCGGCAAACTGCCGTGCACGTTCCCCAAGCAGCTGGCCGATTCCCCGCCCACCGCGCTCGATGCCTATCCCGGTGAGCGCGGCACGGTCATTTACAAGGAAGGCCTGCTCGTCGGTTACCGCTGGTTTGACACGAAGGGCATCGACCCGTTGTTCCCCTTCGGCTACGGCCTTTCCTACACGCGCTTCGCGTACACCAATCTCAATCTGGTCCCGGACGGCAGCGCCACCAGATTGCCCCTGACCGTTGAATTTGAACTCGCCAACACCGGCAAGCGCGCCGGCGCCGAAGTCGCCGAAGTTTACGTGGAACCGGTCAATCCTCAGGTGTTACGGCCGGCCAAGGAATTGAAGGGCTTCGCTAAAGTGTTCCTGCAACCCGGGGAAAAACAGAGGGTCTCCGTCACGCTCAACGAAAATGCTTTTGCGTATTATGACGTGGGCACCCGAAGCTGGCTGGCCGCCAAAGGCGATTACAAGATTCTGGTGGGCGGTTCCTCGCGTGACCTGCCGCTCACCGGCGACTTCCAACTGTCGCAGACCATCTACCAGCCGGATCGCGTGGCACCGGTGGCCCCGCTGATGACCGCGAGTGCGTCGCTCCCTTGAAACACTCCGGCGATTGTTCTACGGCCTCATTAAATCCGGCGGATTGCACCGGGAGCGCCGGCATCCTGCCGGCGAGTTTTTCCAATCCGCAGTAGTTCGACAGGCCGGCAGGATGCCGGCGCTCCGGAAGATTCAGGGAAAAGGCCCGGGGGGGGGTTAACCGCGACTGGCGTTGAATTGCTGCGTCAACTGATTGAACCGCTTGTTGTCGGCGCGAATGCGCGCGGCGAGGGTTCGGGCGGTCGCCCGCAAAAAGGGCGTGGCCAGGGCGGGCGCTTCCCGCGTGAGCCGGTCAAAAGCCATCACCGAGATTTTCAGCACCGTGCTGTCCACGTTGGCAACGACGTCCGCCGAACGCGGCCCATGATCAAACAACGACATGTCCCCGAAGAAATCCCCCGCGGTGAACGTGGCCAGGATCGTCTCGCGGTCGCCGATCATCGTCCGGGCGCGCAATTCCCCCGACAGCACCAGGTACATTGCATCGCCCTGCTCACCCTGCTTCACCACCGCCGACCATTGCGACACGCGTTGCAGTTCCAGGAAATCCAGCAAATGATCAAGCTGCGCGTCGTTCAGGTCGGCCAGGATTTTGATCCGCCGCAGTGACCCGGGCGTCACCCCGGCGCGAGAGGACGCGCCGGGCACCACCTCCATTGGCTGGTTGAAAAATTGTTTGAGTTCGGGAATGTCCGCCGCCTGCTGCCAGACGCCCGTGTGCCGCGCAAATACCCACGTGTCGGGCAACACGCGCGCATCTTTGATCCAGTCCGTCAGCACCGCCAACTCCACCGGACCATAAGGGGCGTCGTCAATTCCCCAAATAAAAAAACCGCCGGCGACTTCTGATACGTCTTTCCCGTCCACCATGCCAGCCTATCACCTTTTATTATCTTTTGAAAAGCAAAAACGGTTGCGACAAGGCATTCTCTGAAACTGCTTCGGAATGAAGAGGTTCTGCTGTGGCGGCTCTCGGCAGAAAGCTGCACTCCTCAATTTTCTGAAGTTTGCGGCGCTCTCCTGAGACGCCGCTACGGATTTTTATTCCGTGTTCGGATAGGAGCCGAGGATTTTGATGAAATTACAATGCTCACCGAGCAGGTGAATGGCCTTGGCCACCTTGCGGTCCTGCGCATGCCCGTCACAATCGATGAAGAAGAAATATTCCCACGCCTTCCGCTTGCTGGGACGTGATTCAATCTTGGTCATGTTGATTTTGAAACGGCGGAACGCCGCAATCGCCTCATGCAACGCGCCGGCCTTGTCCGCCACGCTGACGAGCAGGCTCGTACGGTCATGCCCGGTGGGCGGACTGCACTGGCGGCCCAGCACGAGGAACCGCGTCGCGTTCGCGGCGTTGTCCTGAATGTCCTGTTCCAGCACGTCCAGACCGTATTTTTCGGCGGCCAGAATTCCGGCAATCGCCGCCGCGTTCTTGTCCTTCGCCGCCAGTTCCGCCGAACGGGCGTTGGACGACGTCTCGATGAGTTCCGCGCGCGGCAGATGATTTTGAATCCAGCCACGGCATTGGGCGAGCGATTGCGGATGCACGAACAGTTTTTTGATGCGCGCGCGCGACCCGCCGCGCGGGACCATCAGGCATTGCTGCACCGGCAAAACAATCTGCGCAACGATTTTCAAATCGCTGTCCACGAACATGTCGAGCGTGTGCGTGACGACGCCTTCGGTGGAATTTTCCACCGGCACCACGCCGTAATCCGCACGGTTTTTGCTGACCTCGGTGAACACGTCGGCGATGGTTTTTTGCGGCGAATAGCGCAGGCTGGCGCCGAATTTGCGGATGGCCGCCTGATGCGTGAAGGTCGCCTCCGGTCCAAAATAGGCGATGGTCATCGTCTTCTCGAGCGCCAGCGCGCTGGACATGATTTCACGGTAAATCGCACGGAGCTGCTCATCGGTCACCGGCCCGTGATTCAACTGGCAGATGCGTTGGAGCACGGCGCGTTCGCGGTGTGGCGCATAAATCTCCTCGCCCGCCGCAAGCTTCATGGCGCCGATGGCCAGCACGTGCTTCGTGCGCTCATTGAGCAGCCGCACGATGCTTGCGTCCAGCTTGTCAATCGCCTGGCGATGTTTGGGAATGTTCACGGCCCGGGAAGAATGCAGAATTAAAAAGGAAGAATCAAACCTGTTTCACGCGTGGAAATCATGGTTCAAAGAATAAATTAAACCCTTTTGCGCGCAGTCCATTTTTCAACTCGCCGTCTTCCGTCCACAAACGCGCGTTCAAATAGATTGCCAGCGCGACGAATGGGGCGTCCTTCTCGTCAATGCCGGCGCATAAACGCCTCGCCTCAAGCCAGTCACCAATCGGAATGGCAGATTCATCCACGAAATGAATGTGTGCGAACAAGGCGTTCAAAGTGTCGAGCAAGTCGTCTTCGGACAATTCCGCCGCGGCAACAATGCGCTCCTTGTGCTTGAACAACTCGCTGAAAACGAAACGCGGGCAGCAAAAGCCCATGCTAGGTTCCATTACCAGAATTTCGCGGATACGGGAATGGCGGCTTACCAGCGCCGCGAAGAGAATGTTCGTGTCAACAATGACGGGCGGATTCATTTCCGCTCATCATTGAAACGACTTTTGTTCTGTGCCCACCAACTCGATTTAACGTCTTCGGAAAGTTTCCAGGCCGCGTCATCGGTCAAACGACTACGACGCGCCGCCGCTTCCACGCGTAACCAATCCAGAAAAGCCCGCACCGCGGCCGCCGGCATTCCATCGGTCGGAATGCTCACGCGGATTTCGTGGTCGTTGGTCTCAACGGCGATCATGCGGACAATATCTTCCTTTCAAACCTCAAAAGCAAGTGTGTCAATCGCCTGGCGATGTTTGGGAATGCTCACGGCCCGGGAAGAATGCAGAATCAAACCGGAAGAATCAAATGTGTTTCGTGAACACCTGCAAGGAGTTTACCGGAGACTTCGTTTGAGAACAATCAGCACATTGTGCGATCCCACTCCCGCGTCAAAGTCAGTGGGGCGTTCGGTTTTGCTGTAGCAAATCTTTAGGTTGTCTTTTTCCAAAAGATAAATTCCGAAGCATTTCTGTCCCATACCCTTCTTGTCTGAGGTGTTTATCAACTGCATATCAACTACCTTGGGTTGTCGATTGGGATACAGCTTGTAGGCAAATTCAAAATCGAAGCCAGGAAGTTCAACCGTGTATCGAAGTGTGCTTCTATCAAAAACCATCTTGCCATGAAACATCTCGGCGGTTTTCTCATCGGGAAGTTTTTTGCCATTACTTTGCTGATAAACTAACTGCCATGTGCCCTGTAATTTCTCAATCTCCAATTCTGTTGAACTTTTCGGACCTGTCACAGTTTGCCCGCTGGCATAAAAAATTAGTCCAAACAAAACGGTTGAAAAAACAGCTGTTTTCATGATGAAGGATTTTCTTCTTCCTTCTTTCCTTCCGCATTCCCTAATGCCAACTGTTCCGGCGGCACAGTGGCCAGGCCGGGTTCGGTCGTGACGGGCGCGGGCGGTTTCTCGACGACGATGCGGCGGAGTTCGTCCGCGGCGGGCAAATCGCCCAAACCGCTCAAACCAAAGTATTCAAGGAACAATGCCGTGGTGCCGTAGGTCGGCGGGCGGCCCACCACCTCGGCGCGGCCAACAGCCTCCACCAGACCACGCTCCATGAGTGTCTGCATCACGCCGTCCACGTTCACACCGCGAATCTGCTCCACCTCGGCGCGCGTGACGGGCTGGCGATAGGCGATGATGGCGAGCGTTTCCAGCGCCGGCTGCGATAATCGCGGCGGCCGGATTTTTTGGCCGACGAGTGCCTTGAGCCACGGCGCGTATTCGGGTTGCGTAACGAATTGCCACGCGCCCGCAACGCACGCGAGCCGGTAACTGCGCGCGGCGGTTTCGTGTTCGCCCGCCAGTTGCTCCAACGCGGCGGTCACCTCGCTGTCCTTGATTTTGGCGAGCGACTTGGCGGTGGCGTCGGCGTCCTCGGCTTCGGCGGCCGCGGTGAACACATCGCGAAGTTCCTTCACGCTCAGCGGCTTTTGCGCGGAGAACAGGAGCGATTCCAAAATAAATTTCAATTCCATCTTTAATCAAAGTAGGACAGGCATCCTGCCTGTCTCCAATTAATTTTGTTTAATATCTTCAGTTTGAGACAGGCTGGAAGCCTGTCCTACGTTTTCAGCATCATTTCGTGCCGGGTCGGTACCCGGCGCTCCGGTGGCCGGGGCGGCATTTTCGGCGCGGCGGATTTCGATTTCGGCAAAGGCCTCGGGCTGGACGCAGATGAGTTGTTTCAGGCGGATCAACTCGAGCAGCGCCAGAAAGGTGCAGACGACCTCGGAACGGCTCGCGGCGCTTTCAAACAATTCGGCAAAGCGCAGGGATCCACGTTCGGCAATCACCTTGAGGATGAACTCGATCTTTTCGCTGACGGTCCATTTGTCTTCGAAGATGTCGCGGGCGTCGTCGCGTTTCTCAAAGCGCTTGAGGACGGCATTGACGGCGTTGAGCAGGTCAAAGATGGAGACGTCCGGTTTGGGCGGCGGCGCGGTGCTTTCAAATTCCAGTTTGGCGGGCAGCCGCGGAAAAACATTTTCCTGGCGGGCTTCGAGCGTTTGCAACTGCGTGGCAGCGTCCTTGAACTTCTTGTATTCGACCAGCTGCCGGATGAGTTCCCAGCGCGGATCCTCGCCTTCGTCCTCGCCTTCGACGGCGACCTGCTGGTCCACGGGCAGCAGTTCGCGGCTTTTGATGTACATGAGCGTCGAGGCCATGACGAGAAATTCGCCGGCGATCTCAAGGTCGAACTGCCGCATCAGGTCAATGTATTCGATGAACTGGGTGGCGAGCTTGGTGAGGTTGACCTCATAAATGTCCACCTCCTCCTTTTTGATGAGATAAAGGAGCAAATCGAGCGGTCCTTCAAAGACCTCGAACTGGACTTTATATTCCGCCATGAACGGAAAAACTTTAGAACGGGCGGGCGGCATTGGCAATGCAGGAACCAATTGATTTCGCTTGAAGGCCGCAAAGTCGGCGAAGGTAAATTTTCCTCTTCGATGCCTTCGCGGCCTTCGCGCGACACTCTCAAACCTGACACGTGGGAACCGGCAACGCCAAGGGTCGTTGAATGTTTGGCAAAATCCGGCGAGCCGGTTGCGGCCGGCCTGCCAATACTCGATGTGTGACAAACCCACCCTCGACAGCCAACGGAGAAAACACAAACAGCCCGGCGCCCCCCGTGGGCGAAGTGGTGCTGGTGCAATGCGAGAAATTTCGATGCCTGGCCTTCCGGGACAAGCACGGAAAATGGCGGAGCCCGTTCAGCAAGATGGAGCTGAACAACGTGGTCGGCGTGATCAAGGCCACCTCGAATTAACTTCCACCCCGGCGCCCGGCTTCGCTGCAGCAAGGATTTGGGACATTACCTCAACCGTCCCAAACTTGACTCGGGGCCCTCGAAAAATTAACCTGAGTATCTGGTTGGTGGTCGTAGCTCAACGGTAGAGTCCAAGCTTGTGGAGCTTGTTGTTGCGGGTTCGAATCCCGTCGGCCACCCCAGCCTTCGCTCTCCGCTACGCTCCGAGCTACGGCTCGGCAAGCCAAGCCGATTCGCAGCGAAGAGCGAAGGCTGCCGCGCCGAAGTGTAACGAAGGCGGGCGTCCGCCTGATGAAATTTCTTTACGTCTATATTTTGCAAAGCCAATCGGCTGCTGAACATTTTTACATCGGCTTAACCGAAGATCTTCATTCACGACTTAAAAAACACAACGCCGGCGAAGTTCCCTACACTTCAACATTTCGCCCATGGAGAATAAAGACAGCCATCGCGTTTACAGACAAGGAGCGAGCCGTTCACTTTGAGCGTTATCTGAAAACAACGTCAGGACGAGCGTTCTCCAAAAGGCGCCTCTAACCTTCGCTCTCCGCTGCGCTCCGAGCTACGGCTCGGCAAGCCAGGCCAACTTCATTTTCGATTTGTGACTTCCGATTGACGCCTGCGTCACTGCGGAATGACGTGCAGGCCGGCCGGCGGGGCCAGACGCGGCGTGGCACTCACCTCACCGGAATTCCCGCTCTCTCCGTCCGCGTTCACGGCGGTGATCACATAGTAATAGGTGACCTGATTCGTGACCGTGGTGTCGTTGAAACCGGCGGGACCGATGTTCGGGACAATTACGGTGTAAGGGCCGCCGCTGGTGGTGGCCCGCTTTACGTTGTAGGTGAACGCACCGGGCACCACATCCCAGCTGAGGGTGACCTGCCGGCTGCCCGCGACGGCAATCACGCCAGCGGGCGCGTCCGGGGCCGGCAGATTGGAGGCCGCCGTAATGGTGACGTTGGTCGAGGTCAAACCGGCGGCTGTCGCCGTCAGGGTGATGGCGCCGGGCTGTCCGGTGGATTGGACGAGGACCTCGGCCAGGCCGTTGAACACGGAGCGTTGACTGGCCTTGTCCGACTCATGCGAACTGGGATCGCCGTTCCCCACGCCAATGATGGCGCCACCGGTGATTGAAAAGTTGATCAGATTGTTGGCAGTGGGGACCACGCGGCCCTGGGCATCGAGCGCTTCCACCGTCACCACCGAAACATCCCGGCCATCCGCCAGGATGGTACTGCGGTCCGGCACCAGGGCGATGCTGGCGGCGGGTCCGGTGGTGGTAACCGTATTGGTCAGCACGGCCACGCCGTTGACATAACCGACGGCCTGGAGGGTGCCCGGTGCGTAACGCACATTCCACCGGACGTGACTCTGGACGTTGAGCGGTTGCCGTCCCCGGCTGACGCCATTAACGATCAACTCCACCGCATCGCAATTCCCGTAAGCCCAGACCGCAACAAACTGGCCCGGCGTGGTCCAATTCCAATGCGGGAAAAGGTGCAGCACGGGTTTGAGCGTCCAGTTGGCTTGATAATAGTAAAACAGGTCCTTCGGAAATCCGCACATGTCCATGATGCCGAAATGGGAGTTGATGCACGGCCAGTCATACGGCGTGGGTTCACCGCGATAATCAAAACCGGTCCAGCAGAACCCGCCGGAAGACCAGGGCCGGGCCGCATAGACCTGCCACCACGCTTCCGCCGTCTCACCCCAGGTCACCGGGGTGGGGAAACCCGGGGATTTCGCCATGGTGATGACGTCATACGATGCCACATAGCCGTTGACCGTGTCGTTGGTGTAGATGCCGCGCGTGGTCACCGTGCTGGCCGTTTCCGTGCCAATGATGGGCGAGTTCGGATGACCGGGGTGGTAGGAGTCGAGGTTCCACGGGATGTTGTAATTAAGACCCTGCACGTCCAAAACGGCGGAGAAGCCCACGCCTCCCAACGAGCCGTTGATGGCCGCCGTGCACGAGCGCGTCGGATCCAGCGAATGTACCAGGCTTTGCATCGCCGCCATGATCGGCTGGCCGTCGGCACTGGCCTGCATGCTCCATTCTTCATTGGCCAGCGACCAGGCAAACACACTGGGATGATTCCGGTCGCGAAGAATCTGGCGTTGCAGTTCACCCAGCGGTTCCGCATTGGTCCCGATGCGGCGGTTTTCATCCAGCACCAGCATGCCCAGCCGGTCGCAGGCATCCAACAGTTCCGGGGTGGGCGCGTTGTGCGATGTGCGATAGGCGTTCACCCCCATCTGCTTCAGTTTCTCGATGCGATAGTACTGCAAGCGATCCGGCAGGGCGGAACCCACGCCCGCCATGTCCTGGTGATTGCACATGCCCTGAATCTCCACGTGTTTGCCGTTGATGAAAACCCCCTGTGCCGGGTCGAACCGCACCATGCGCACACCAAATGGCGTGGTATAAATGTCCGCCGCCGCGCCCTGATGGGTCACAGTGGAAACCAGACGGTAAAGGTACGGTGTGTCGAGCGACCACAGATTGGCCGCCAGCGGCACCGTCTGGGTGACCACCAGGTGTTGACCGGCCGGCAGGTTGATCGGGGAGGCGACATTGGTCACCACATTCTGGTTGGCGTCGAGAATCGTCGAGGTCAGGGTGCCGGTTGCAATGGAAGCGCTTTGATTGGTGACATCGGTCTGAATCGAGACGGTCGCATTGGTTCCGGCCAGGGCCGTGGTGGCCACGAACGTGCCCCAGTGGGCAATGTGCACCGGGTCGGCGGCCACCAGCCAGACGTGCCGGTAAATGCCCGCGCCTTCATAAAACCAGCCTTCATCCCGGGAAGCGTCCACCCGCACCACCAACACGTTGGTCCCGCCGGGATTGAGGTAAGGGGTGACGTCAAACTGAAAACTTGCGTAGCCGCTCACGTTGCGACCCAGAATATGGCCATTGAGCCAGACCAGACAGTTGCGGTAAACGCCATCAAACTCGATCCAGACGGCCTGGCCGACATACCCGGAGGGCAGCGTGAAGGTTCGCCGATACCAGCCGATGTTGTTGACACTCCCGTTCTTCTTTTTGAACCCGTGGTCCGTGTAACCGATGCCGGTATGGTCGAACGGCAACTCCACCACCCAATCGTGCGGCAGGTTCAGTTGCCGCCAGGTGCTGTCGTCATAGTTCGTCAGCACCCAGGAAACATTTTCACCTGCATGCGTCGCCACCGGATCCGGGCGGGAAGCTTGCAGGGCCGTTTCCACGTTGAGGTCCGGCGTGTTCAATTTGGCCAGATAACTGATTTCGGGATAGGCCGTGACGCCGGCCGTGACATCCGACGGATCGCCCAAACGGAAACGCCAGCCGGAATCCATCGAGACCCGCTCGCGGGCAGTGGCGGTGGCAAAGGAAACGCCGGCCAACAATCCCAGGACACTCAAGTATTTGATAAATGAAAAAAATCCGCGCAGGAGTCGGGCAACCGGGTGTATTTGCATGGCAGGATACTGAAACAGTTCAGGGCGTTTGTCGGGGAAGTTACCATTCATATAATTCTGTAATTTTTAAAGTCAAAAACCTTCGGAAAACAGCCCATTGAGCACTCAGAACGCGATATTTGTCAAGGCTGCCGGCGCCACGGCCAGGGCGGGTGACGCTGAATGAGTCAACAAAATCCACCGGCGAAGCAGGATTGATTCAAATCGAGAAGTCCTCGGAGAAGACTTTCACGTTTTTCAATTCCACAAAGACCTGTTCACCGGCCTTGGGTTGCAGCTGCTGGAACTCCTCCTTGCTCAATTGCGCGGCGAACAAACCGCCGTTGTCGAGCCGTTCCAGTTCCAGGTTCGCCAGCGGCCCGGCCGCGTTGCAGCGGAGGATGCGGGCGGGAAAGGTCTTCTGCCCGTTGGCCTCGCGCGTGATGCGGATATCGTGCGGCCGCACAAAGGCGACGGCGTCCGTGTCCGTTTCACCTGCTGTTTCCTCGACGGCGAACTCCGTTTCACCGATGATGACCGTCCCTTCGCGCACCCGGCCGCTGAACAAATTCACGTTGCCGAGGAAATCATAAACGAACGGCGAGGCCGGCTTGTCGTAAATTTCCTCCGGCGTGCCGATTTGCTCGATCCGGCCGTCGCGCAAAATGGCCACGCGGTCGGCCACCTCGAGCGCCTCCTCCTGATCATGCGTCACAAACAGTGTCGTGATGTGAATTTCATCGTGCAACTTCCGCAGCCAGCGGCGCAGTTCCTTCCGAACCTTGGCGTCGAGCGCGCCGAACGGTTCGTCGAGCAGCAGCACTTTCGGCTCCACCGCGAGCGCGCGGGCGAGCGCGACGCGCTGGCGCTGTCCGCCGGACAGTTGCGACGGAAAGCGTTTGGCGAGCGGTTCGAGCTGGATCAATTTCAGTAATTCGCCCACGCGGCTGCGGATTTGTTCCTCGCTGGGCCGGGTGGTTTTCGGGCGCACGCGCAGGCCGAAGGCAATGTTCTCAAAAACGCTCAGGTGGCGGAACAGCGCGTAATGCTGGAAGGCAAAACCGGCCTTGCGCTGGTTCGCGGGAATGGCGGTCACATCCTCGCCATAATACAAAACCTGCGCGTCGCTCGTATCGGGAAATTCCAGCCCGGCAATGACGCGCAGCAGGGACGTCTTGCCCGAACCGGACGGCCCGAGCAGGGCGACGAGCTCGCCGGACTCGACCTTGAGATTCACGTGGTCGAGCGCGGTGAAGTCGCCGAATTTTTTGGTGACGTTTTTTACCTCAACGCTCATGCCATTTTATTAGTCTGACTTTTTTTCAGGGGCACCGGTGTAAACGCTGTTCCGCGCAACCCGGTGTTCTTATATTCCACCCATGTTTTCAGCAGGAGCGTGACCAGCGCCAAAAATGTCAGCAATGACGCCACGGCGAACGCGCCGGTTATGTTGTTGTTTTCATACAAAATTTGCACGTGCAATGGAATCGTATTCGTCTTGCCCTGAATGTGGCCGCTGACGACCGAGACCGCGCCGAATTCGCCCATCGCGCGCGCGTTGCACAAAATCACACCGTAGAGCAAGCCCCACTTGATATTGGGCAACGTCACGCGCCAGAACGTCTGCCAGCCACTCGCGCCGAGCACGCGCGCGGCCTCCTCCTCCGTCCGGCCCTGGGCCTGCATCAACGGAATCAATTCGCGCGCCACGAACGGAAACGTGACAAACAGGGTCGCCAGCACAATGCCCGGCACGGCAAAAATGATCCGGATGTTGTGGGCGATCAGCCACGGGCCGAACCAGCCCTGCGCGCCGAAGATGAGAACATAGATCATTCCTGAAATCACGGGCGAAATGGAGAATGGCAGGTCAATCAGTGTGAGCAGGATGTTTTTTCCCGGAAAATCGAACTTGGCGATGGTCCAGGCCGCGGCGACCCCGAACAGGCAGTTGAGCGGAACGGAAATGCCGGCGGCCAGCAGGGTCAATTCAATCGCGCTGACGGTCATCGGGTCGCGCAGCGTCTGGAAATAAAAACCGAAGCCTCGTCGGAGGGCCTCGGTAAAGACGGAAAGGAGCGGCACGATCAGAAACAGGGCGATAAACGACAGCGCAATGGCGATGAGCAGACGCCGCACCCAGGGCGGCTCGCTGCTACGACGCGGGGCGTTGATTTTGACGTCGTCCGTCATGCCAGGTTAGGGGTGTTGTAACGATTGCTCCACCATTGCAGCACATTAACGGCCAGCAGCAGCACGAACGAAATCACCAGCATCACGACCGCCAGTGCGGTCGCCCGGGCATACTGAAATCCGTCCAGTTCACTCATGATGAGCAGCGGCACGATCTGCGTCTTCATCGGAATGTTGCTGGAAATGAACACGACCGAACCGTATTCGCCCAGCGCGCGGGCAAACGCGAGCGCGAAGCCGGTCAGCAGCGCCGGACTCAACATCGGGAAAATCACCCGCCAGAACGTCTGCCAGCGATTCGCCCCCAGGCTCGTTGCGGCCTCCTCAAGTTCCGAATCCAGGTCGGCCAGGACGGGTTGAACCGTGCGGACAATAAACGGCAGCCCAATGAACGTGAGCGCGATAAAAATGCCGAGCTGCGTGTAGGAAACCTTGATGCCGAGCGGGGTGAGCCATTCGCCAATCCAGCCGTTGGGCGCATACAGCGTCGCCAGGGTGATGCCCGCGACCGCGGTCGGCAGCGCGAACGGCAGGTCCACGAGCGCATCCACAATTCGTTTTCCCAAAAAATCGTAGCGCACGAGGACCCACGCGACGATGAATCCAAACACGGCGTTCACGGCCGCGGCGAAAAGCGACGCGCCGAAGCTCAGACGATAGGCCGCGAGCGCCTGCGGCGAAAACACCGTGTGCGAGAATTGCGCCCACGAAAGCTCGCTGCTCTTCACAAACGTCGCCGCCAGCGGTATCAGCACGATCAGACTCAAATAAAGCAGCGTGTAGCCGAGCGTCAAACGAAAGCCCGGCAGCACGCTGTTTTTCTTCTGTGCCATGCAGGTCGAATTATTTCCCAGCGGTATGACCCTTGTCAAAGGGTTGCGAAATAATTCTTCAGGCGGCCGCGGGTATCAATTCAGCCACGTTGTCGGAATTGACGTCCACATCCGCGAACAACCACGCCGACAGGTAGCGCTCGGCCGAGGACGGAACGATGGCCACGATGGTTTTGCCCTTGTTCTCCGGGCGTTTCGCCACCTGTAACGCCGCCCAGATCGCCGCGCCGCTGGAGATGCCGACGGGAATCCCGTCCAGCCGGTTCACCTCCTTTGAAATCGGGCCGGAATCGTCCTCGTTCACCTGAATGGTTTCATCCACGATTTTGACATTGAGGTTGCCGGGAATGAAGCCCGCGCCAATGCCCTGCAATTTGTGCGGACCGGGCGCGCCGCCGGAAATGACGGGCGACTTGGCGGGTTCGACGGCAATCGCCTTAAACGACGGCTTCCGCTTTTTGATAACCTCCGCCACGCCGGTGATGGTGCCGCCGGTGCCCACGCCCGCCACGAGGAAATCCACCTTCCCGTCGGTGTCGCGCCAGATTTCCTCGGCGGTGGTCTGGCGATGGATTTCCGGGTTGGCCGGATTGGAAAACTGCTGGGGAATGAAGCTGTTCGGGATTTGTTTGTTCAGTTCCTCAGCCTTCGCGATGGCGCCTTTCATGCCCTTGGCGCCTTCGGTCAAAACCAGCTTCGCGCCGAGAATTTTCAACAGTTTACGGCGCTCCAGACTCATCGTCTCCGGCATGGTCAGGATTAATTTCAACCCCTTCGCCGCCGCCACAAACGCGAGCGCAATGCCGGTGTTGCCGCTGGTGGGCTCGATGATCACGGTGTCCTGGGTTATTTTTCCCGACTTCAGGCCGGCGTCAATCAGGGCGATGCCGATGCGATCCTTGACGCTGGACAGCGGGTTGAAGAATTCGAGTTTGAGCAGCACATCGGCGACCGCGCCGTGTTTCTTCGCCGTGCGGTTCAGCCGCACGAGCGGAGTGTTGCCGATGGTTTCAGTGATGTCGTTGTAGATTTTGCTCATATAGTTTACAGATTGGGTGCGTAGGCGATGAACTTGCGGTATTCGGTCAAAACGGTTTGCAACGCCGCCAGCAAGGCCAGTTCCTTCAGGTAGGTTGGCGGCGTTTTGGGCGTCTCCAGAATGATTTCGAACGGACGCGGACGCACCTTGGGCGGCGCGCTCAACACGCCGTCGTAGGCGTCGCGAATCACGCCGTGCCGCGCCTGGTAACCGTCAATGACCGGACGTTCGTCGCGCGGCAGATATTTCTCGGCGGCCTGCAAGGCGGGTTCGATGAGATATTTCGTCAACGTGGCACCGCGCACAATGCCATAAAAACCATCGCTGGTGTCGTCGGTGTGCAGGGCAATGACGCCGTGAAACGAACGGGAAACCAGTTCGGCCTGCAACAGCTGGACTTCCGGCTCGGCGGAATTTTTCCAGAACTCGCGGTTCAAATCCTTGCCCCGGCGCGAATGGCGCGTGCCGTCCTCCAATCCCGTCGGATTGCAGACCGGATAAAACGACAGGTAGTAGCCCGTCGCCAGTTCCGGTCTGGCCTCAAGCACTTTGATGAATTGAACAATCGCGTGCGTGCCTTCCGGTTCGTCGCCATGGACCCCCGCGAAAATCCCGACGCGAATGGGCGTGTCGCCGCCCTTGGGCCCGACAAACAAATAGCGCGGCAACTCGTAGGTTTCCCCGTCGGCTTCAAAACGCGCGTCGTGGTTGGCCACCAGGTTCGGCGAATGCACGGCGATCTGTTCCAGCGGCGCCAGCAGGTCGGCCAGGGAACGCCAGCGCACAACCGGCGTTTGGACGGTTTCATATTGGGTATCGGTGATTGTCATAACTGTTTAATTTCTGCCGTGATTTCCTTTTGCGGAGAGCGGCGGCCGGCACCCGCCGGCCGCCACCCTGTTCGGAGGAACACGAACGCGTTTTATGGTTGATAAATTTGGTCAAAAACCCCGCCATCGGCGAAATGGGTTGCCTGGGCCTTTTGCCAGCCGCCGAATTCCTGGTCCACCGTGACCAGTTTCAGCTGGGTGAAATTCGCGGCGTATTTTTCCGCGATGGCCTGGTTGCGCGGGCGATAAAAATTCTTCGCCGCGATTTCCTGTCCTTCATCCGAATACAGATATTCCAGATAGGCTTTGGCCACCTCGGTGGTGCCGTGCCGCTTGGCCGTTTTGTCGACGACCGCGACCGGCGGCTCCGCCAGAATGCTCAATGGCGGCGTCACAATTTCAAACTGGTCCGCGCCGAATTCCTTGAGGGCCAGGTGCGCCTCGTTTTCCCAGGCCAGCAGCACGTCGCCGATGCCGCGTTGGGCGAACGTGATGGTCGAGCCGCGTGCGCCGGAATCCAGGATGGGAACGTTTTTATACAGCCGGGTGATGAAGTCCTTCGCCTTCGCGTCGTCGTGCCCGTAGGTCTCCAGCGCATAAGCGTAGGCGGCCAGATACGCCCAGCGCGCGCCGCCGGAGGTTTTCGGATTCGGCACCACCACGGTGACAGCCGGTTTCACCACGTCGTCCCAATCCTTGATGTGCTTCGGATTTCCCTTGCGCACCAGAAACACGATAGTCGAGGTGTAGGGCGTGCTGTTGTCCGGCAGCCGTTTTTGCCAGTCCGCCGGCAGCAGTTTCGCCTGTTGCGCAATGGCGTCGACGTCGTAGGCCAGCGCCAGCGTGACCACATCGGCTTCAAGGCCGTTGATGACGGATTGCGCCTGTTTGCCGGAGCCGCCGTGCGATTGGGAGATCACCACGTCGTCGCCGCTCTTGGCCTTCCAATATTTGGCAAACGCCGCGTTGTATTCCTGGTAAAGTTCACGTGTCGGATCGTAGGAAACGTTCAGGAGTTTGACCTCCTTGGCGCCGGCGACCGCCGCCAGCGACGAAGCGAGCAGAATAATGAGAAACGTTTTCATAAGTTTTTAAATTTCAAATTTAAGATGGTTAAAACGCCAGTTGGATCCGGGTGAAAAACACATTTTCCGCCTGGGCCGGCACGGCCGGGGTGGCGCCGGTGTAGCCGGAGAACATCGTGTGCGAAAAACTCGCGTTCAGCCGGACGTTCCGGTTCAGATACCAGTTGAGTCCCGCCGACCAGGCATGCGCCGACGAGGCGGAAGCGGTGGAAACGGCAAAAGTGGGAAACGCCGAGCCGTCAACGTTCAGCTCCTCATACCGGCCCACCACCTGCCAGGCGCCCCACCCGCCCGTATGCAGATTGAACGGATGACGCGGTGTCACGCCGGTATAGGTGGCGTCTTCGCCGGTCAACACCCAGCTGGCCGAAACCTCCCAGGCCTTGTTCCGCAAATCTGCGAGAGCAGCACCGTTCTTCACGTCCTGATCGGAAATCACGTACTCGCCCAAAATCCCCAGCGGTCCATAGTAATAATATCCCTGAGGCGAAACCCTCCAATGCTGGCCATTGGCCACCACCGTGCCCGCATAAGTGAAAAATTTCTGCTGGCCGTCCGTGGTATAACCCGGCGTCAGGCCGGCGGCACCGTTGCGGTCGGATTCATAACTGCCGCCCACCCCGAATCCCAATCCCTTCAACGCGCTCACATCCGTGGTCTTCCAGGGTTGGAGAAAAATGCGCCCGGCAAAGGCCTTGTCATTGTCGGAATCCGTGTTCACCGTCGTTCCGTTGTAATCCGACACGCCGTTTAAAAGGCCGGCGGCATAACTGGCCGCCCCGCCAAACAGGTCGCCGTGCAGTTCCACACCCAGATCGCGGTTGGGCACCAAATCCGTCGCCAACGACCGTTCATTGAAGAATAAAGACGGGTCGGACGCCAGTTGTTCCAGACCGACCGGTGACTTGAATTTGCCAGCTTCCAACTGCAATTCCGGAAGGTAGCGATAGTTGAGATAGGCGTCCTGGATTTGCACCACGCTGCCGCCGAAATCCGGCGTGAAGTTGAAATCAAAATCATGAAACACGGTGCCGGTAATGATCGGACGCGCCCGGCGCAAGAGAAAACCGCTGTTCACCAGGTTGCGGTCGTTGAAAAAGGTCCGGCTGTCCAGGTCGATCAAACCGTGCAGGCTGATGGAAAAATTGGTGTCCGCGGAGGTGAGCGTGAAACCGCTGGCATCCAGTTTCACCAGCGGTTTGGCTTTGGCCGCCGCTGCCGCGGCTTCCTGGTCCAGCTCGCGCTGGCGCTCGAGAATGCGGACCTTCTGATCCAGATCCTGCACCTGCTGTTGGTTGGTATCGGTCACCGCCGCCGTTTCCGTCGCATGCTGTTGTTCGAGACTTTGGACCTTTTGATCCAGTTCCTGGACCTCCGTTTTCAAGGATTCAATCTCCGCCGCTTCGGTGGAGTTGGTCGCCGCCGCGCCCGACACCTCGGCGGAAGTTTCACCCGGTACGGTTCCAGTGGAATTGGTGACCGTGCTTTCCGCAGCCACTACCGGGAAGGCCAATAGCATTCCGGCAACGGCGGCGGGTATCCAGTGATTCAGTTTCGATTTTTGTTTTGATTTCATTTT
>Ga0265338_10004654_pt1 | contig 18432 bp, 17 predicted proteins | sample 42126metaG_FD_193579 | JGI IMG/M metagenome (GOLD analysis project Ga0265338, IMG submission 193579) | Rhizosphere microbial communities from Carex aquatilis grown in University of Washington, Seatle, WA, United States - 4-21-26 metaG | ecosystem: Host-associated > Plants > Roots > Rhizosphere... | reverse complement strand
CCGGACCGGGCAGGGGGCCGGGCTGGCCCTCGCGCTGCTGTCGGCCGCGTGCTTCGGGACCTCCGGCACCTTCGGCTCGGCGCTGATCGGGGCCGGCTGGTCACCGGCCGCCGCGGTGCTCGCCCGGGTCCTGGTGGCGGCACTCGCGCTCACCCTCCCCGCCCTGCTCACGCTGCGCGGACGCTGGGCACTGGTGCGCCGCTCGGCCCGTCTGGTGGTGGGCTCCGGCCTGATCGGCGTGGCCGCCTGCCAGGTGTGCTACTTCAACGCCATCGCCCACATGGACGTGGGCATCTCGATCCTGCTGGAGTACCTCGGCATCGTTTTCATCGTCGGCTGGCTGTGGGCACGGCACGGGCAGCGGCCGCGGCTGCTGACGTTGCTGGGCGGGGTGGCCGCGCTTGGCGGCCTCGGGCTGATGCTCGACCTGTCCGGGACCGCGTCGGGCGGCGTCAGCCTCGTCGGCGTGGCCTGGGCGCTGGCCGCGGCGGCGGCGATGGCGGTTTACTTCTTCCAGGCCGCCCATACCCCCGGTCCCGCCGCCGACGGCGCCGATCGGGCTGAGGCGCTGCCGGCGGTGGTGCTGACCTGGGGCGGCATGGTGACCGGGGCGGCGGCGATTGCACTGCTTGGCGCCACCGGGCTGCTGCCACTGCGGTTCACCGCAGCCGACGTGTCGCTGCTCGACACCCGGCTGAGCTGGCTGGTCCCGGTACTCGGGCTTGGCGTGATCGCGGCCGCCGTCGCCTACGTCACCGGGATCGCGGCGGTGCGGCGGCTGGGAGCGAAGCTCGGGTCGTTCGTCGCGATGGCGGAAGTGCTGTTCGCGGCCGGGTTCGCCTGGCTGCTGCTGCACCAGGTGCCGACCGGGATGCAGTTCCTCGGCGGCGCGCTGATCCTGGCCGGGGTGCTCGCCGTCCGGCTCGACGAGTCGCGCTAGCGTGGTCGCGCCTCCGGCGCTTCTTGCTGTTATCCAATAGGGGGGTGCCCGGCTCGCCCGGACTGACATGGTTACCGGCCAACCCGCCCGTGACTGTCGGCCCGGGCCCGTAGGATTTCCCCGTGCCCTCCCCCCGCGACCCCAGCGAAGCCGACGAGGCGGTCCCGGGCGCTCCGGTCACCGTGACCGCGCCCGCCGTGCCGGACGGCGGGCGGCGGGCGGCCACGGTGCTGCACCGGGTGTTCGGTTACGAGACCTTCCGCGGCCGCCAGGAGGAGATCATCGAGCACGTCGTCGCGGGCGGCGACGCACTGGTGCTGATGCCGACCGGCGGCGGCAAGTCGCTCTGCTATCAGATCCCGGCCCTGGTCCGGCCGGGCACCGGGGTGGTCGTCTCGCCGCTCATCGCGCTGATGCAGGACCAGGTGCAGGCACTGCGGCAGCTCGGCATCCGGGCCGACTTCCTGAACTCGACCCAGGACCAGGGCACCAGGCACGTGGTGGAGCAGCAGTTCAAGGCGGGCGAGCTTGACGTGCTGTACCTGGCACCGGAGCGGCTGCGCTCAGCGGGCACGCTCGAGTTGCTCGGCTCGTCCCGCATTTCGGTGTTCGCGATCGACGAGGCGCACTGCGTGTCCCAGTGGGGGCACGACTTCCGCCCCGACTACCTGGAGCTCCAGGTGCTGCACGAGCGCTGGCCGGACGTGCCGCGGATCGCGCTGACCGCCACCGCCACCCAGGCGACCAGGGAAGAGATCGCGATCCGGCTCAAGCTGGCGGGCGCCAAGCTGTTCGTCTCGTCGTTCGACCGGCCCAACATCCAGTACCGCATCGCGCCCAAGAACGAGGCCAAGAAGCAGCTGCTGCAGCTGCTGCGGACCGAGCACGCGGGGGACGCGGGCATCGTCTACTGCCTGTCGCGCGACTCGACCGAGAAGGTCGCGGCGTTCCTGTCCGACAACGGCATCCCCGCGCTGCCGTACCACGCCGGCCTTGACGCGGCCATCCGAGCCGAGCACCAGGCCCGCTTCCTGCGCGAGGACGGCCTGGTGATGGTGGCGACGATCGCGTTCGGCATGGGGATCGACAAGCCGGACGTGCGGTTCGTCGCGCACCTGGACATGCCGCGCTCGGTCGAGGGCTACTACCAGGAGACCGGCCGCGGCGGCCGCGACGGCCAGCCGGCCACCGCGTGGCTGGCCTACGGCCTGGCCGACGTGGTGCGGCAGCGGCGGCTGATCGACTCCGGCGAGGGCAACCTGGCGCACCGGCGGCTGATGGCCTCGCACCTGGACGCCATGCTGGCGCTGTGCGAGACCACCGACTGCCGCCGCTCGCAGCTGCTCGCCTACTTCGGTGAGCGCGCGGTGGCCTGCGGCAACTGCGACACCTGCCTGTCACCGCCGGAGACCTGGGACGGGACCGTGCCCGCGCAGAAGCTGCTGTCCACCGTGGTCCGGCTGGACCGGGAACGGGACCAGCGCTACGGCGCCGGCCAGGTCATCGACATCCTGATCGGCAAGAAGACGGCCAAGGTGTCGGAGAACGGCCACCACGACCTGAAGACGTTCGGCATCGGCGTCGAGCTGAACCAGTCGCAATGGGGCGGCGTCGTCCGCCAGCTCCTCGCCCAGGGCCTGCTCGCGGTGCACGGCGAGTACCAGACCCTGGCGCTGACCGAGGCCTCCGGCGAGGTGCTGCGCGGCCAGCGGACGGTGACCCTGCGCCGCGACATGCCGCAGCCGCGCGGGGCGCGGGGCGCTTCTCGCGGCGCGGCCACCGCCGCCACCGCTGCCTCGGCCAAGGTCGAGGTCGCGCTGAGCCCGGCGCAGGAGGCGGTGTTCGAGCGGCTGCGGGCCTGGCGCGGCGCCACTGCCAAGGAGCAGGGGGTGCCCGCCTACGTGGTGTTCCACGACGCGACGCTGCGGGCGATCGCGGTGGCTGAGCCCTCGTCGCTGGCGGAGCTGGCGGGGATCAACGGGGTGGGCGAGTCGAAGCTGGCCAAGTACGGTGAGCCGATCCTGGAACTGCTGGCGGAGCAAACCGGGGCTTAGCGACCTGCGGGCTCGCCGGGGGCGGCACTTCCGATGGGTGTGAGCTTATTTCGCGACTTCCCATCACTTTGGTCGTTTCTACGCCCGTTTTGCGGTGATTTGAGGCTGCGAAAGTGATGGGAAGTGGGTGGCCGCGGGCGGTATCGCGGAACGCACGCACCCGTTCGGTACTTACCTCGATGCCGCGCCACGGATCGGCGGCACCTTCCCCGACGTCATGATTGCCCGGGAGCACTCGCAGCGGCGGGTTGATCCGCTGGTGCAGGCGCACCGAGGCGGCCGGCGGGGGGGCGGGCGACGATTTCCCCGGGCGCGTATCGTCTCAACGTCATGAGCTATGCATCGGTAAACGGCATCGACCTCTACTACGAGGTACACGGCGACGCACGGGCGGGGGCCCGGCCGCTGATGCTGCTGCACGGCGGGCTGCAGACCATCGGCCTCGCCTTCGGGCCGCTGCTCGGGCCACTGTCCGCGGGCAGGCAGCTGATCGCGGTGGAGCTGCAGGGGCACGGGCACACGGCCGACACCGACCGGCCGATGACCATCGACGCGCTCGCGGGCGATGTCATCGCGCTGCTTGACCAGCTCGGGGTGGCTGAGGCCGACCTCTTCGGTTACAGCCTCGGCGGCCTCGTGTCGTACGCGGTCGCGCTGCGCGCGCCCTCCCGGACAGGACGGGTCATCGTCGCCTCGGCCGACGCCCACCGGCCGCCGGGCCGGGAAAGCGTCCCGATCAGCCAGGACCGGCTGCCGACGATGGCCGACTACCAGGCCATGCAGGCCGCCTACGCGGCGGTCGCGCCCGACCCGGGCCAGTTCGAGAAGTCGGCTGCCCGGACCGGGGCCATGGTGCAGGAGGTGCCCGGGATGACCGCTGAGCAGCTGGCGGGAATGCGGTCACCAGTTCTGCTGATCTTCGGCGACCGTGACTTCTGGCCGCTGGCGGACGTGGCCGAGCTGTACGGGCTGCTGCCGGACGCGCAGCTGGCGGTGCTGCCCGGCACCACCCACATGGGGGTGACGCAGCAGCCGGAGCGGCTGCTCGGGCTGGTCACGCCGTTCCTTGACCGGCGCTGACGGATCCGCATCCCCGCGACGGCGGGCATCCGGAGATCTTTGACTGAGCCCACCTGGCCAACATCTGTTTTCAGCTTGACAGCGAAGAGGCTATCCGCCAGGCTGCAAACGATTGCACTACCGATGAGGTCCATGTCATGCCAGTGAGCCCCGAGGAGGAACGGATGGCTGCAGCCACACCTACTGTCGGGTGGATCGGTACCGGGCGAATGGGCTACCAGCTCGCGCTGCGGCTGTGTCGCGTCGGCTACGACCTGACCGCCTGCAACCGGACCAGGGCGAAGGCGGAGCCCCTCGCGGAGCATGGCGCGCACATCGCCGACGCCCCCGCTGACCTGGCAGACCGGGACGTGGTCTTCATCATGGTGGCGGCGGACAAGGACCTCGAGGCGGTCATCTGCGGGCCAGGGGGCCTGCTGACCGGCGACCGCGCGCCAGGGATCGTCGTCGACTCCTCCACCGTCTCCACGGCGGCGTCTGCCCGCATCCGGGCCGTCGTGGAGGACCGCGGCGCGCAGTTCCTGGCCGCCCCGGTCAGCGGTAACCCCAAGGTGATCGCATCCGGCAAGCTCACCGTCGCCGCCTCGGGCCCCCGCGCCGTCTTCGACCAGGTCGAGCCGATGCTCGCGGCCTGGGGCCGCAGCGTCACCTACGTCGGCGAGGGCGAGGTCGCCCGGCTGGTGAAGATCGCGCACAATGTCTTCCTCGGCGTCGTGGCCGAGTCGCTCGCCGAGATCACGGTGCTCGCCGAGCGCGGCGGCGTCAGCCGCGCCACGTTCCTCGGGTTCCTCAACGACTCGGTGCTCGGCTCCGCGTTCAGCCGCTATAAGTCACCCGCACTGGTCAACCTGGACTTCCACCCGACCTTCACCAGCGCCCTGCTCCGCAAGGACCTGCAGCTCGGCCTGGCCGCGGGCGAGCAACTCGGCGTCCCGATGCCGCTGGCCGCCGCCGCCGACATGCTGGTCGCGCAGGCCGTCGGCGGCGGCTACCGGGACGATGACTTCGCCACCCTGGTGCTTGAGCAGGCCCGCCGGTCCGGCTACCAGATAGAGCCGGAGAACGAACCGGTCGACGACGGGCTAGCACCAGAAACGGCCTGACCGGTGGCCGGCCAGCCGCCACGCCAATTCGAGCGGCCTTCGCAGCGCCCAGCGGGAGTACGCCCGATCGGCGCGCCCGGCCACATGGGGGTGGACTACGAGGCCCGGGTCGATTTCACGCGGCTGCGGCAGTACCGGCTCGCCCGCGCCCAGCAGGCGCTGCGGTCGACCGACTGCGGAGCGTTCCTGCTATTCGACTCATACAACATCCGCTACACCACGCAGACCTGGATTGGCGGCGCGCTCGGCGACAAGATGATCCGCTACGCGCTGCTGCTGCGCGACCGGGACCCCGTCGAGTGGGACTTCGGCTCCGCCGTGCGCCACCATCAGCTGTACTCCCAGTGGCTCCCGGCGGAGAACTGGCGGCCCGGGTTCCTCGGCTTCCGCGGCGCGGTCGCGCCCGAGGCCGGGCTGATGCGGGACGCGGTCAGCGAGATCAGGTCACTGCTGGCCGAGGCGGGCGTGGCCGGGGCGCCGCTGGGGATTGACATCGTCGAGCCGCCGTTCCTGTTCGAGCTCGAACGGCAGGGCATCGGGGTGCGCGACGCGCAGCAGGCGATGCTAGACGCCCGGGTGATCAAGTCACCGGACGAGATCATGCTCCTCAACCAGGCGGCCGCGATGGTCGATGGCGTCTACCAGGACATCGCCGGGTTCCTGCGCCCGGGCCGGCGCGAGAACGAGATCGTCGCCCTCGCGAACAAGCGCCTTTACGAGATGGGCTCGGATCAGGTCGAGGCGGTCAACGCGATTTCCGGCGAGCGCTGCAACCCGCACCCGCATAACTTCACCGATCGGCTCATCCGACCCGGTGACCAGGCGTTTTTCGACATCATCCATTCCTTCAACGGCTACCGCACCTGCTACTACCGGACCTTCGGCGTCGGCTGGGCAACCCCGGCCCAGCTGGACGCGTACCAACAGGCCCGTGAGTGGATGGACGCTGCCCTCGACGCCATCAGGCCCGGCGTGTCATCCGACACCGTCGCCAGGACGCTGCCACGGGCGCAAGACTTCGGCTTCGACAGCGAACTCGCGGCGTTCGGCTTGCAGTTCGCGCACGGCCTCGGCCTGGGCCTGCACGAGCGGCCGATCATCTCCCGGCTCAACTCCCTGGAGCACCCGGTCGAGCTCCGGGCAGGGATGGTCTTCGCGATGGAGACCTACTGCCCCGCCGCCGACAGCTTCTCCGCTGCCCGCATCGAGGAAGAGGTGGTGGTGACCGACTACGGCACCGAGATCCTCACCCGGTTTCCCGCGCTAGAACTGCCGGTCACCGCCCGCTACTGACCCGGCCCGGCCGTCGCCTGACTGGCCGGGCTGAGGGCCGATCTCAGTTTCGCTTGACCGCGCCGCCGAGGTAAAGCTCGCCGATTTCCGGGTGCTCGAGAACCTCGCGTCCCGTGCCGGCCAGCCGGGTGGTGCCGTTTTCCATGACGACGCCGTAGTCCGCGAGCTTGAGGCCCGCCCGGGCGTTCTGCTCAACCAGCAGGATGGTCGCGCCGTTGGCGTTCATCTGCCTGGCTGCCCCGAATACCGACTTGACCACCTGGGGCGACAAGCCCATCGACGGCTCGTCGAGCAGGATGAGCGCGGGGTCGAGCATCAGCGCGCGGGCGAACTCCACCAGCCGCTGCTGGCCGCCCGACAGCGAGCCCGCCTTCTGCTGCGCCCACCCCCGCACCTGGGGAAACAGGTCGTAGACGGCGTCGATCCGCTGGACGGCCCGCGAGCGTTGCTTGATCGTGTAGCCGCCGAGGTCGATGTTCTCGTGGACAGTCATGTCCTTGAACAGGCTGTGGTTCTGCGGCACCTGAACGACGCCCTGGTCGAGGATCTGGCGGGGTGACCTGCCATTGAGCCTCTCCCCGCGCAGCGTGACGACGCCGAGGCGGGGCTTGAGCAGGCCGCTGATGACCCGCATCACCGTGGACTTGCCAGCGCCGTTGGGCCCCACCACGCAGGTGATGGCACCCGCGGGAACGCCGAAGGTGACACCGCGCAGCACGTCGCCGCCGCCATAGCCGGCCGTGACGCCGTCCAGGACCAGCAGTGGCTCGGTCACTGGGCGTCCTCCTCTTCCTCATCCACGTCGGTGCCGAGATAGGCGTCGAGCACCCGCTTATCCGTGCGCACGATCTCCGGCGGGCCGCTGACCACGTCGGCGCCCGACTCGAGGACGGTGATGGTGGAGCACAAGCCCATGACGAACTCCATGTTGTGCTCGACGAGCAGGAACGTCTTGCCCTGCTGGGCGTTGAGCAGCCGGATGCGGTCGGCGATGTGGTTGATCAGCGTCGGGTTGACCCCGCCGGCCGGCTCGTCGAGCAGGAGCACGGCCGGGTCGGCGACCAGCACGTAGGCGAGCTCGAGGAGTTTGCGCTGCCCGTAGGACAGCGATCCCGCGAGAACCTCGGCGTGCCGTTCGATGCCGGCGAACGCGAGCAGTTCCTGAGCGTGGCGCCGGTGCTGGGTCCACGCGCCCCGGCCGAACCCGGCCAGCAGGTTCTTCGGCCGGTCCCTGGACTGCGCGGCTATCAGCATGTTCTCGATGACGGTGAGCCGGGGGAAGATCCGGGTCAGCTGGAAGGTCCGGCCGATGCCCGCGGCGAACACCTTGTCGGGGGCGTAGCCGGTGATCGCGCGGTCGCGGAACAGGACCTGGCCCGCGTCGGGGCGGGCATAGCCGGTAATGACGTTGAACAGCGTTGTCTTACCCGAGCCGTTCGGCCCGATCAGCCCGGCCACGGTTCCCTCCTCGACGGCAACCGTGGCGCCGCTCAGCGCCTGGACGCCGCCGTAGGCCTTGGTGATTGCCTCGGTCCGCAGCAGCGCGGTCACAGGGTTCCTCCTGAGCTGACGGACCGGCCCGGGCTGACGGGCGACGGCGGGCCGACGGTGGTGGCGGGGATGACCGCGGGCTTGCCTCGCGTCCGGATCTTGGTGATGAGCTCGCCGCCGGTCGGAATGATGCCGCGCGGCAGGAAGAGCACGACGAGCAGGAAGATCGCTCCGAGCACGATCTCGCTGACCGACCCGCTGAACGCGGGCTGGGTGTTGAGCCACAGCGTCAGCGGCTCGATGATCAGCGCGCCTAGCACCGGGCCGCTGACCGAGCCGTAGCCGCCGAGGAACACCATCAGCACCAGCGAGAGGTCGAACAGCGGGTTGAAGCCGGTCTGCGGCTCGACCTGGTTGAGGTAGTAGAACCAGACGGCGCCGATCATGGCGGTGATCGCGCCGGAGATGGTGAACGCGCCCAGTTTGACCCGCATGGCCTTGACGCCGAGACCGCGCGCCCGTTCCTCGTCGTCCCTGATCGCTCGCAGCTGCAAGCCGAACCGGGACCGCCGGACGGCCCAGGCGACCAGGACCGACCCGGCCGCGAAGGCCAGCGCGATGTAGTAGAAGGACCGGTTGTAGCTGACGGGGGACCAGCTGAGGAACGGCGACCCGAGGCCGCTCGAACCACCGGTGAACCAGAGGTTGAAGGCCATTAGCTGGAAGATGAAGAAGATCGCCAGGGTGATCACGATGAAGGTGTGGCGCCGGACCCGCAGCGCGACCAGCCCGAACGGGACCGCGATCAGCGCGCCGACCGCGCCCGAGAGCGGGAGCAGGGCGAAGACCCCGGTGCCCTGGATGTGCCAGTCCCGGGCGGCGATGCCCATCGCGTAGGCACCGCTGCCGTAGAACACGGCCTGCCCCAACGAGATGTAACCGCTGTTTCCGGAGAAGATGTTCCACCCGGTGGCGGCGGTCACGAAGATCATCGTGAGCACGCCGTAGTTGGTGACCGACGGGTTACTGAAGATGATCGGGAACAGCACCGCCAGCGCGGCCAGCAGGACCAGGCCGCCGCCCCGCCCGGCGCTGCCGGCGGATACCGCCGGAGCCTTCTTGCCCGCTTCCAGGCTCACTGGGCTCGCACCGCCTGCCGGCCGAAGAGCCCGGTCGGGCGGTAGAGCAGGACGACGACGAGCACTGCGTAATACACGGCGACCGCCCAGGTGGGCTGCCAGACGGTGACCACCGACTCCAGGGTGAGCATGAGGACGGACGCCCCGAGCGCGCCGCCGACGCTCCCCATGCCGCCCAGGATGATGATGGACAGCAGCCGCGAAATCAGGTCGTAGCCGCTGTTGGCGTTGAACGCGTTGGTCGCGCCGTACACCATGCCGCCGGCCGCGGTCACCGCCACGCCGATGCCGAAGGTCAGTGCCGCGACCCGGTTCACGTCGATGCCGACCAGCCGCGCCGCCGTCTCGTCCTGCATCGTCGCCCGCACGCTGCGCCCGAACTTGGTCCGGTAGAGCAGGGCGTAGAGGGCGACGACGAGCGCGACCGCGAGGACGAATCCCCAGATGTAGATCCAGCCGATGTAGAAGCCGAGCACGTGCACGCTGCTGTTGGTGTAGGAGGTTGTGAGCTGGACGGTACTGGCGCCGTAGACCTTGAACAGGATGCCCTCGATGATCAGCCCGACCGCGTAGGTGACGAGCAGGGTCATCGAGGTCCGCTCGGTACCGCGCAGCCGCCGGATGAACGCCCAGTGGATGACCACGCCCAGCGCGAACATCGCCGGGACGGTGACAAGCAGTCCAAGGAACGGGTCGATATGCGCCTTGGTGAACAGCGAGTAGGAGAGGTAGGCGCCCAGGATGACCAGGACACCCTGGGCGACGTTGATGATGTCGAGCACGCCGAAGATGAGCGTCAGGCCCACCGCCATCAGCGCGTACACGCCTCCGACGAGAATGCCGTCTACGATGGCCTGCGTTATCTCCCGTGCCATGACCCTTCCGTCCTGGTCGGTGACTTGCTAGCGGTGGCGGTTCAGCTGGCCCAGGCCGGCTTGGTCGCGATGATCGGCACGGAGCCGGGCTGCGCGGCGGGCAGCACCTGGAGGTACTTCGACCCGTTGTCCTGCCACTGGAAGACGAACGAGACCGCGGAGCTGTTCTCGCCCTGGGAGTCGAACTTCACCGGGCCCTGCACCGACTGCAGCTGGTTGCCGCCGTGCAGGTAGGAGATGATCTTGGCGTTGTCGACGCTGCCCACCGCGGTGATCGCCTGCTGGACGACCTGGCCGACCGAGTAGGCCTCGGCCACGTCGGCGTTGACGCCGGCCGCGGTGCCGCCGTACTGCTTGATGTACTCGCCAACCATCTTCTGGCTGGCCGCGTTGGCGAAGCCGCCGTACCAGCCGTTGGGGACCATCATCCCGGTCGCGTTGCCCGCCCCGACCGCCTTGATGAAGTCCGCGCCCTGGTCAGGGCCGGCCGCCGCGATGAAGAGCTTGGGGGTGTAGTGGACTTGCGCGAACTCGGCCATGAACGCGGAGACGGTCGGCACGTCGATCGAGCCGAGGACCACGATGTCCGGCTGCTTGCCCGCCACGATGTCCGCCTGCGGCTTGTAAGACGAGGCCTCCTCCGGGAAGACCTTCTGGTACACCGTCTTCACGCCGAGCGCCTCAAGCTTGGACTGCGCGAGCTGCACCGGCGGGGTGGTAAACGGGTCGTCGGCCGACGGATAGGCCGCGGTCAGCGTCTTCCGGGTGGCCGCCGGCAGCGACGCGATGTAGTTCACGAACGGCATGAGCTCGTCCGCGATCGGCAGCGACACGTCAAAGACGTTGTGGTCGGCCTGGTTGGCCTGGCTGCGGAAGACCGACGGCGCCCCGCCCGCGCCCTCCACGAACGCGTACCCGTTACGGGCCGCTACCCCCGCCGCGGGAGCGGTCAGCAGCGACGAGAAGGGCCCGAAGGTCAGGTCAACGTGATCGGTATTGATCAGGGTCTGGTAGTTGGTGACCACCTGGTTGGCGTCACTCTTGTCGTCAAGGACGGTCAGCTTGACCTGACGGCCGAGGATGCCGCCGGCGGCGTTGACGTCCTTCACCCACAGCCCGTAGCCCTGCTCGAAAGCCTGCCCGTCAGCCGAGAAGTCGCCGGTCAGGGAGAGGGAAGCGCCGATGGTGAGCGGCGCCGACGACGACGACGCACCGGCCGAGGCGCTCGGGGACGTGCTCCCGGCCGAACTACCAGAGCTGCCGCAGGCCGCCAGGACGCCAACCGAGAGCACGACGGTACCCAGTGCGACAGCGTTCCTGGAGAACCAGGGGTGGTTTGCGCTCACGCCCGGTTCCTCCTTTCTCATCGCTCGTTAACTCTTCGGGATCGAACGCCGGGTGCGGCCGGCGCTCACCTGCGGGTTGCGCAGGCAGGGGGGAGACCGCGCTCAGAGCGCGGCAAAGCCGCACGCGCCAGGAGCGGACGCCGCGTGGATGGACTGTTAGCAATCGTTTGCATGAGAGCGTGGACCGCACCGGGAGCGTTGTCAATCCATGGGATGCAATTAGCGCCTAACGACGGTTATCGGCCCCGGTCGCATCCGACGACATATATTTCCTTGACAAATTTTCTTGTCGGATTGAGGGTGGACCCGTGCTCTGATGTCGCCGTGATCGAAGGCCCCGCGGCGGCCGAGGCGCCCCTCGACCCGATCGGGGCGCGGATCCTCGCCACCCCGTCCGGGCCCTGGCCGGGCCGGGCCCGGCTCGGCCACCATGCTGGCCGCCCGGCTGGGGCTGCCCCGGCAGAAGGTCAACGACCACCTCAAGGAGGTGGAACGGCACGGCCTGGTTGAGCTGGCGCCGGAGCGGCGCAAGGGCAACGTCACCGAGCGGGTGACCGCGCCGCCGCCTCCTGCGTCATCTCCCCCAGCGTGCCGGGGGAGACGAGCCCCGAGCCGGCCCGGTCACCCGATCCCCGCCCACGGGTTCAGTATCCCGCCCGGCCGCCCGTTTTCGCCCAGCGCTCGCGGCGTCACCGGCCGTGCGGCACCGGATGTGAGCGCGGGCCTCCGGGAGGCGACTTCCCGTCAGTTCGGCTATCTTGCGACTTCCCATCAGTTCGGATCGCTTTCATGTCCGTTTTGCGTTGTTTTGTGGCGTCCAAAGTGATGGGAAGTGGATGGCTGCCGCCCGAACTGATGGGAAGTGGTTGGCTGCGGGCTCGCCGCCCCCAACCAAGCCGCCTAGTCGCTGATTCAGAGTCGCGCCAGCAGGCAAGCGCTACGGCGCAGCGTCAGTCACCGGATGACGTGAGGTCGCGGCCGGTGGTGCGGTCCACATAGGCCGGGATGGTCCCGGTGTGGCGGTCGCCGGTCGTCGATGTCCCCGAGGGCTCGAACATCAGGATGGCGCCGCCAGGAGAGGACGGCTTGTGCTCGGTGCCCCTTGGCACCACGAAGATGTCACCCGCGCGCAGTTCGACCGTGCGCTCCCGGCCGTCCGCTTCGCGCAGCGCGATGTCGAAGCGGCCCTCGATGACAAGGAAGAACTCGTCGGTGTGCTCGTGGACGTGCCACACGTGCTCGCCCTTGGCGTGCGCGATCTTGAGGTCGTAGTCGTTCACCCGGCCGACGATCCGGGGACTGTAGACCTCGTCGAAGGCGGCCAGCGCCTGGCTGAGGTTGATCTTGGCGGTCATGTGCGGGCTACTCCGGTGCGACCTGGTGGACGGTGCCCTTGGTCAGCGCGACCAGGACGGCGAACGTCAGCGGGAACACGGTGTGCGGGGTGCCCGCCGCCGCCCAGATTACCTCGTACTCCCGCAGGGCCTCGTCGACCAGCGTGCGCACCGGGGCCGGGTGGCCGACCGGGGCGACCCCGCCGATCGCCTGGCCGGTGATGGCGCGGACCTGTGTCGGCGTGGCCATGTCCAGCCGGCCGGCGCCGATCCGCGACGCCAGCAGCGCGGTGTCCACCCGGTGCCGGCCGCTCGTCATCACCAGCAGCGGCTCGTCGTCGGCCAGGAACACCAGGCTGCTGGCGATTGCCCCCACCTCGCAGCCGAGCGCGGCGGCGGCCGCGGCCGCCGTCCGGGTGGCGTCGGGCAGCTCCCGCACCGCCGCAGTGAACCCCGCCTCGGCGAGCTGCTGTTGCACGATGCGGCTGCGGGCAGGCAGCTGCTGACTGCTACTCACGATGCGTCGTTCCCTTCTCCGGTCGCGTAGTCAAGCAGCAGCCTACGAAACCCGCCGTCGGCGGTGCGGGCGGGCGACGAGTTCCCCGGGTGCGTATCGTCTCAACGTCATGAGCTACGCATCGGTAAACGGCATCGACCTCTACTACGAGGTACACGGCGACGCACGGGCGGGGGCCCGGCCGCTGGTGCTGCTGCACGGCGGGCTGATGACCATCGGCCTCACCTTCGGGCCGCTGCTCGGGCCACTGGCCGAGGGCCGGCAGCTGATCGCGGTGGAGCTGCAGGGGCACGGGCACACCGCCGACACCGAGCGGCCGATGACCATCGAGACGCTGGCGGGCGACGTCGTCGCGCTGCTCGACCAGCTCGAGGTCGGACAGGCCGACCTGTTCGGGTTCAGCCTCGGCGGCCTCGTGTCGTACGCGGTCGCGCTGCGCGCGCCCTCCCGGACAGGACGGGTCATCGTCGCCTCGGCCGACGCCCACCGGCCGCCAGGCCGGGAAAGCGCCCCGATCAGCCAGGACCGGCTGCCGACGATGGCCGACTTCCAGGCCATGCAGGCCGCCTACGTCGCCGTCGCGCCTGACCCGGGCCAGTTCGAGAAGTCGGCCGCCCGGACGACGGCCATGGTGCACGAGGTACCCGGCCTGACCGCCGAGCAGCTCGCGGCCTTGCGGGCGCCGACCCTGCTGATCTTCGGCGACCGTGACTTCTCGCCGCTGGCGGACGTGACCGAGCTGTACGGGCTGCTGCCGGACGCACGGCTGGCGGTGCTCCCCGGCACCACCCACATGGACGTGCCACGGCGGCCCGAGCTGCTGCGCGCACTGGTCACCGCGTTCCTTGACGAGCGCTAGGCTCCCGGTCGCAGACCAGGGTCAGCAACCCGGCCCGCAGCCCGGCGCCGGCGGTCGGCTCAAGTCCCAAACGCGCGACGCCCCGCCCGGGCAACCGACAACTTGAATTTTCTTGACAAATTTTATTGTCGGTTGGATAGTGGAACGGTGCTCGACGTCGCTGTGATCGAAGACCCCGCGGCGGCCGAGGCGTCCCTCGACCCGATCCGGGCCGGGATCCTCGCCGCCCTGGCCGAACCAGGCTCGGCCACCATGCTGGCCAGCCGGCTGGGGCTGCCCAGGCAGAAGGTCAACTACCACCTCAAGGAGCTGGAACGGCACGGACTGGTCGAGCTGGCCGAGGAGCGGCGCAAGGGTAACGTCACCGAGCGGGTGTACCGGGCGGCGGCCGCCTCTTACGTCATCTCCCCGAGCGTGCTTGGGGCCGTCAGCCCCGACCCGACGCGGTCGCCCGACCAGCTGTCGGCCCGCTGGCTGCTGGCACTGGGGTCCCGGCTGGTGCAGGAGGTCGGCACGCTGCTGGTGGGCGCGGCCCGGGCGCGGCAGCGGGTGGCCACCTTCGGGATCGACGCCGAGGTGCGGTTCGCCTCCGCGGCCGACCGGACCGCCTTCGCCGCCGAGCTCGCCCAGACGGTCGCCGACCTGGTCGGCCGCTACCACGACGAATCCGCGGCCGGCGGCCGGCGCCACCGGCTGGTGGTCGGGCTGCACCAGATCCCCGAACCAGGACAGGAGAACTGACCATGACCCACCCGTTCGAGATCGAGCTGGCCACCACCCTGCCGGCCACCCCAGAAGAGGTCTGGGAGGCGATCGCCACCGGACCGGGAATCGACTCCTGGTTCATGGGGCGCAACCAGGTGGAGCCGCGCGAGGGCGGCGTCGCCGCGATGGAGACCGGCGGCCACCGGGAGGAGGCCCTGATCACCGCCTTCGAGCCGGGCAAGCGCTTCGCCAGCCGCACCTCCCCGGGCCCTGACGGCCGCTTCATGGCCTTCGAGTACCTGCTGGAGGGGCGCGACGACGGCAGCACCGTGCTCCGCGTGGTGCACAGCGGCCTGCTCGGCGACGACTGGCAGGATGAGTACGACGCGCTGCGCCGGGGCTGGCCGTTCCACCTGCATACCCTGCGCGAGTACCTGGCCCGCTTCCCGGGGCGGAGCGGGGTCCCGGTGTTCGCGGTGGTGCCGACCGGCGAGCGGCCGGCCGGCGACGTGCGCGCGGCGCTCACCCGGGCGCTGTCGCTGACCGCCCCGGTCGGGGTCGGCGCACGGGTCCGCGCTGCCCCGGCCGGGCTGCCGCCGCTGGACGGCGAGGTGGCGTGGGCGGACGACGAGCGCCTGGAGGTCATCACCGCCGACGGGATCTACACCTTCCACGGCTTCGCCGGGGTGGTGCTGGCGTTCCACCACCTGTTCGGGCCGGACACCGACGGGGCCGAGGCCGCCTGGCAGCGCTGGCTGGCCGGGCTCCTCGACTGAGCGCACCAAGCAACCCGAGAACAGACACCAAGCACTCAAGGAGAACGACATGCGCACTGTGATCAGCACCGCGTTCATCTCACTGGACGGCGTCGTGGAGGGGCCAGGCGGCGAGCCCGGCTACCGGAACTCGGGCTGGACCTTCAAGGACATCGAGTTCGTGCCCGATGCCTACGAGATCAAGGGGCGTGAGCAGTCCGAGGCGGCCGCGATGCTGCTGGGCCGCGTCAGCTACCAGGCGTTCAGCCCGGTCTGGCCCGACATGGCAGACTTCGCCCAGTACAAGACGATGCCGAAGTACGTCGTCTCCACCACCCTGACCGAGGCCGACCTGGTCTCGAACTGGGGCGAGACCACCATCTTGCGCACACTGGACCAGGTCGCCGCCCTCAAAGAGACCGACGGCGGCCCGATCATCGTGCACGGCAGCGCCGCGCTGAACCACGGCCTGTCCGACGCCGGCCTGATCGACCGCTACCACCTGCTCGTCTTCCCGGTGCTGCTCGGCGCGGGCAAGCGCCTGTTCAGCGCCGCCGACAAGGACAGCCAACAGCTGAAGCTGGTCGAGTACCAGGCCTACGCCAACGGCGTGCAGAAGAACGTCCTCGACGTCGTTCGCTGAGCACCGCGTCACCAGTGGCTAAGCGCTGAGCGGTTGCCGGGGCGGCGGGGGTTCTGGCTGGCGTCGCTCAAGGTTGCAGTCATCGCACAGGTAACCGACGTAGGAAACGTCTTTTGTCCTGACGATAATCCGGCGGAACGCTTCCGGACGAAGGTCTCCCAGCCTGGTCTGTATGACCTCCTGGTATACGGTGGCCGAGACAATCAGCGCGATGTCCAGGTGATCCTGCTGGCTCAGCTGACGCCGGAGGATAGGAGCGTCGATAAGGCGGGAAATGACAATCGGGCCGCTGCCTACCGGGCCGAAGAAAAAGCCCGGCGTCACCGCCCCGTGATGGATGGCCATCCGCACCCGTAGCCGCGACCCGGCCTGCGCTCGGTTCACCGCGTCCAGGGCCGCCGCTACCCGGCGAGGATAGTCAGCGACCAGGGAGAGCCCGTCGATGCCGGCGGGCAGAATAGCGAGCTCGCCGTCGCCGCGCGGCTGACGGTACCAGCGCTTACGGTCCAGGCTGGCCGCGGCCGCCGCTTGGGTCATGATCCGCTCGAGGACGTGCTGGACCCGGGCTTGCTCGGCCGCCGGGCGCCGGCTGAAGCCTTCGACGTCAACGGCGACGAGGAACCGCAGGGCCACGCCGCCGAAGTCCTGCTCCGGTCGTGGACGCATAACCGGGATGCCAGTCCTCATCCATGGGATCACGTAACACCGCCCTGTTAACCCAGTGGACAGCCACGTGCAGAGAGCGGCCTGAATTCTCGGCCGGCCGTACTCGCGATGCAACGCGCAAGTCTCAATAGCAAAATAAGGCTATAAGCAACGGAAAGCAAGGAAAAAAGCAGCCTACCTGGAATGATGTATTTCAGTCTGCCACCCGGCAACCATCGGAATAGCAAATGGCGGCATATCGTTACGGAACGCGGCTATCTGCTACCCGGCAGTTTTGAGCTGCTCGCCCCGGCCGGACTTGGCGGGGCCGGCGGGCAGGCGGCATGCTGTACGACATGACACCGGACGTGCTCGCGGAGGCGGACGAGGCAGCGGGGCGGGCGGCCAAGGCGGCCGGGGTGGTCGTGCGGGAGCTGGACAGCCTTGACCAGCTCGGCGCGGCGGTCACGCTGTTCGACGAGGTCTGGGTGCCGGAGGACGGCAGCTCGTCGATCCGGCTTGACCTACTGCGGGCGCTGACCAAGGCCGGGAACTACGCCTCGGGTGCTTACGATGCGGCTACCGGTCAGTTGCTCGGGGCGTGCGTCGGGTTCTTCGGGCGGCCGGCCCAGGCCGAGCTGCACAGCCACGTCGCCGGGGTGCGCCCGGCCGGGCGCGGCCGGGCGGTCGGGTTCGCGCTCAAGGTGCACCAGCGGGCCTGGTGCCTGCGCCACGGCGCGACCACGATCGCCTGGACCTACGACCCGCTGATCCGCCGCAACGCGTACTTCAACCTGGTCAAGCTGGGCGCCCGGCCGGTGGAATACCTGCGTAACTTCTACGGGGCGATGGACGACCTGATCAACGCCGGGACGGAGACCGACCGGATGCTGGTGCACTGGGACCTGCAGTCCGGGCTGGCGGCGGAGGCGTCGGCGGGCCGGGGCCGGGCGGCGTCGTTCGCCGCCGAGCGGGAACGGGGCGCGGCGGTGGCGCTGTCGGCCGGGCCCGGCGGGTGGCCGGCGGCACCGCCCTCAGTCCCGCCCGCGGTGCCGTCGGCTGCCCGGATGCTGCTGGTCGGGGTGCCCCCGGACGTAGAGTCGCTGCGGGTCAGCGACCCGGCCGCGGCGGCGGCCTGGCGCGGCGCGCTCCGCGACGTGCTCATGCCGCTGGTGGCAGGCGGTTGGCGGGTGTCCGGCTTCGACCGCGACGGCTGGTATGTGGTTTCCACGGAAGGGACACACGATGAAGCTGACCGGGGTTGAGCTCCGGCGGGTCTCGATGCCGCTGGTGGCGCCGTTCCGCACGTCGTTCGGGGTGGAGACCACCCGGGACGTCCTGCTGGTGCGCGCCGTCTTGACCGGACCGGACGGCGAGTCAGCGGGCTGGGGCGAGTGCGTCGCGATGGACGAGCCGCTGTACTCGGCCGAGTACGTGGAAGCCTCGGTCGACGTGCTGCGCCGGTTCCTGCTGCCCCGCCTGTTCGCGGCGCCGGAGCTGGACGGCGCGGCTGTCGGGCGGCTGCTCGAGCCGGTCAAGGGGCACTGGATGTCCAAGGCGGTGATCGAGACGGCGGTGCTCGACGCCGAGCTGCGCGCCACCGGGCAGTCGTTCGCCCGGGAACTCGGCGCGGCCACGGACCGGGTGCCGTGC
>Ga0265338_10004653_pt1 | contig 18438 bp, 18 predicted proteins | sample 42126metaG_FD_193579 | JGI IMG/M metagenome (GOLD analysis project Ga0265338, IMG submission 193579) | Rhizosphere microbial communities from Carex aquatilis grown in University of Washington, Seatle, WA, United States - 4-21-26 metaG | ecosystem: Host-associated > Plants > Roots > Rhizosphere... | reverse complement strand
AGCTCATACAGCTTTTTCAGCTTCACATCCCCGGGATATTGTTTCAGCCCGGTTTCCACCGATTCCAGCGCCTGGGGAATGTTGTTGGAAATGTAGGAATGCGCGCCGCGGTTGAAAAAATCATCGGCGGATTGGGCGCGGGCTGTCTGCCATGCCGGCAGCAACAGGCTAACGCTGAGCAGGAGTGACAATCGCATCTATGTCCTTTAATTTTTTGATGTAATCCTGGAATTTTTTGGCGGCTATCGGGTTGTTCAGGCTTTCCATGATTTCCAACGCGCGGTGATATTCATTGCGCCGGACCGCTTCGTCCGCCGCCCGCTTGGCCCGGCGCATCGTTTCGCGAAGCTGGGCGATTAATCCCATCTGCCGCTTCACAAAAGCCAGGTTGCAGGCGGCATCCGCGTCGTTTGTGTTCAGTTCCGCCGCGTGCTCATAACCCTTGACCGCTTGTTGCCAGGTTTCCTCCATCGCGTCCAGGCTGGCGGTGTCCGGTTCGAATTTGAGTTCGCCCTGGCGATACAGGGTGTTGCCCAGATTGTAATACGCCTGCTGTTGCAGCTTCAAATCCGGCGACCAGGTCGCCCGCTGGAAATCGGTCAACGCCGCGTCAAAATTGGTTGCGCGATACGCCGCCGTCCCCGCGTTGAAAACCAGCCGCAAATCGTTCGTGTTCGCCTGCGCCAGCCGCGCAAATTCCTGCAGGGCGTTCGTGTAATTGCCCGCGCGGTATTCGCGCAACGCCGATGATGGCGACGCCGGGGCGGCAATTGGCACGAGCCAGATTCCGACCAGCGCCGCCATCACCGGCACTTTGACTTTGGACTGTGGACTTTGGACTGTGGATCTCTTCCGTTCCGGCAAAAACATTTCCGCCAGCAACAACAACATCGCCGCCGCCAGCGGCCAGTGATACTGCTCGTGATAACGGCGCACGAGCCGTTCCTCGCCCTCCGATTTGGGCAGCGGGGCGAGGCCTTTTTCGTAAAGGGATTCCACGGTGTTCGCGCCGCGCAACGGCAGATAAAAGCCTCCGGTCGCGGCGGCAATCTGCCGGAGCAGCGTTTCGTTCAAATGGGATTTCACCACGTTGCCATCGCGGTCGCGGATGTAATCACTGTTGCCATTGGCATCCGTGACACGCAGCAAATCACCCTGCGGCGTGCCGATGCCGATGGTGAAAATTTTCAAACCCGCCTGCGCCGCCGCCTGCGCGGCAGCCAGCGCGCCGCCATCGTTGTCCTCCCCGTCGGTGAACAACACCAGCACCTTGTAATGGCCGCTTTCCTTGAACGCCGTCTGCGCGGTCTGGATGGCGGTGGCGATGGCGGTGCCGCCTTGCGGCAGGGTGTTCACGTTCAACGCCTGGATGCATTGTTGAAACGCCGTATTGTCAAACGTCAGCGGACATTCCAAAAAGGCGTCGCCGGCAAACGCCACCAGGCCCAGCCGGTCCGGTTTGGCCCGCTGCATCAAATCCAGCGCGGCGAGCCTGGCGCGCTCGAGACGGTCCGGCGCGATGTCCCCGGCCAGCATGCTTTTGGAGATGTCGACCGCCACCACGATGTCCAGGCCGCGCTGCTCGATTTTTTGCAAATCAAACCCGTACTGCGGCCGCGCCAGCGCCACGATCAACAAGGCCACGGCCAAAACCAGGCAGCCGGGCCGTATTTTTCTGCGCGCCGGCGAAACGCCGACGGTCAGCGCGGACCGCAACCGTGCTTGAATGAATTGCGCCAGCAACTGCTGCCGCCGGCGCGACGCCCACCAGAAGAACAATGCCAGCGCCGGCGGCAAAACCAGCAGGAGCCAGAGCAAATGTGGTTGTTCAAATCTCATCTTGTGATTGCCGATTGCCGATTGCCGATTGCTGATTGGATTTGTAGCTTCACGCCATGAATCCAATTGAACTGAAGGCTCGGACCAAAACCTTTGCTTTGCGGATCATCAAATTGACCCGTGCGATTCCAAAAAATGACGATGCGGGCCGTGTCATCGCCAAACAAATCGTTCGGAGCGGGACTTCGGTGGCCGCGAATTATCGCGCGTCGTGTCGCGCGCGGAGCCGGGCGGAATTCGTCTCCAAAATTGGCACGGTCGAAGAAGAATCCGACGAGACCGCCTTGTGGCTCGAATTGTTGATTGAATCCGAAATCATGCCCGCAAAGAAATTGTCCGCCTTGCTCGAAGAAGCCAGCGCCCTGACTGCCATCATGGCGACCTCTCGCAAGACGGCGTCCGGCAAATGATCCGTTAATCGGCAATCGGCAATCGGCAATCGGCAATATTCTCATGGCAGCCTCCGCAGCAGCGTGTTGGCCAGAACCATCCCGGCCAACAATAATCCCAGTCCGATGGATGCAAACCACGGAAACAATTCCGTGTATTGCGTGAATTTGTTGACGACTTCCTCATTTTTTTCGAGCTGGTCGATTTGCGCGTAAATTTGCTGGAACCGTTCGGCATTGTCGGCGCGGTAATATTGCCCGCCCGTCAGTTGCGCGATCTTTTGGAGCGTGGTTTCGTCCACGTCCACCGGTTGCATTTGATAAACGGTTTCGCCCGTAAAGGAATTCTTGCCCACCGGCATCGGCGCCATGCCGCGTTTGCCGACGCCGATGGTGTACACCCTTACCCCCAGTGCCTGCGCCGCCTGCGCCGCCGTCAGCGGGTCAACATTGCCCGAATTGTTCTGCCCGTCGGTCATCAAAATGACAATTTTGCTTTTCGACTTCACTCCGCGCAATTGGTTGAGCGCCGTGCTTAAGCCGTCCCCGATGGCCGTTGCATTCGGGTTGATGGCGTTAATTTCCAAACGACCCAGGTCTTCCCTTAGAAAATCATGATCGAGCGTCAGGGGCGTGGCGATGAACGCCTGCGTCGCAAAAACAATCAGCCCGATGCGGTCGTCCGGGCGCCGGTCAATGAACCCTTCCAAAACCGACCGTGCCATGTTGAAACGGTTGACGCGCCGGCCGGCCACGACGAAGTCCTCCGAAATCATGCTGCCCGACATGTCTAGCGCCACCATGATGTCAATGCCGCTGGCCTTGACCGTCGTCTGGCTCCTGGTCAAACGCGGCTGCGCCAGCGCCACGATGAACAGCGCCAGCACCAGCCAGCGCAATGCCAGCAAAAACGCGCCCGTCCGCGACCGGCGCACCCGGGTCAATCCTTCCACCAGTTGCACGGACGAATAAAGAAACGCCGGCGGTGAGCCGCGTTTGCCCTTCAACCAGGCCAGCAACGGCACCAGCAACAGCAGCAGCAGAAAATAGGGATGGGCGAAGGTCATCAGGTAGCGTCTTGGGTCTGGAGTCTGGGTTCTGGGGTTTCTTTCAGTGGCGGCACCGGTTTCGGCTCCGTTTCTTCAATCAATCGCAAGGCTGAACCGTGCAGTTCCTGCAATTCCGGTTCGCCTGGCTCGTACCTGGCGAATTTCACGAGGTCGCAACTTTCCAGAAATTTGCCCAGGCTTTCCTTTTGTTCCGGCGACAACAAATCCGTGGCCTGCAATTCGTACAGAAATTCCTCGGTGGTGCGCTCCGGCGCGCGGAAATCAAATTGTTCCTCGAGATAGGCACGGATCGTGTCGGAAACCAGGATGCAAAACGGTTTCGGCTGCGTGAGGAGCGCGAGCGCTTCCTGGAGCCTTTGTTTCGCGCGCACATGCGCCGGCACCGGTGGCACAACGGGAACATTCGCCCGCCGGTATTGCCACCATTTCCACAGCGCAAACAAAAGTGCCGCTCCCGCGAGGACACCGAGTGCCAGCCAGAGCCATTCCCAGCCATTCGGAATGGCCACCGGCGGCTTGATGTCGCGGATGTCGTTGATATTCGAAACCACTGGCGCCATTGGGACTGCGGCGGCAAGCGAAGCGCGACGCCGCTTCTGGCCGCGGGGCAAAGTGCCGCCGCCGCTGCGCCCGGCCAGCGCAGTCCAAACCTTGTCCGACTTTGGACTTTGGACTTTGGACTTTGGACTCACCCCCGCAACCTCCGTTTCTCGCGATTCTCAAAAAAACGGCCCAGTGCCGCCGCGTACGGTTCGTCCGTGCGCAATTGAATGGAATCAATGCCCGACGACCGGAATTGCCGCGCGACCTCGGCTCGTTGTTTTTCCTGCCGCAATGCGAACGCGTCGCGGCTCGCGGCGTGGGCGGTGTTGACTTCCACAATTTCGCCCGTTTCGGCGTCCTCCAAAATCAGCCGGCCCAGCGCGGGCAACTCCAGTTCGTAGCGGTCCGTCACCTGCACGGCCACGACGTCGTGGCGGCGGTTGGCCATGCGCAAGGCGGTCTGAATCGGCGGCGGCAACACCCCGCTGCCCGCATTCGAAATGAAATCCGAAACCACCACCACGATGGCCTTGTGCGGCAAAACCCGGCCCATGAATTCCAGCGCGTGCGCCAGGTCTGTTCCGCGCCGCTTCGGCTCGAAATATAAAACCTCGCGGATGACGCGCAGCACGTGGCCCCGGCCTTTCCGCGGCGGAATAAAGTGCTCGACCTCGTCGGTAAACAACAGCAGGCCCACCTTGTCATTGTTGCGAATGGCGGAAAACGCGAGCACGGACGCGATTTCGGCAGCCAGTTCGCGCTTGGATTGTTCGCGCGAACCGAACAGGCCCGAGCCGCTCACGTCCACCACCAGCATCACCGTCAATTCGCGTTCCTCGACAAATTTCTTGATGAACGGATGGTTCATCCGCGCGGTGACGTTCCAGTCAATCGCGCGCACATCGTCGCCGGGCTGGTACTCGCGCACCTCATCGAAATTCATGCCCTGGCCTTTGAACACGGAATGGTACTGGCCCGCGAGCGTTTCGGTCACGAGCCGGTTCGTGCGCAGCTCGATCTGCCGGATTTTTTTGAGAATCTCGCGGGGAATCATGCGGGGAAAAGCGTTGAAGGCTGAATGCAGAATGATGAATTCGTGCGGGCAAAGTTCGCAGCCACCAGCGAATCCCAACGGGATTCAGGCATAAAGCCCAGGGTTGCGACGCAGGAGCTACCCTGGGTGAACAAAATTAAATCATTATCAACCCCAAAGGAGTTGTGGCAAATCCCATGCGAGGCCGACGAAAGCGGAAGGGCCGCAACCGCGTTGCGGTTGGGGGTATTTGTAGGACGATACCCCAGGGTAGCTCGTTCCTCGCAACCCTGGGCTTTGGGACGGAATCCCGTTGGGATTTGTAAACAGCCGCGCTCCGCCAATTCGGTCACGAGCCGGTTCGTGCGAATCTCGATCTGCCGGATTTTTTTGAGAATCTCGCGGGGAATCATTTCGGAAAAACCTGTTTTGCCTCCGGCGCGCCCACAAACCGCCAGTGCCACGGCTCGTAATTGACGCCGCGCGGATTGTTTCGCGGATAGGACAATTCAAAACCAAACCGGGCGGCATTCGCCTGCAGCCAATGGGACGCTCGCGTTTCTTCAAATGGCGGTTCAACATCGCAGGCAGGCTCGTTCCCGTCGCCCAGATCCACCGCCAGACCCGTGTGATGTTCCGAATGGCCGGGACGGGCCACCCAGCGAACCGCCGCGTCTTCGGAACCGTATTTCGTCATCGCTTTCTGAAAGAGCAATTCCTGGTACGCGATCGTGCGAAAGCCGGAAATGGGAATGATGGCCACGCCGTCGGCGCGGGCTTGAGTCATTAAGTTGTGCAAGGCGGCCGCAGCATCCGTCCGCAGCCTGACTTCGCGGCTGGTATGCCGGTACCTGCCCACGACAACCAATTCATTTTCACTGGCTTCGTCGTAATGTAAGTGAGCGGTCATTTGGTTTCGTGAAGGACTGGTTTGCTCACGAGCCGTTTGCGCGCGGCTCGATCTGCCGGATTTTTTGGAGAATCTCGCGGGGGATCATGCCGGGGAAAAGAATGAAGGATGAAGGTTGAATGATGAATCCGCGCGGTTCGGGCAATCCCAAAGGGATTGTGTCCTCCAGCCTAGGGTTGCGAGGAACGAGCTACCCTGGGAAAACGAAAACAAATCAGAACCTACCCCAACGGGGTTGCGGCAAACATCCCGCCTAACGGACGAAGACGGAATGGCCGCAACCGCGTTGCGGTTGATGATATTTGCGGGAAGATGACCCAGGGTAGCGCCTGGGGCGCAACCCTGGTCTTTGAGACGGAATCCCGTTGGGATTCGCACGCGGCCGCGCGCCGAGGCGTCGGGAGCACGGCGTTCACGCCGCTTCATTGCACGAACTGGATTGGGCGAACTATTCGTTTCACCCGTCCCAGCAACTCGTGCGGTGAAGCGGGCTGAAGCCCGCGCTCCTGCCACAAACCTGGTCACGACGCGGTTCGTGCGCGGCTCACTCTGCCGGATTTTTTTGGGAATTTCGCGGGGAATCATGGGGAATCGCGCAGAACAAATTCCGCTGATTTAGCTCCAACTCGAATTGTCAGCTTGCTTTGAAACTGAAACAACAAATGAAATTCTTGTCCTTCGATTGACTCAGGATATCGCGCCAGCTTTTCACCGGGCAAAACGCGGGAAAAAGAACTTAGGCACAAATCCTCCGACTTTGGCATCTCAACGTCTCGGGGTGTAATTTCCAAAAAGTCCACGTCTCGAAACAAAATGGCGAATGAGTTGGCCGGATGTTTTTGAAGAGAGTATTCGGGATTGATATGCCAATTCAGTTCAAGCGTGTCCTTTTGAAAGTCTTGGTGGAAGCCATCAAAATCCGCGACATTGTGCAAATCCCATAGATGTTCAAAGGCCCGAATTTCAACCGGATACGGCGCTTTTGAAATGGTAAAGTTTTGCAGTTTCATTCCGAATTATTGTTAATTAACACCTCACGGCACGGGCAGTTCATCAAAGATTTTCTGGATGACGATTTCGCTGGTTTTTTCCTCGGCCTCGGCCTCGTAGGTGATGGCCACGCGGTGGCGCAGCACATCCATGCCGATGCTCTTCACATCCTGCGGCGTCACGTAGCCGCGGCCTTTCAGAAAGGCATGGGCCTTGGCCGCCAGCGTCAGGTTGATGGTCGCGCGCGGCGATGCGCCGAGCTGGATGAAATCCCGGACCTGAATCTTGTACTTGTCCGGCTCGCGCGTGGCGCAGACCAGATCCACGATGTAATCCTTCACCTTGTCGTCCATGTAAATGTCGTTGATGACCTCGCGCGCCTTGAGAATGTCCTTCGGCTCCACCACCACGCCCGCGGTGGGCGTGCCGGAGGTTTTGGCCATCATGTCCAAAATTTTCCGCTCCTCGTCGCGCGTCGGATAACCGATTTTCAATTTCAACATGAACCGGTCCACCTGCGCTTCCGGCAAGGGATAGGTGCCCTCCTGCTCAATCGGATTTTGCGTCGCCAGCACGAGGAACGGCTCCTCCAGTTTGAACGTCTGCTCGCCAATGGTGACCTGTTTTTCCTGCATCGCCTCGAGCAGCGCGCTTTGCACCTTGGCCGGCGCGCGATTGATTTCGTCCGCCAGGATCAGGTTCGCGAAAATCGGCCCTTTGCGCGTGCTGAACCCGCCCGATTGCGGATTGTAAATCTGCGTGCCGATGACGTCGGCCGGCAGCATGTCGGGCGTGAATTGGAGCCGCGAGAATTTGACGTGGATGCAGGCGGCGAGCGATTTCACGGCAAGGGTTTTGGCCAGGCCGGGCACGCCTTCGAGCAGGACGTGGCCGTTGGCGAGCAGGCCGATGACCAGCCGCTCGGTCAGATAATTCTGGCCGACGATGACCTTGCCGAGTTCGTTGAACAGTGGATGCGTGAAGGCGCCCGCCTCCTTGACCGTGTCGTTGATGGCTGAGATTCCCGTATTCATTTTTAATTTTTCCTGTGAACCAAAATATGACAACAAGTTGTTTCGTGCGTTCAACCGAACTGTATCCGGTGGGCGAGCCGGCCGGCGAGCCGTCTTGATCATTGTTCCGGCTCGCGAGGACGCTCGCCCCACCATGAAAATCTTTATGCGCCGGGCAGAATTTCAACCTGGTTTGCCGGCAGCCAGCCGATTCGGCCGGCACCGTCGGACACCTGCAGCCAATGGTCGCGCTGGTTGAGCACGGCCAGTTCCGCGCCGTCGTGCGCCGTGAACGCGTCCTGCGCCTCGGCGAACGGCCCGCTGCGCGCCGTCACCGCCGGTTCAATGACCACCGCGGTCGGTTTTGAAAAATGAACCGCCGCCGCCGCGCCCAGGCCGGCGCATGACAAAATCGTTAACACAACCACGCCGAAAGTCAGGCCGCGCAACCGGGGACGCCAGGCGGGACGAAGCTGCCGTATGGCGAACAGGAGAAAGGCCAGCCAGAAGGCGCCCGCCGCCAGCATGGTCCATTCATTGAGCGTCAGCACACCGAGCCATTCCGCAATGCGGGACCAGCGGCTTTCGCGCAAGGCCGGGCCTTCCACCTGATTGCGCACGAACCCCAGATTTGCCCGCACTTCGTCATCGCGCGGCGCCAGCAATTCCGCCCGCCGATACGCGGCGATGGCGCGGCCCAGTTGTCCCAGTTTGAATTCCGCGTTGCCGTAATTGAAATAGAGCGCCGGTGAAACGGCGCCGGATTGCAGAATTTTTTCGTAAGTGCCGGCGGCGGCGGCAAATCTGCCTTCGGCGTAAAGCCGGTTCGCCGCGTTGAATTCCGCCGGGACATCCGCCGCGAACAGGTTTCCAGCCAAAATCAAAACGACAATCGTAGCGGCGGTCGACAGACCGCTGCATTTCTTAAAATTGAAATTTCCGGCTTTCTGCCGAAAGCCGCCACGTTGATTTGGCGTAAATTTGGGGATGCGCAATCGGATTTTCATGCCTTCAAGTTTTGCAGTTCGCCGGCCACGTTTTTGAATTTTGCCGCCACGTCGGCCAGTTCCTGCCGCGTGCGGATCGGCGCATAACGCGCCTGGTTGCAGAGTTGAAAGAGTTCGTGCAGCGATTCCAGGGTGGCCGCGCCCGCGCCCAGCTGCGTGAGCCGCGCGTCCACGTCGGCCTCGGTGATGGCGCCGGCCGGACAATCAAGCCGTTCGCCCAGTTGCTCCTGCAACAGCCGGAAGAGCATTGCGAAAAAATCGTCGGATTTGTTTTCGGCGGCGAATTTGTCCAGGTCACTCAACCCGCCGCGGACCAGTTGCGCGACCTGCCGCTGCCGCCGCAGACGTGGATTGTTGGCCAGATTGTCCGCGCGTTTGCGCCAGACAAAAGCGGCGAGCCACGCCAAAACGGGCAGGCTTTGCCAGGCGAGAAAAGCCGGCCGCGTCACCAGCGGCGGGCCGGACCGGGCGGGCGCGCCCAGCTCTTCCTTGATCGGCAAAATATCCTCCGGCTTGGCCGGATTTTCCCGGTTGGCGGTCTGGGTGGCGGCCATGGACGGCACGGCGGTCGCCCCCGCGGAACGGACCGCCAGCGCCACGGACGGTTCCGTGAGCGTGCGATAATGGCCGGTGTCCGGGTCAAAATAACTGAAGGAAAAAACCGGCAGCTCATGCACGTCCGTGTTTTGCGGCGCGACAATTTGTTCAAACGTTTTTGCGCCCTGCAAACCGAGCGGATCGGTGGTCGCCACCTTCGAGGTGGGCGGATAGATGGTAAAATCATGCCACGCCGGCTGCGGGGGCAGGGTGAGCGAGCCGAGATCGCCCCGGCCGGCAATTTGAACGCGCACGGTGATGGGATCGCCCACGGCGACGTTCGTCGGCCCGGCGGTAACGGTCATCGTGTACTCGCCGATCGCGCCGTTGAAATTCGGCGGCACATCTTTGGCCGGCAGCGGCAGCGAATCCACCTTGACGGTCTCGGTGGCCAGTGAGATTTGCTGCTGCGTTTCACCGAAATTTCCGAAGGGATCGCGAATGCCAAACTGCCGGAAGAACGGATCGTTCGGCTGATTCTGCGCAGAAATCACCAGGGTCAGGTTGGCGGTCAACGGACCCAGGCTGAGCGAGCCGGTCCGGGTGGCCGTCAGGGCGATGGAAACCGGGACCACGGTATAAACCCGGTTGCCGATTTGCGCGCGCTGCGGCTGGCTCTCGTTCATTTTGCCCACGGTAAAGCCGTCGGCGGGCGTGGCGGCGAATTGAAAATTGCCGAAATTGCGCACGTCATCGCGCAGATATATCTCCAGATGGGCGGTGGTGACTTCACCCGCGTAAACCTTGTCTCCGGGCAACGCGAGTTTCATGAAGGCAATCTGTGAACCGGAATTGATCTGCGCCGCCGACGCCGCGCCGGGTTGAACCACCTTCAATGACAACGGCTGGCTGGTCAGCCGGGTTCCATCCACGTTGGCGGTGAGCGCGGGAATGACAAAATCGCCGGCCCGTTCCGGCGTGACCGTAAAATGATGCGTCACGGTCGAACTGGTCTGGCCGTTGAAGAAGCTGAACTGGCTTGAAGGGCCGACATAGGAAATTTGCAAACCGGGAATATCGGGCAACTCCGGCGTGCTTGGGGGCGAGCCGCCTTGAAACGTGAGTGACAACGTCGTGCTCTGGCCGAGCGCAAGCGTATCGTTGTCCAGCGAAGCGGTGAAACTCGCCGCGTGCGCCGGGGCCACGGCCAGCCAAAACAGGGCAAGACAAAGACCGGCGGCGACCGGGAGCAAATTCAATTTTCGGTCGTGCCAACGGACAAAACTTTTCCCTCGTAACCGTTCCATTCCAAACACTTTACGTTCCTATGCCACCTGTGCCCTGTTAATAAACTGTCGTCCACAATGTTTCATCTCAGGCAATACAAAGACAATCCACCCGCCAAAATGTTCACGTTTTGAACGCGCCGGGGGCCGGGCGCTTCGGGCTTCGCCGGCATCGCCCACCGGCGACAGCCGGGCGGCAGTATAGATTGCAACGCCGCTCGACAAAACTTTTTTCCCGCGCCATCCTGCTTGCGATGGCATTTGAATCGGATTCGCCGCTCGACCGTCTCTGGCAGGAATACGGCCGGCCGTTTGAGGAATGGGACGACCTCACGCTCGCGCGCTGGCTGGCGCAAACGCTCGGCCAGCTCGAAGGCCGGGCATGGCGGCTGTCGCATCCGCTCGTCGGCGCGTACCGGCTGGCGGCGCAACTGGCGCATAACCGGCAAATCTGGTTCAAGCGCCTGGCCACGCCGCCGGCGGCCTACGCGGAATCACCGTGCTGCCGCGCCCCGTTTTTGCCTTTGCTCACCCGCGACGTGCGCGAATCCGGACTTATCTGCCAGCATTGCAACGAAACGCTCGTGCCGTTCGACGATCTGGCCGCCGACATGCGCGCCGAACTCGACGCGTGGGCGAAACAATACGAACCCGTCCACGCCGTCGCGCATTGGGACGACCGCGAGCGCCGGCGCGTCAGCCATTACGATGCCGCCTACGAGAACGCGGCGAAGGAGGCCGAACAGTTTCTCTCACGCGCGGGCCGCGAACTCGCCCCGAAGCTGCTGAATCTTTACCCCACCATCATCTGGGAGGACCAGGATGAATGCCTTGAAGTGCGGCCCGAGGATGTGGCATTGTGATTTACGATTTCGGATTTACGATTCACGATTTGATTCGTCATGCCATACGGCTCGTAAATCGTATATCGCAAATCGTAAATGATTAAATTCATTTTCAAGTGGCTGTTCCGGCTGGTGCTTCTGGCGGTGGCACTCGTGGTCATCCTGTTGCTGGCGCACAACGCGATTCTGCGGGTTTATCTCGAACACCAGATCCATGCCCGGACCGGCATGCAGGCGGAGATTGGAAAATTTTCGCTCGGGCTGGCCGACCCGACGGTGACCATCCGGGATTTCAAACTGTACAATCCGCCGGATTTCGCCGGCACGCCGTTTTTGGACATCCGGGAAATCCACGTGGAATACGACCCCGCCGCGCTCGCCCGGCACGAATTGCACATCACGCTGATGCGTTTCAATCTCGGCGAGATTGACGTGGTCAAAAATCAAGCCGGGCAGACCAACGTTTTTTTTCCCCGCCTGGGTGCGCCGGCGAACAAGGCCGGCGGCAACGCCGGCAAATTGTTCACGAAACAGACCGGCCTTGAATTCAAAGGCATTGACGTGTTGAACGTCTCCGTCGGCACGGCCAGATACATTGATTTGAACAACCAGCAAAACAACCGCACGCAAATCATCGGCATCCAAAATTGTGTGCTGAAAAACGTGAAGTCGCCGGCTGACCTCGGCGGGCTGGCTGCATTCATCGCCCTGCGCGGCGGCGATTTTTTCAAATCGATGCTGGGTCCGCCCCGTCAATCTCCGGGCGGCCTGCCATTGATTTGGCCGTAAGCCACCCGCCATTTTTGCATTTTCCGCGCGCGAAATCTCTTTTAACCTCGGCGCGTGCATCGTGACCCGCTCAAAACCGCCGCCCGCGTCGTCGTGAAATTCGGCACGGGCGTGCTCACGGACAGCCGCAAACAGCCCGACCCGGCGCAACTGGAACAGCTCGTCGCGCAAATTGCCGGACAACACCGGGCCGGCCGGGAAATCGTGCTCGTCACCTCCGGCGCGGTCGGCGCGGGCATGGGCGCGCTCGGCTATGAAAAACGGCCGACCGAAATGGCCGCGCTTTCGGCCTGTGCCGCCGTCGGCCAGTCGCAGCTCATGACCCTGTATGAAAAACTTTTTGCCGCGCACGGGCTGCGCGTCGCGCAGGTGCTGCTCACGCACGACGACCTCGAACATCACGAACGCCACCTCAACGCCCGCAATACGCTCGTCACGCTGCTGAACCGCGGCGTCGTGCCCATCATCAACGAAAACGACGCGGTTTCATTTGATGAACTTAAATTCGGCGACAACGACAAGCTGTCCGCGCTCGTCGCGTCGCTGCTGCCCGCCGATTTGCTTGTGATTCTCACGACCGTGGACGGCGTCATCGAAAATTTCGGCCGGGCCAATCCGAAAACCATTTCCGTCATCGAAAAAATTGATTCCGCCGTCGAAAAACTCGGCGGCGGCACGAACAGCGACACCGCCGTCGGCGGCATGAAATCGAAAATCGCGGCGGCGAAAATCGTCGTGCGCTCCGGCATCCCGCTCGTCATCGCGTCGGGCAAAAAGAAAAGCGTGCTGGCAAAAATTCTCGGCGGCGAAGACGAAGGCACGCTGTTTGTCGCCCAACCGGTGAAATTGCAGGGGCGCAAGCGCTGGATTGCATTTAACCATCATCCCCAGGGCGCGTTGATCGTGGATGACGGCGCGAAACTGGCGTTGCGCGAGAAGGGCAGGAGCCTGCTGCCGCCGGGCGTCGCGCGTTGCGAAGGCGATTTCGCCGCCGGCGACGTGGTGCGGATTTGCGATTTGAATGGAACGGAATTCGCCCGCGGCATTACGCGGTTCGATTCGGCCGCCGTCCGCGCCCGCCAACTGCCGAAGGAAGAACTCGTCCACCGGGATGATTTGGTGATTCTGTAAACCGCCAAGGCGCAAAGGACGCCAAGGCAATTTTATCAAGAACCTGGCGTGCTTGGCGCCTTGGCGGTTAATCCGAAATGAAAAAACAATCTGCCATCAACGACCTGCTCAAGGTCATGGCCCGGCTGCGCTCGCCGACGGGCTGTCCGTGGGACCGCGAGCAAAGCCACCGGACACTGCGGCGCCACGCCATCGAGGAGGTCTATGAATTGATTGACGCCATCGAGGCCGGTGACGACCACGAGATGGCCGAGGAACTCGGCGATCTGCTGTTGCAGGTGGTCTTTCATTGCCAGCTGGCGCGCGAACGCGGCGCGTTTGATTTCGAGCGCGTCTGCCGCCTGATTGTGGAAAAACTGGTGCGCCGGCATCCGCACGTCTTCGGCCAGACCAAGGTCAAGAGCGTGGACGAAGTCTGGGCGAACTGGGAAAAAATCAAGCACGCCGAAAAAAAGGGGACGCGGAACGAACGCGCCTCGGTATTCGACGGCATCCCGAAACATCTGCCCGCGCTGCTGCGCGCCGAAAAACTGGTCAAAAAGGCGCGCAAGCTGTTTGCCGATGGCCACCCTGCGGAGGGCCAAAAATCCAAACGGCGATTCACCCGGGCGGCTTTGGCCAGGGAGCTTTTTGAGCTGACAGAACTGGCGCAACACAAAGGCTGGTCGGCGGAGGAATTGTTGAGTGACGAGACCAAACGGCGCGAGCGCGCGTTCCGCCGCCGGGAAAAAGCCTGACTCGGGAAACCGCCAAGGCGCCAAGTACGCCAAGAAGAATTACCGAGCCACAGATGAACACGGATTTTCACAGATGTTTTCAGCTGTGAAAATCTGCGGCCCGGCCATTCTTCTTCCTGGCGAACTTGGCGCCTTGGCGGCTGGAAATCCTTTGTTCCTTCGTTGCTTCGTGGTTAAACCGGTCGCCGGGTGGTGGTACGTTTTGCAACTTTTGGTGGGGCGAGCAGCCTGTCCCGCCCTGCGGTGATCCTCGCGAGCCGGCTCGTCAGTAGCCTCGCCCCACCAAACTGTACCACTACCAGTCGCCGGTAGCATTTGACAGTCCACGCAACTAGCGCCACGTTCCAGTGTTGAACCTATAGGTGCCCATTTTATGAAAACTCGAACCTTTCAAAAGCCGCCCCTGACCATCGTCGCCCTGGCCCTGCTGGCCTTGATGACAGGCAACGCCGTGGCGCAGAATTCCCCAACTTCCACCACCACTGCCGTCCCGCCGGCAGCCGCCAGCCCGGCCGCGCCGCAATTATCCTACGGCGTACCGCAGGTCCTGCAGCTTTCGCAGGCGAAGGTCGGCGACAGCACCATCATCACTTACATCCGGAATTCGGGAAACAACTACGGGCTGGATGCGGCGCAAATCATTTATCTGAAGCAGCAAGGTGTTTCCTCCGACGTCATCAACGCCATGCTCACCCAACGCTCGCAATCGGCGCAGACCACGTCAACTGCCGCCGCCACCCCGCCGTCGTACAGCGCGGACGCGAGCAACCCGCAAGCTTCGACCGCCACCACGCCGCCGGCGGCGACTTATGTTCAAACCGCTCCCAGCTCGACGGTTTATGTTATTCCCGACACACAAACCTACCAATATGACGACTGGGTTTACTATCGCAGTCCGTACTACGGCTATTACTATTATCCGGCTTACAACTACTGGTATCCGCCCGTGTCCATTTCCTTTGGCTGGGGTGGTGGCTGGGGAGGTCGTTGGGGTGGCGGGCATGATGGCGGTTTCCACGGCGGCGGCTCTCATGGTGGAGGTTCCCACGGCGGTGGCGGACATCACCACTAAGGCGATTAAAGAAACCTTTGCGTCCTTGGTGGCTTGGCGGTTAAAAAATCCGCATCCGGCCGCGTCCATTCCGCCTTCACTTCTTTACTGAGCGACCCGCCGTCGTTAAATTCGCCCTCAATAAATGGGCAAATCATTCTTCATCCATCTGCTCCTGGCTTTTGCCTGTTTCATCGTATTTGTCGGCTGCAAAACCAACCCTTCCTCCGCGCCATCGCCGGCCGCCGTCACCGGCAGACAGTCCACCTATGTGATCGTGCATGGCGCGTGGGGCGGTGGCTGGGATTGGAAACACGTGGCCGACTTGCTCACCGCCGACGGCAACACGGTTTATCGCCCGACACTCACCGGCCTCGGCGAACACTCCAACCTCGCCGGCACGAACATCGACCTCAACACGCACATTCAGGACATCGTCAACGTCATCCTCTGGGAAAATTTGCACGACGTCGTCCTCGTCGGCCACAGCTACGGCGGCATGGTCATCACCGGCGTGGCTGATCGTGTCCCCGACCGCATCAAACACGTCGTCTATCTCGATGCCCTGCTGCCCGAAAACGGCGAATGCGTGAATGACATTATTTCTCCAAAGCTAAAGCAGCCCGTCATTGATGGTTTCATCATTCCTTCGTGGCTTCAAGGAAACCCGCCGCCGCCGCACGACGTTCCGCAATCGGCCAAGACCTTCAGCGAACCCATCACCCTCACCAACCAGGCCATCGCCCAAAAATTGCCCGCCACCTACATTCTTACCGTGGACAAGGGTGCACCGCCGGAGCAGGACGATTTTTACCGTTTTTACGAGCGCGCCAAGGCGCGTGGCTGGACCGCGGAAATCATGGAAGGCGACCACAACGTCCAGCGCTCGCATCCGCACGAGCTCGTCAAGCTGCTCGAACAAGCGCCCTGACTTAATCCACTAATTTCACCAATTGCCGCGAATGGTTTCTCCGAAGATGTTATTCGCGAAAATTTGCGTAATTCGCGGATGAAAATACTTTGTTCACCACGAGCCACGGCGCCCGCTTCGCTCCGCGCTATTTCAGTTTTGCTTTCCGTCCGGCGATTTTCTAAACCACAGGGCATGCATTTGCCCAAATTTCTGTTTTCGCTGACGTTGCTCTCATTGACGGTTTTTCTGGCGCCCGCGCGCGACGGCTCCCTGACGCGGATCGAGGCGCGCGACTTTGGCAAAATGCCCGACGGCACCGTCATCCGGCAATTCACCCTGCGCAACACCGGGGGCATGACCGTCAAGGTGATGACCTTCGGCGCCATGCTCAACGAAATCCAGGCGCCCGACCGCCGTGGCGTCTTCACCAATATCGTCCTCGGCACGAACTCCTTCGACGCGTATCTGCACAATACCTTCACCGCCCAGGCGCAGGTCATCGGCCGGTTTGCCAACCGGATTGCCAAAGCCCGGTTCACCCTCGACGGCGTGGCCTATCATCTCGACGCCAACGCCGGTCCGCATCAAATCCACGGCGGGCGCAACGGATTTGGCCGGCAGGTCTGGCAGGCCCAGATGCTGCCGCCGGGCAGACACGAAGCGTCCGTCCGGCTCACTTGCTTCAGCAAGGACGGCGAGGATGGGTTCCCCGGCAACCTGACCGCCAGCATCACTTACACGCTGAACGACTACAACGAACTGCGGCTCGATTTCCAGGCCACCACGGACAAGGCCACGCCGGTCAATCTGTGCTGTCACCCCTATTTCAATCTGGCCGGTTCCGGCGACGTGTGGGGCCAGATATTGTGGTTGAACGCCAGCCGTTACACCCCCACCGACGCCGAGTTGATTCCGACCGGTGAAATCGCTCCGGTCAAGGGCACGCCGCTGGATTTCACCACCCCCACGCTCATCGGGGCGCGCGCGGACCAGCTCAAGCCCCATGCGGGCCTCTATGACAACAACTTCGTCATCAACGGCGCCGGCGCCGGCAAATCCCTCGTCCTGGCCGCGCGCGCGTGCGATCCGCGGAGCGGGCGGGTGCTGGAAGTGCGCACCACCCAGCCCGGCATCCAGCTCTACACCGGCAACCCCCATGGGTTTGCCCTGGAAACCCAGCATTATCCCGACTCGGTCAATCACACAAACTTCCCCTCCACCATTCTCCGGCCCGGAAAGACCTTCAAGAGCACGACCATGTTTTCGTTCTCCACGAAATAAAAATCATCACCGCCATGGCGCCGGGGCGCGTGTCATGTAACAAGTGACACGAAAATCAAAATCAATGAAGCAAGTCTCCATCGAACCTGGGTTTAAAATTCGATGTTGGATGTTGAGCGTTCGATGTTCGATGTTCCCCTCGTGGTTCCAGGCGTTCTCTGCGTCTCTGCGGTTATCGGCATTTTTTGCTTTCCCAACTCCCAGACCCGAAACCCGAGACCCCATTCTCACTGCCCTTGCACCCGGAAAAATTCGGTGGCGTTCGTCATGGGCAGGGACACGCTTTGCGCATTGGTCGTCACCACGTTGCTCCATGAACCCGCCGGCAACGTGCCCGCTTCCTGCACCACGAACGGCGCCGTGCCGCCCGTCCAGTTCAGGGTCACATTCGTCCCCGCCGACGTGATGGACAGGTTGATGCCGCCCGTCACGGTGTACACCGCCGCGTCGTAAGCCACGGCGTGCACGCCGTCGGCGGCGCTCAATTCCAGCGTGTAAACGCCCGGCGCACTGAACGTCGCCGTCGTGTTCGTCAGCGCCGCGTTGCCAAACGCCACCGTGCCCGGCCCGGAATATACCTTCCATGAAATCACCGGCGGCGTGTTCGAGTAACTCACTGTGCCCGGCAAGATCACCGGCCCGCCCGCCGGCACCGTCTGGTCCGGCCCGGCACTGGCCACCGGCGCGCCCGGCGACCGCGGCCCTTCCGCCGGCCCGGTCGTCTGGATGACCTCGAAATTTGTGGCGCTGATGCTGGTCAGATGATTGAAACAATTCGCCGGCCAACGATCATCCGGCGTCACCGAAATCGAAAAATAACTGCCGTTGTCCGCCACCATCGCGCCGTACTTCTTCAACCCGGCGAGCACCGCCTTTTCCTCCTTCGTCCAGCCGGACGGAATGACGAAGCCGGCCTTCAGCCGCAACCGCTGGCCCATGCACGGCAGATTCGTGCTCGTGTTGCCCGACGGCGCGGCGTAGTGCGTGGCCGGATAAATATAGGTGTTGTACCGCGACCGTTTGACCACAATCCGGCACGCGTGCTCCACCATGCCGCGTTCGGCTTCGTCATAA
>Ga0265338_10004652_pt1 | contig 18438 bp, 17 predicted proteins | sample 42126metaG_FD_193579 | JGI IMG/M metagenome (GOLD analysis project Ga0265338, IMG submission 193579) | Rhizosphere microbial communities from Carex aquatilis grown in University of Washington, Seatle, WA, United States - 4-21-26 metaG | ecosystem: Host-associated > Plants > Roots > Rhizosphere... | reverse complement strand
GCCCCGACACGCTGAGCCATAAAATTACGATGAGTAATCGTGTAGCTACTCATCGTAATTAAGCTTGCTGACGTTCCCCCGGATACGGCGTAAGCCCAGCCAAGGATGCCCGAAGCCGGCCTAACCAGACGCCCGCCCGGGCCGCAGAAAAAGATGGTGCCCGTCCGGGGTGATCCGAAGATCACCCGGACGGGCACCATCAGGCGTTCCCGTCACCGAGCGCGGTAGCCGCGCTCGCCACCGTGAGCGGCCAGCTTAGTGAGCGTGGCCATGCGAGTGGCCGTGACCACCTGCGTCGGCTGGCTCCTCCGCTGGCCGTTCCGCCACGAGCACCTCAGTCGTCAGCAGCATGCCGGCGATGGAGGCGGCGTTGCGCACCGCGGAGCGTGTCACCTTGACTGGGTCGATCACGCCCTGAGCGACCAGATCACCGTACTCAAGGGTGGCCGCGTTGTAGCCCTGCCCGAACGGCAGATCAGCGATCTTCGCGACGACCACGGAGCCCTCGGCACCTGCGTTCTGCGCGATCCAGCGGGCCGGAGCGAAGAGTGCCTTGCGCACGACTTCCACGCCAGTCGCCTCATCGCCGGTCAGGCCCAGATCGCCCAGGTTGGCCGCCGTGTGCACCAAAGCGCTGCCGCCGCCGGGGATGATGCCTTCCTCGATGGCAGCCCGGGTCGCAGAGATAGCGTCTTCCAGGCGGTGCTTCTTCTCCTTCAGCTCCACCTCGGTCGCCGCGCCGACCCGGAGCACACAGACTCCGCCGGACAGCTTGGCCACCCGCTCCTGCAGCTTCTCCCGGTCCCAGTCCGAATCCGTCGCCTCGATCTCAGCCTTGAGCTGGCGAACCCGGTCCTCGATGGCGCTGTGCTCACCGGCACCGTCCACGATCGTGGTGGTGTCCTTGTTGACCACGATCCTGCGGGCCTGGCCGAGCGTCTCGAGCCCGACCATCTCCAGCTTGAGACCCACTTCTTCGCTGACCACTTCACCGCCGGTAAGAATCGCCATGTCGCCGAGCATGGCCTTGCGGCGCTCGCCGAAGCCAGGCGCCTTCACCGCGGTGACTGCGAGCAGCCCGCGGATCTTGTTCACGACCAGCGTGGACAGGGCCTCGCCCTCGACGTCCTCGGCAATCACCAGGAACGGCTTCTTTGTCTGCGCGACCTTCTCAAGCAGCGGCAGGAAATCGGCCATCGAGGAGACCTTGCCCGCATGCAGCAGGACATAGGCGTCTTCCAGGACCGATTCCATCCGGTCCTGGTCGGTGATGAAATACGGAGAGATGTAGCCCTTGTCGAACTGCATGCCCTCGGTGAACTCGAGCTCCAGCCCCATGGTCGGCGATTCCTCGACGGTGATCACGCCGTCCTTGCCGACCTTGGCGAACGCTTCGGCGATGAGCTCGCCGATCTTGCTGTCCTGCGCGGAGACGGTCGCCACGTGGGCGATCTCCCCCTGCTCCTCGACCTCGCGGGCGGACTCGATCAGCAAGTCCGACACGGCGGCCGCGGCTGCGTCAATCCCGCGCTTGAGGGCGATCGGGTTCGCGCCAGCCGTCACACTGCGGCGGCCCTCGTGCACCATCGCCTGCGCCAGCACGGTCGCCGTGGTCGTACCGTCCCCGGCCACGTCGTTGGTCTTGGTCGCAACCTCCTTGGCCAGCTGGGCACCAAGGTTCTCGTACGGGTCCTCCAGCTCCACCTCCCGCGCGACGGTCACGCCGTCGTTCGTGATGGTCGGAGCGCCCCACTTCTTGTCGATAACGACGTTGCGGCCACGCGGGCCCAGCGTCACCTTCACGGCGTCCGCGAGGCGGTCCACGCCGCGCTCCAGTGCACGCCGCGCTTCCTCGTCGAACTCCAGCATTTTGGCCATGAGCACCTCAAAACTTGCTTGGTATGACTTTGCGGAAAGCGTCCAGTCAGTGCCCCGCGGTCAATGGCTTACGAGCCACCGCCCCGGACACCAGTCCGGCGTCCGGGGCGGTACGGCTCGAACCCACGGGCATCTGTCGCGGGACGCGTCCCGCGCCACATGATCCGCGTGCTTACTTCTCGATGATGGCGAGCACATCACGGGCAGAGAGCACTAGGTACTCCTCGCCGTGGTACTTCACCTCTGTGCCGCCGTACTTGCTGTACAGCACCACGTCACCGACTTTGACATCCATCGGGACGCGCTTGGCGCCGGCATCGTCGAACCGGCCCGGGCCCACCGCAAGGACTTCGCCCTCCTGGGGCTTCTCCTTGGCGGTGTCCGGGATCACGAGACCGGATGCAGTGGTCTGCTCGGCCTCGAGCGTCCGGACCACGATGCGGTCCTCGAGCGGCTTGAGAACAACCTTGGTGGCGGTCGTCACGATCTGACCTCCCCCTTCGGAAAGGCTTGTGAAAATGACATAGTGGTTGCGACTTCGGCTGACTGTCGTCGCGGGTGCCAGATCGGCCTCGTCGCATTAGCACTCTACTCTAGTGAGTGCCAGTTCCGAACAGTATCGCCGGTCCCCGGACTCGTCAACACAGCCGCGGCACATCTCCGCCCTGGCCACCCGCCAGCGGCCGCCCAGCGCCGGGGAGCCGGCTTGCGGTACCCCGGCTACCTCGGCACAGTGGCTGTCATGCTGAGCCGAGATAGCGTCCGCCGGGTTGACTTCGGCTATTTCATCAGGCCCGCCCAGGAGACCGGAACCGGCCAGCCGCGAGTCGAGCCGCTGGTGGGCTACCTCGTCGCGCAGCCGGATGGCTGGCTGCTGTTCGACTCCGGGATGGGTGCTGGCCAGGCCGACCTCGAGGCGCACTACCGCCCGCGGCGCCGGGAGCTCGGCCTGGCCCTGCGCTCCTGCGGGCTCTCGCTCGACGACGTTCGGTGGGTGGTGAACTGCCACCTCCATTTCGATCACTGCGGCGGCAACCCGCAGCTGGCTGGCCTGCCGGTGTACGTCCAGGCGGCCGAGCTCGCCGACGCGCGGGCGGTGGACTCGTACACGCTGCCCGAGCTGGTGGACTTCCCCGGCGCCCGGTACGAGGAACTGCCGGGGGAAGCCGAGATCCTGCCGGGCGTGTGGGTGATCCCCACCCCTGGGCACACCACCGGGCATCAGTCCCTGGCCGTGCGGTGCGGCGATGGCACGCTCATCCTGGCCGGCCAGGCGCACGACTCAGCGACGGGGTTCACCGCCGATCAGCTGGCCCGGCGGGCTCAGCAGGACGGTGCCACCGCGCCGCTGCCCGCCGTCTCCCCCTGGCTCGACCGGCTGCTCGAATTCGATCCGGCCCGGGTCTGCTTCGCGCACGACCTCGCGGTCTGGGAACCCGTCCCCTCCTGACCCGATGCCCCGCCGCACCCGGCCCGCACCAGTCCCACAGCCCACGCCAGTCCCACAGTGGGCTGGCGTATCCGGACGCGGCGCGTAAAGCGCCGGAGGCGCAGCGCAGGGGCCGGATGCGCCAGCCCGCGCCGGTCCACCGCCAGCCCGCGCCGGTCCACCGCCAGCCCGCTCCGGTCCCACCGCCAGCCCGACCGCCCCTAAGCCATCACGACGGTGGTGACGGGGAGGGACGAGTCGGCGGGGAAGTCCAGCGGGGAGGACGGCGCGCCGCGGGCCACCAGTTCGGCGCCGAGCGCCGCCACCATCGCGCCGTTGTCCGTGCACAAGCCGGGCCTGGGCACCCGCAGCCGGATGCCGGCGGCTGCGCAGCGCTCGGCGGCGAGATCCCGCAGCCGGGAGTTCGCCGCCACCCCGCCGCCGATGATCAGGTGATCCACGCCGTGCGCCCGGCAGGCATCCACGGCCTTGCGGGTGAGCACGTCGGCCACGGCCTCCTGGAAGGAGGCGGCCACGTCAGCCACGGGCACGCTGAGCCCGGCCTCCCGGCGGGCCTCGACCCAGCGGGCCACCGCGGTCTTCAGCCCCGAGAAGGAGAAGTCGGAGGTCTGGTCACGGTATTTGGCCCGGGGGAACGAGATCGCCGCCGGATTCCCGGAGCGGGCCGCGGTGTCGATCGGCGGGCCACCGGGGAACGGCAGCCCGAGCACGCGGGCCACCTTGTCGTACGCCTCGCCGGCCGCGTCGTCGATGGTGGCCCCGAGCGGCAGCACGTCGCCGGTCACGTCGCGCACCAGCAGCAGCGAGGAGTGGCCGCCGGACACCAGCAGGGCGACCGCGGGCGTCGGCAGCGCCCCATGTTCCAGCTGATCGACGGCGATGTGCGCGGCCAGGTGATTCACCGCGTACAGCGGCTTGCCCAGGGCCAGCGCGTACGCTTTCGCCGCGCACACACCCACCAGCAAGGCCCCGGTGAGCCCCGGCCCGGCAGTGACGGCGATCGCATCCACGCCGGCCAGGGTGACCCCGGCGATGGCCAGCGCGCGGTCCACGGCGGGGACCATCGCCTCCAGGTGCGCCCGGCTGGCCACCTCGGGGACCACGCCACCGAACCGGGCGTGCTCGGCCACGCTGGACGCGACCGAGTCCGCGAGCAGCTCGTGCCCGCGGACCAGGCCGGCGCCTGTCTCGTCGCAGGAGGTCTCGATGCCCAGGACCAGCGGCGCGGTCATTCGGTGCCCCCGGTCCGCGGCCAGGTGCGGCGGGCGCGTGCCGTCGCGGTGCTGGCCGCGCCGCCGGCCGCGGTGCCAGCCGCGGTGCCAGCCGCAGTGCCAGCCGCAGTGCCAGCCGCGGGCCCGCCAGGAGTGTCCGCGACCCGCCGCATCACCAGGGCGTCGGTACCTGAGGGCTGGTAATAGCCCCGGCGCAGCCCGATGTCGGTGAAGCCGTGCCTGCGGTACAGATCCTGCGCCCGCCCGTTGTCCACCCGGACCTCCAGGAAGACCTCGCGGCAGTGCCGCCGGCCGGCCTCGGCGAGCAACTCGCCGAGCAGGGCGGCGCCGATCCCCTCGCCCCAGCGGTCCTGCGCCACGGCCATCGTCAGCACATCCGCCTGGCCGCCGCCCGCGGCGAGCAGGCCAGCGTAGCCGACCACCAGCGCCTCCTCTTCGGCCACCACGTAGTAGCGTCCGGCCGCCCCCCCGGCGAGCTCGGCGCGGAGCATCCGCTCGGTCCACGCCTCCTTGCCGAACAGGGCATCTTCCAGGACGAGCACGGCCGCCAGATCACCGCGGGACATGCGACGCAACACAATGCTCACGACGGGGTCACCCGCTTCGGCGGGCCAGGGACCCGGGCGTCCGGCCTGCGCAGGTACAACGGCTCCGCCGGCATCGGCAGTCCGGCCGCCAGTCGTTGGGCGACCAGGCGGGCGAGCGTGCGCGCGGCCGGATACTCCGGCCTGATCGGCTCACCAAGCAGGCTGGGATAGATTCCCGCACCCACCCCGGCGACCGGGCAGTCCGCCCCGATCTCACCAGGAGCGCTCACCGTCGGCCCGGTCAGCCGGTCACCGGCGGCCGAGTACCGGGCCCAGTACAGCTCCCTGCGCCGGGCATCAGTGGCGACAACGAAGTCCCGCCCGGCGGCCTCGGTCACGGCATCCAGCGCGATCACGTCGAGCGTGCACGCCCCGTGGACGGGGATGCCCAGGGCGCTGCCGAGCACCCGCGCCGTGACCAGTCCCGCACGCAGTCCCGTGTAGGGGCCCGGCCCGGTCCCGACGGCCACCGCCGTGACGTCCAGCTGGGTCCGGCCGGCATCAGCCAGCACCTTGTCGATAGCGGATGCGAGCAGCTCGCCGTGCCGGCGGGCATCGTCAGACGCCACCTCCGCGAGCACTTGCGCCCCGTCATGCAGGGCCACTGTCACGGCCGGCGTCGCGGTATCGAAGGCGAGCAGCAGCACGAATCAAACCTAGATGACGTCAGCGAGCTACCGGAACGGTGCTCTGGGCCAGCACCAGGACTGGCTGGGTCAATGCACCTGGGCCAGGATGCCCCGCGCCACGGCGAGCGCCCCGGCCTTGAGCTGGGCGGCGGAAACCGGCCCGTAGCCGCCCGTGCTGGAATGGTCGAGTCCTTCAAGGACCACGGTGATCAGCACGTTGTGATCACGGATCGCCACGGTGAGCAGGTCGGTGGTGTCACCGCCCGCCGTGGTCACCTGGAGCGCCGAGAACGCGGCGCTGCCGAGCCCGCGCAGCACGGTCACCCTGGCCTTGGGCAGATGGCTGGCCTTGGGCGGGCTGGCCTTCTCGGCCATGGCCTGACGATAGGAGTCGCTGGCCGCGAAGGTCGCACTGCCGTTCCCGCTGGCCAGCCCGTTGGGCGCGTAGGCCTGCGCTTCGACATCCAGCAGGCGGTAGATGGGCTTGGCGTCGAGCGTCCAGTCGCACAGACTGTCCGCCCGGCCATTGAGCGAGTCCGGGACCACTTTGGTCCGCTTGCCGGGCAGGTACTCGTCCAGCGTGGCCGTGGACACCGCTGAGCAGGCGTTCGGCACGGTCTGGAATTCGCCGGGCAGGAAACTGCTGATTATCTGGCCGGGCAGTGGTGCGGTCTTGTTGTTGCCGCGCAGCAGCCACCAGCTCCCACCGCCGATGACGACCACGACCGCGAGCACGATCACCCAGAAGAAGAAACCGCGCCGTGTCTTGCGCGCACGGGCGGCCGCCGCCCGTCCGGGGGGGCGCCTGCCGGGCGGCGCAGTGGCCCCGCCGCTGTCCTCGCGGACGGCCGGACGGGGACGCTCAGACCGTTCCGCCCAGCGTGGGTCGATTCCGAGACCCGCCCACGGCGGCAGCTCCTCGTCCCCGTCCACCGGGTCAGCCTCAGACCAGCGCGGAGCGGCCCGACGCGGCTCGGGCATCCTGCTGGACCGCGGGGGAGGAGGCCCCTGCTGAGCCACGGCGCCCTCCGGGGAAGGGATCGGACCGTGCTACGACGGCACGGAAACATTGCCGGGCCGGCAGCACTTCCGGGAAGCAGCCGACAAAGGCAATGCGGGGACAGTCGGCAACTATAAAGCCTCGGGCGCAGGCAGCACGGCACAACACGCGGATTCCACTGCCGCCGCCGCCCAGCGCTCCCCCACCCCGGAAAGCCGCACCATCCGGCTATCGTCCCCGGGGCCAGCCGGGGATCCTGCCGGGGCGGCCCTGGCCATCGCGATGGTGATGTCCAGGCGATCGGCGGCGAGCCCTTCGACCAGGCCCTCACCCCACTCCACCACGGTGACCGAAGTGCACACATCGGCGTCCAGGTCGAGGTCGTCGACCTCGGCCGGGCTGGCCAGCCGGTAGGCGTCCGCATGCACCAGAGCTGGCCCGGTGCCGAGCGGCGGGTGGACCCGGGCGATGACGAAAGTCGGCGAGGTCACCGGGCCGCGGACGTTCAGCCCTTGCCCAATGCCCGAGGCGAGCGTGGTCTTCCCGGCACCGAGCGGCCCGGACAGCACCACCAGGTCGCCCGGGCGCAGCAAGGTAGCGATCCGCTGGCCCAGCGCGCGCATCTCGTCCGCGGTCGCTACCCGGATGCTCGCGGCCCCCGCAGGTGCGCTCACGCCGAGCGCTCGCGGGTCACCTGGCCGGTAGTGACCCGGGTGACGAGGGCGGCGATCGACTCGTTGACGAGGTCAGGACACTCAAGCATGAGGACGTGCCCCCCGCCAGGTACCCAGTTCAGTTCCGCGCCGGGAATCTGCGCGGCGAGTTCCAGCCCGAGCGCGGGCGTGATCAGCCGGTCCCGCTCGCCGACCAGCACGGTCACCGGGACACGGCCCAGGACGGGCAGGGTGGCCCGCATGTCGTAGTCGAAGAGGGCCTGGCTGTACGCGGCGACAACGGCCATCGGAGTTGACCTGATCATCTGCTCAAGGAAGTCGACCACAGCCGGGTTTACCTCCGAGTCGCCGAACCCGATGTACCGGGTGCCGAGGAACGACAGTTCGCTGGAGGCCCGGCGGCCGTGTTCCACCAGGATGGCCCGGTAACCGGTGGCGGCCCCGCGCAGGATCATGGGCAGCGTCCGCTGCATCACCAGCCGGAGCGGCCCCGGCATCCACGGGCTGCCCGCGTCCAGGCCGCCGGCCGCGCTGGAGACGAGCTCGACACCGACGATCTTCGTACCGAACAGCCCAGGATTCCGGGCCGCCAGCTCCATGATCGTCATGCCGCCCATGGAATGACCGACCAGCAGCACCGGCATATCCCCCGGTGCCACTGCCTTGATGACCATGTCCAGGTCGGCGCCCAGCCGCTCGATGCTGGCCGGGCCGTCCGCCGACCGGCCCGAGCGGCCATGGTCGCGCTGGTCCCAGAAGACCAGCCGGTAACGGCCGAGATCCCGGCGCTGGAAGTGCCAGCTGTCCTGGTTCAGCGTGTAACCGTGGCAGAAGATGATGGTGACCGGGTCGGCCGGGCGGGCCGGCTCCGCACCGATTTCCCGCGGTCCGCCCGGCTCGGCCGGTTCGTCGATTTCGACGTGCAGTGGGACCCCGTCATCCGCCAGAACCGTCAGGACGCGCCCGCGCAGCGAGCCCAGGGCTTCGGGCTCGGCCCCGCTGCGGATAGCCCGGACGTGCCCGACCGCGATGCGCTCGGCGGCGAGGATAACCCCAGCCCCCGCTGCCGCCGCGCCCGCGGCCAGCCCGGCTACGCCGGTGATCCGCCGCCAGCTAGCCATAGGTCCTCCAGCCGCGAGCCTGCCACGTGCAGCGACGTTAGCCGCGTGGCGCAGTCACCGCGCCCGGATGTTCCGTTTCAGGGAACTCCGTACCTGGCCGGCCCGTGTCCACACCGTCGTGCACAGACTCTTTCTCAGATGCTACTCCAGAGTAGGTTCGGCGAATCCGGTCACCGAACCTGGTCACGATCTCATACGAAAGGGTGCCGAGCGCATCGGCCCATTGCTGGGCGGTCGGCTCCCCTGAGTCACCCGGCCCGAACAGCACCACCTGATCCCCGGTCCCGGCCGGCTCAGCGCCGAAATCGACCACGAACTGGTTCATGCAGACGGTGCCGGAGATAAGCCACCGCCGCCCGCGGGCCGCCACCTCGACCACGCCGGACGCACTGCGCGGCACCCCCTCGTTGTAACCGAGCGGCACCAATCCGAGCGTGCTGCTGCCCCGCGTCACATGCCGGAGGCCGTATGACACACCCGTCCCGTCCGGCACCTGCTTGACCTGCACCAGCGGGGCGCGCACCGTCATCGCGGGCCGCAGCCAGTCCGGTGCCCCGCCGGGCAGCGTGGACAGCCCGAAGACCGCCCCGCCCGGCCGGACCATGTCGAACCACGTCTCGGGCAGGGTGAGGGTCGCCGGGGTGTTCGCCAGGTGCCGCACGTCGGCACGCGCGCCTGCCCTTTCCGCGAGCGACACCGCATGACCGAACGCTTCCTGCTGCGCGATGATCGACGGATGTCCCGGCATGTCGGCACAGGCCAGGTGCGAATACAGGCCAACGACGCGGGCCTGGCCGGCGGCCTCCGCGGCCAGTGCCGCGTCCACCAGGGCCGGCCAGTCGGCCAGCGTGGCGCCGCCCCGCGACATCCCGGTGTCCACCTTGAGGTGCAGGCGTGCGGGCCGCCCAGCGCGCACCGCGGCCCGGGCGGCCTCATCGACCATCGCGGTGGTGGACACCGAAAGGTCCACGTCCTCGCGGACAGCGTCCTCATGTGCGGCGCCCGGCACCCCCAGCAGGCAGAGCACCCGGGCGGAGATGCCGGCCCGGCGCAGCGCCAGGGCCTCGTGCACGTGCACCACGCCGAGCCAGTCCGCGCCGCCGGCCAGGGCGGCGACCGCACCGGGAATCATGCCGTGCCCGTAGCCGTCGGCCTTGACCACGGCCATCACCTGCGGACCGCCCACATGCTCCCGCAGCGCCGCGACATTGTCCCGAACCGCGTCCAGGTCAATGAGCGCTTCAGGTTGACCATCCATGACGGTCCAGTGTGCCAGCACCCGCCCGGTGCACCGGGCCAGATCTCGCCAGCGCGCGGCTTACGGCCCAGTGGCTGGCGCCGGAGCGGCGACCTCGCCTGGCTCAGCCGCGCCGGCGCAGCGCCCGGCTGCCTCGCTCCTGGCGTGAACTCGCGGCACTACCGCCCCGGTGCCTCGCGGCACTACCGCCCGGCTGCCTCGCTCCCCGGGGCCTCGCGGCACTACCGCCCGGGGGCCTCGCGGACGGCCCGGATCGCGGCGGGCAGCGCGTCGATGACGTCGGCCGCCCCGATCGGCGCGTCCGCCCCGCCCCAGGCGCCGCGGCGCCCCGCCCCGCCCCGCGCCCCGCGGTCGCCCGCCCGGCCTGACCCGCCTTCGGCGGGCCCAGGTCCCCCGCCGGTGCCCGCGGCGGCCAACCGCGCGGCGAGGCCGTGCAGGTACGCGGCCACCCCAGCCGCCTCCCGCGGCGCCAGGCCCTGAGCCAGCAGGGAACCGGCCAGCCCGGACAGCACATCGCCGGTCCCCGCGGTGGCGAGCCACGAGGTGCCGGTCGGGTTCACCAGGGCCGGCCCGGCCACTGAGTCCCCGCCAGCGGCCGCGATAACCGTGGTCGAGCCCTTCACCAGGACGGTGGCTCCCAGTTCGACAGCGGCCATCCTGGCGTGTTCCAGGCGGCGTGCCTCGACGTCGGCCGGGTCTACCGTCGCAGCGGCGCTGAGCAGGCGGCTCAGCTCGCCCGCGTGCGGGGTGAGCAGGGTGGGGGCGGACCGGTTGAGCATCTCCCGGTCGGCGGCGACCAGCGTGAGGCCATCCGCGTCCACGAGCACGGGGACATCGGTGTCGAGTACCGCAGCCAGCCGTGCCCGGGCCTGATCGTCGGTGCCCATGCCCGGACCGGCCACCCAGGCCTGGACCCGCCCGGCGGCCTTGATCTCCTCGCCGGCCGGCAGATCGCCGCCGGTCACCGTGATCACTGTCTCCGGCCAGCGCTGCCTGACCACCGCCACCGCCGACTCCGCGGAGACCAGCCGGATCATCCCGGCGCCGCCGCGCAGGGCGCCGCCGACGGCCAGCGCGGCCGCGCCGGTGAACCGGTCGCTGCCCGCCAGGATGCCGACCACGCCCCGGCGGTACTTGTCCGAGTCCCCCGATGGCTGCCCGAGCAGCGCGGCCACGTCGGCGGCCTGCATCCCCGCGACGGCCGGCAGCTCCAGGTAGGGCGCCAGGCCGATGTCGATCAGCTCAACCACTCCCGCGTAGCTGGCACCGGGGTCGATGAGCAGGCCCGGTTTCCACGTGCCGAAGGCCACCGTCACGTCCGCACGCACCGCGGTCCCCTCGACCACGCCGGTGTCCGCGTCCACTCCGCTCGGCAGGTCGGTGGCGACCACCACCGCCGGGGACCGCGCCGCCAGCCCGGCCAGCGCCGCGAAAGGCTCCCGCAGGCCACCACGGCCGCCGATGCCGAGCAGGCCATCGATGACCAGGTCGGCCGCGTCGATCGCGGCAGGCACGGACGGGTCACCGGCGCCGGTCAGCCGGCCCCCCGCGCCGCGCAGCGCGGCGGCACCCTCCTCGTGCACCCGGCCGGCCGCAGCGACCGCGAGGACCGCCGCCCCGCGCCGGGCCAGCCGGGCGGCCGCATGCAGCGCGTCACCGCCGTTGTCACCGCTCCCGGCGAGCACCACGACGCGTGCCCCGTACACCGTGCCCACCAGGCCGGCGCAGACCGACGCCAGGCCAGCCGCGGCCCGCTGCATCAGCGTGCCGGGCGGCAGTGTGCCCATGAGGGTGCGTTCGGCCATCCGTACTTTTGCTACCTCATGCGCGTTTCTCATGATTCGGCCACCACCATCGCGACGCTGGCGCCGGCATCGTGGCTGAGCGACACGTGCCAGCGGCGGACCCCCTGCTGGCCGGCGACCTGAGCGACGGTGCCGCGGACCTCCAGCGACGGGCGCCCGGCGGGGTCGTGGATGACTTCCACGTCGGCCCAGCGCAGCCCGGGCGGCGCGCCCAGGGCCTTGGCCACCGCTTCCTTGGCGGCGAAGCTCGCGGCGAGTGACGCTGGCGGCGCGGCCCGTTCGCTCTCCGCGAACAGCCGGCGGGCCAGTGCCGGAGTCCGGTTCAGCGCCGCCTCGAAACGCGAGATGTCCACGATGTCCACGCCGATGCCCACGATCACGCTCCCAGCCTGTCATGCCCGGCTGACACCACTCAGTCCCGCCTGGGCAGAATCTCGGCGCAGGATCGCAGGAGCTGCAGGGCTGCCGGGGGTCAGTGCCGCGGGAGGGTGCAGTGCGGGCCGCATCGGCGGGGGGCGCCGGTCCAGCCCCGCTGCGCGAGCGCTGCCGCCACCTCGGCCGCCACGGCGCACGGGCGCTGCGTCACGTCGGCCCAGGTGTAGCGGAGCGTGACCTGGCCGGCGGCGACGTTCGCGTTGTCCCTCCGGACATCGCGCAGCCGGAACTCCTCCGGGTGCGCGGCGCGCCCGTCAAGCTCGACGACCACGCTGAAAGCCTCGTACAGGACGTCCTGGTACTGATGACGTCCGCCGCGCTGTACCTGGTGCTGCCGGGTGGCCGCCGGGAAGCCATGCGGTCGCTCGACCCGGTTCACGTACCTGAATTCGAGCAGGGAGTGCGCACCCTGGCCCGCGACGTCGAGCGCCATGGCCAAGTCGGCACGCCAGCGCATTCTGGGCCGCATGGCCATCGCAGCGGCGATCCGCTCGGCTGTGGTCTTGCGGCTCCCGCAGGCGAGGAAGATCCAGCCGAGGGCCCGGTCCAGGGTGAAGGCGGCCTGGCCCAAGTCGAGGACAGTCTCCTCCAGCCGGGTCCTGGCTGGTTCGAGCACCGGATGGCGCGCCTGGGCTAACCGCCTCGAATAGTGCACAACGACCCCGGGAATGCGATCGACAGGTGCCCCGCTTGGCACCGTTAAGTGAACGAGAGGTTCAGCGGAGCTGAGGAGCCCGGACAATTCGGCGGCGGTCTGGTGGCTCAGCACCGCGTCCGGGCCGCCGCGAAGGACACCGGCCCAGATGACTGCAGGCCGTGGGAGTTCTCCGTTGAAGGTCGCATAGACGCCGCGCTGGAGCCGCTGCCAGCGGCCGGTGCGCAAGCGCGCCGCGATGGCCTTGTCCGTCATCCCGGCGCTCACCGCCTGACCCCTGGACAGCACACCGCACTGGGTGATCAGCAGAGCACGCAGGCGCTCTGGCACGTCAGCTGCCATCCATCAAGCGTGGACATGCCACGCGCCGCCCGCACAACAGAATCCCGTTCTGTGGATATCTAGCCAATTCCCTGTGGATAATTCTTATTGGTGAACTTTTTCGCCCCCGGGAGGGCTAAAAAGTTCACCAATAACGATGCCCGGGCGGAGCGGGCGGCCCGGGCGGAGCGGGCGGCCCGGGCGGAGCGGCTGGGGCGGGATGGGGCGGGTGGCTACTCGACGGTGACGGATTTGGCCAGGTTGCGGGGCTGGTCTACGTCGTGGCCCTTGGCGGTGGCCAGTTCGCAGGCGAAGACCTGCAAGGGGACGGTGCTCACCAGGGGCTGGAACAGGGTCGGCACGGCGGGCACCTCGATCAGCGTGTCCGCGAACTGCTTCACCTCGGTGTCGCCTTCCTCGGCGATCACGATGACCCGGGCGCCGCGGGCCCGGATCTCCTGGATGTTGGAGACGAGCTTGTCGTGCAGCACCCCGCGGGCCTCCGCGGAGGGCACCACCACCACGACCGGGAGCCCGTCCTCGATCAGCGCGATCGGCCCGTGCTTGAGCTCGCCGGCCGCGAAGCCCTCTGAGTGCATGTAGGCCAGTTCCTTGAGCTTGAGCGCTCCCTCAAGCGCGACCGGGAAGCCGACGTGCCGCCCGAGGAACAGCACGCATCGCTCACCGGCCAGCTCGCGGGCCAGGGCACGGACGGGCTCCATGGTCGCGAGCACCCGCTCCACCTCGGCCGGCATCTGCCCGAGCTGCCCGATCTCGGCGCGGATCTCGTCGTCGAACTTCGTGCCCCGCACCTGGGCCAGGTACAGCCCGACCAGGTAGCAGCCCACCAGCTGGGTGAGGAACGCCTTGGTCGACGCGACGGCGATTTCCGGGCCGGCGTGCGTGTAGACGACGGCGTCGCACTCGCGCGGGATGGTCGAGCCGTTCACGTTGCAGATGCCCAGCACCCGCGAGTGCTGCTCGCGGGCGTGCCGCACGGCCATCAGCGTGTCCATGGTCTCCCCGGACTGGGAGATGGCGATGACCAGCGTGGTCCGGGTGAGGATCGGGTCGCGGTACCGGAACTCGCTGGCCAGTTCCACCTCGCAGGGAACCCGGCACCAGTGCTCGATGGCGTACTTCGCGATCATCCCGGCGTGGTACGCGGTGCCGCAGGCCACGATGATGATCTTGTCGATCTCCCGCAGTTCCTCGGTGCCGAGGCGCATCTCGTCCAGCACGAGGCGCCCGTCCGGCCCGATCCGGCCAAGCAGCGTGTCAGCGATCGCCTTGGGCTGCTCGGCGATCTCCTTGAGCATGAAGTAGCGGTAGCCCGCCTTCTCCGCGGCCGACACGTCCCAGTCCACGTGGTACTCGGTCACGTCCGCCGGGCTGCCGTCGAAGCAGGTGACCGTCACGCTGTCGGCGCGCACCTCGGCCACCTGGTCCTGGCCGAGTTCGACGGCATCCCTGGTGAAGGCGATGAACGCGGCCACGTCGCTGGCGAGGAAGTTCTCGCCATCTCCCCGGCCGATCACCAGCGGCGAGTTGCGCCGGGCACCGACCACCGCCCCGGGATCCCGCAGGTCGACCGCGACCAGGGTGAACGCCCCATCGAGCCGCTGGCACACCTCGCGCATGGCCGTCGCGAGCGCGCCGGGCGGCAGCGGGGCATTCCCGGCGGCTTCCTGCTGCACCGCCATGTACTCCTCCAGCAGGTGCGCCACGACCTCCGTGTCGGTATCGGAGCGAAGAATGTGGCCGCGGCCCGCCATCTCGGCCCGCAGGGCCGCGAAGTTCTCGATGATGCCGTTGTGCACCACGGCGAGGTGACCGCCGCAGTCAGAATGCGGATGCGCGTTCTTGTCGTTCGGCGCCCCGTGCGTGGCCCACCGGGTGTGCCCGATGCCGACCGTGCCGGGCAAGGACGGGAGCCCGTCAAGCGCGGCGACCAGGTTCCCCAGCTTGCCCGCCCGTTTCTCGGTGACCAGCCCGTCCGCGCCGATCACGGCGACCCCGGCCGAGTCGTATCCCCGGTATTCGAGGCGGCGCAACCCGGCGATTACCACGTCGAGTGCTTGGCGGTGACCTGCGTATCCCACGATGCCGCACATGACAGCCAGGCTAACCCGTGCGCCTCGTCAGCCGGTCTCCCGACCTGCCCTCTAGGCCGCCGGTACATCGGCCGAAAACCGCCTAAACTATACCTAACGTATAGTCAGCACCCGATCACATTGCCGTGCGCACCGCGGCCACCAGTCGGTCGGCTACCCGCTGAGCCTGACCGGGGTCCGCAGCCTCGACCATGACCCGGACGGCCGGCTCGGTGCCGCTGGCCCGGACCAGCACCCGGCCGGTGGTGCCCAGTTCCTGCTCAGCTGAGGCCACGGCCGCCGCAAGCTCCAGCGAGGCGGCGACTCGTGCCTTGTCCACGCCGGGAACGTTGATCAGCACCTGCGGGTACTTGGTCATCACCGCCGCCAGTTCGGCCAGCGGGACTCCCTGGCGCGCGGTGGTGGCGAGCAGGTGCAGCGCGGTCAGCAGGCCATCCCCCGTGGTGGCGTGGTCAAGCATGATGATGTGCCCGGACTGCTCCCCGCCCAGCGTGTAGTGCCCGGCGCGCATGGCCTCCAGGACGTACCGGTCCCCCACCCCGGTCTCGACCACGGTGATGCCCGCGGCACGCATCGCCACCCGGAAGCCCAGGTTCGACATGACCGTGGCGACGACCGTGTTGCCCGGCAGGCGATCCTGATCGGAAAGGGCCAGGGCGAGCACGGCCAGGATCTGGTCCCCGTCGACCACCACCCCATCGGCATCGACCGCCAGGCACCTGTCGGCGTCCCCATCATGCGCGATGCCCGCGTCCGCACCGTGCTTGAGCACCGCCGCCGAGAGGGTCTCCAGGTGGGTTGAGCCGCAGCCTGCGTTGATGTTCAGCCCGTCTGGCTCCGCGCCGATCGCGATGACCTCGGCACCGGCCCGGTGCAGCGCCCGGGGTGACACGTAGGAGGCCGCCCCGTGTGCGCAATCGACCACGACGGTGAGCCCGGCCAGCGGTGCCCGCCCGTGCGTCGCGGAGCCGTCAGGCAGCGAGGCGAGCAGGTGGTTCGTGTACCGCTCGCTCTCGGCCGCGGCGTCGGTGACCCGGCCGAAACCAGCGGCGGGCGGCACGCTCTTGCGTGGCCCCTCGTCAGCGGTGAGCCGGTCCGCGATCTCGTCCTCAGCGGCGTCGGCCAGCTTGAACCCACCGCGGGCGAACAGCTTGATCCCGTTGTCCCGGGCCGGATTGTGGCTGGCGGAAAGCACGACACCAAGTTCCGCGCCAAGCTCACTGGTCAGGTAGGCGACAGCCGGAGTGGGCATGACACCCAGCCGCAGCACGTCCACCCCGGACCCGGCCAGGCCCGCGACCACCGCTGCTTCGAGGAACTCCCCCGAGGCCCTCGGGTCGCGCCCGACCAGGGCTACCGGTCGCTGGCCAGCCTTCTCGGCCGTGGCGAACGCGCCCGAGTCACGAAGCACCGCAGCGGTCGCCGCAGCCAGATCCATGGCCAGCCGGCCGGTCAGATCCTCACCGGCCACGCCACGTACACCGTCAGTTCCGAAAAGCCGACCCATGAAACGTGCCCCCCGTAGTCCGTGCCGCGCGGCCGGCCGGGTCGCCCGCCGCTTGGCACGCCCGTCCGGTCAGCGCTTCGAGTACTGTGGCGCCTTCCTGGCCTTCTTCAACCCGTACTTCTTACGCTCCTTCACCCGCGCGTCGCGGGTCAGGAAGCCAGCCCGCTTCAGGGTCGGCCGGTTGTCCGGGTCAACCAGGATCAGCGCGCGGGCGATCCCCAATCGCAGCGCGCCTGCCTGCCCGGTGACGCCGCCGCCGGTGATCCGCGCGATGACGTCGAACTGATTATCCGCCCCCAGGCTCACGAAAGGCTCACTGATGAGCTGCTGGTGAACCTTGTTCGGGAAAAAGTCGTCCAGCGTCCGGTCGTTGACCTTCCACTGCCCGGTGCCCGGGGCGATGCGGACTCGCGCGATAGCTTCCTTGCGGCGGCCGGTGGCCAGCGCGCTGCCGGTTACCACCGGCTTGCGCGCCGCCTGCTTCGCCTCGGCGTCCGCCGTTGTCTCGGTGGTGTATTCGGACACGTGCTCCGCGGCGGTTCCCGCCGTTTCCACGCTCGTGTCCGGCTCGGACGCTAGCGTGCCAGTGGACTCGGCCACGGTTCCCTTCCTCGTACTTCCTTATCGGCCCTGATGATGCGCCTGGCGGCGGCTGGCGACCCTGGGGACCAGGGCCGCGACCTCACTTACTGTCCGCGCGCTCACCTGGTGCCTGCTGCGCTACCTGCTTGATCTCGAATACCGCTGGCTGCTGCGCCTGGTGCGGATGGTCGGGGCCCGCGTACACCTTCAGCTTGCTCAGCATGCCCCGGCCCAGCGTGTTCTTCGGCAGCATGCCCCGGACCGCCTTCTCCACGATCCGCTCCGGGTGGGCGGCCATCAGGTCGCCATAGGCCATCGAGTGCATGCCGCCGGGATAGCCCGAGTGCCGGTAGGCCCGCTTGTCCTTGAGCTTGTTACCGCTCAGGGCGACCTTCTCGGCGTTCACCACGATCACGAAGTCGCCAGTGTCCACATGGGGTGCGAAGATCGGCTTGTGCTTGCCGCGCAGCAGAATCGCTACCTGGCTGGCCAAGCGGCCGAGCACTACGTCGGAGGCATCGATGACATGCCACTGATGTTGGATGTCAGCGGCCTTCGGGCTGAATGTGCGCACAGTCATAAGCCTTCGCGTGGTGGGGCCTGATCATTGGGTCCATATCCAGGACAACCGCCTGATACGGGAGTCCTCCGCATCCGCCGCCGCGTAACCAGCCCCGCTGAGCGGGCACCGCGGGCATGCAGACGCGCTATGGACGCTTGAAGAGGATACCGGCCCCGGCGGCGAACGGTCAAAGTGAGCGAACAGCGCCCCACCTGATCGAGGCGGCAGATCCGCCCGGCCGGGCCCGGCCGACACCGTGCCTGGCCGGTCACACGGCGGATGGGCGCAGGGTCCGCCGCCTGGTCCGGTGGGCCCCGGGCGGCCCAGATCCTCCGGACCTGCCCTAGCTTCGCCGACTGGAACGATACTCTCACCGCATGGGCTATCCGGATGATGAGGGCATCAGCCCACCGCCGGACAGCCGGCCGGACCGACCGCCGCGACGCCGGTCATCGCATGCGCAGCCCGCCGGTGACGGGCAGCCCGGGGGCCAGGAACGCCCGGTATATGCCCCATCGGCATATACCCCGTCGGCGGCCCAGTCGGCGGCGCGGTCGCCCGGAAACTCGTCCGCGGGCTACTCGCAGCCCGCCGGATACTCCCAGTCGGCCGGGGACTCCCAGCCGGC
>Ga0265338_10004650_pt1 | contig 18441 bp, 18 predicted proteins | sample 42126metaG_FD_193579 | JGI IMG/M metagenome (GOLD analysis project Ga0265338, IMG submission 193579) | Rhizosphere microbial communities from Carex aquatilis grown in University of Washington, Seatle, WA, United States - 4-21-26 metaG | ecosystem: Host-associated > Plants > Roots > Rhizosphere... | reverse complement strand
TCGCGGCGCTCCTTGAACAGGCCTTATGGCTGGCCATCGCCTTGAAGATTTTAGGCGGTCTCTACCTCATATATCTGGGAATCGCGGCATGGCGCTCGACCTTTACCGGCAGCGGAAAAACGCCCCCGCCGAAAACAGCGAAAGCGCGGAGCGCCTATGTGAGCGGCCTGCTTACAAACCTGACCAATCCTAAATTTATCGCCTTTTGCACAAGTATCTTTGTCTTCGCACTGACCCCGGAGACCAAACTGGAAACAAAAGTTGCGCTCATCGCAATGGCAGGAATTTCGCCGCTCATTTGGTTTTCACTCGTGGCCACTGTCTTGTCGCGCCCTGCGATGCGCGCGCGTTATCAGCAGGCGCGGAAAACTATCGACCGCATCGCCGGCTCGATTATGATTTTATTTGGAATAAAACTAGTTTCCTCGGCGGCGGATTAACGGCACTTCTCCGCGATCGCCCAGAAGCCGTCGGAATTGATGCTGGCGGAGCCCACCAGCACACCATCCACTTCTACCTCGCCGAGAATAGGGCCGGCATTGTGTGGCGTCACCGAGCCGCCATAGATCACCTGCACCGCCTCACCGACTTCACCGAGGGTTTTGCGGATCAGCTTATGCGCCGTGCGGATTTCATCGGGCGCGGGCTGCTGGCCACTGCCGATCGCCCAGACCGGCTCATAGGCCACCACCAACTGCGAGATTTTACACTTTTCCGGGATCGAGGCCCGCAATTGCTTCTCAACGGCGTCAGCCGCCTTGCCGGCCATGCGCTGTTCGGCAGTTTCGCCAATGCACAGGATCGCGGTAAGTCCGGCAAGCTGCGCCGCGGTTACTTTTTGCGCGATGAGCTCGTCTGTCTCGCCATGACCGATGCGGCGCTCGGAATGGCCGAGGATGACATAGCGGCAACCGAGATCGGCCAGCATGGCGGCACTGACATCACCGGTATAGGCGCCGTGAGTCGCCGTGTGGCAATCCTGGCCGCCGAGCAAAAGGTGGGTTCCCATTAAGGCTTCCGCGACCGGCCAGATAAGGGTCGCGGGCGGGCACACCACAAGGTCGAAATCAAGCGATTGTTGCTGGGCGGCCTTTTCCGCAAGCTCGCGCGCCAGCGTGAGCCCCGAAGTGAGCCGCCCGTACATTTTCCAGTTTCCGACTGCGAGCCGGCGGCGCCTTGCCATGGAACCCGGTCCTGAACAGTTGCCGAAGGATGAAGGGGCTTCTATCATGCCTCTCCTGCCTAAAAAAAGCATTAATAGAGGAAAGGCCGTTTCCATGCTGCAATCAATGCGCCATCTCGCGCAATCCTGGGTGTTTAAGGGGCTCATGCTGTTCCTGGTCGTGAGCTTCGCCGCATGGGGAATCGGGGACATTTTCCGCGGCAACCCGCTGCAGCGCACGGTGGCGGAAGCGGGCAAGACCGCGATCACAGTACAGGCGCTCAACCACGAATTCGAGCAGATGCTCGCGCGCGCCCGGCAGGCGCTCGGCCCTGAACTTACGGCGCAGCAGGCCAAGCAGCTTGGCGTCCTCGATCAGGCGCTCAACAATCTGATCGAGCGCGCAGGCCTCAATCAGGAAATAAAAAAACTCGGCATCAGCGTCGGCGACAAGCCGGTGCTGGACCTGCTCGCGGCCCAACCGCAATTCCGCAACAAGGACGGTTCGTTCAACCGCGCGCAATTCCGCGAGCTTCTGGTGCGAGCGAATATGAGTGAGCGCGGTTTTCTCGATTCGTCGCGCCAGGATATGGCGCAACAGCAATTGATCGATGCGCTGCAAAGCGGTGGCGACATCCCACAGACGATTATAGACAGCGTCTACCGCGCGCGCGGGCAAAAGCGCATTCTCGACGTCATCACAGTCAAGAACGACAGCTTCGGCAACGTTCCCGTGCCCGACGACAAGGCCTTACAGGACTTTTACCGGCAGAACGCGGAAAAATTTACGCTTCCGGAATACCGCGCGATCACTATCGCCAGGCTTTCGACCGACGACATCGCCAAGGATATCGCGATCAGCGACGCCGACGTGAAAAAGCAATATGAGGCGAAGGTAAGCGAACTGAGCCATCCCGAACGCCGCGACATCGTTCAGGTCGTGCTGCAGGACGAAACCAAGGCCAAACAGCTTGCCGCCGCCGCCAAGGCCGGCGGTAACCTTTCGGCTGTCGCCAAGGCCAGCGGTCATGACGCGGTTCCGTTGAACGGCATTGACGAAAAGACCGCGCTACCGGAACTGGCCAAAGCCATTTTCGCGCTTCCCGTCAACGGTGTTTCCAATCCGATCAAGACGGAACTCGGCTGGCATGTGGCGCAGGTGAAGAAAATCGTCCCCGCCGGCGCTCCCAAATTCGAGGAGATCAAGGATCAGCTGCGCGAAGACATGAAGCGCGACCAGGCAATCGAGACCGCAACGCGCCTCGTCAACCAGCTCGACGACCAGCTGGCGGCGGGCCATCCGCTTGAGGACATCGCCGACGGCATGAAGCTGCGCCTGATCAAGATCCCGGCGCTGGATGCCAGCGGCAAGACGCCCGACGGCAAAGAGCCGGCCGAATTGCCGGATCGCGAAGACGCGCTGAAAGCGGATTTTGCACAGAATAGCGGCGAAACTAGCCCGGTACTCGACGACAAGAACGGGAGTTATTTCGTCGTCCGTACCGATGAGGTGACGCCAAGCGCAGTGCCCGCGTTCGAAAAAAACAAAGATCGCGCACTCGCCGAATGGAAAACAGCTGAACAAGCCAAGCGCGCAGTGACCGAGGCCGGTCAGATCGCCGAGGGACTGCGTGCCGGCAAAGCACCCGCAAGTTTCGCGGCCGAGACCGGCGTCGATGTGCGCGTCTCGAAGCCAGTCTCTCTGCTTGGAGATGTCGATCCCGCGTTGCCGCAAACGACACTCCCGGAAATCTTCAAGCTGAAGAAAGGCGACGTCACGGTCATGCCGATGCCCGATCGTCAGCTTGTCGTGAGACTATCCGAGCTTGTCGACACCGATCCCGCCAAGGCCGGTGATGCCCTCGACAAGGTCAAAGAGGAGCTGCAAAACCGCATGCCGGGCGAGCGCGCCGCCGAATATCTCAAATACCTGCGCGTGTTGTTCCCGGTCGAGATCAACGAAGGCGTGTTCGACAGCCTGCGCCAGCAAGGCGGCTGATCCGGCATGAATCTAACGCCCGATTTCGCCGCGTTCGCCCGCGCCTTCCGCGCCGGCAAGAACCAGACGGCCGCGGCGAGTCTCGTCAGTGACATGCAAACGCCGGTCGCGGCGGCGCTCAAGTTGGGCTACAATAAACCCAACACTTTCCTTCTGGAATCGATGGAAGGCGGCACGGTGCGCGGACGATATTCGATCATCGGCCGCGCGCCCGATCTCATCTGGCGCTGTGAGAAAGACGGCAAGGTTTCCGTCAACCGCAATGCGTTGAAGGATGCCGGAACATTCACGCTCGTCGATCGCCCGCCGCTTGAGGATCTGCGCGCGTTGCTCGCGGAATGCCGCATCGACGATCCTGACCAGCCGCAGCCCATGGCCGCAGGCCTGTTCGGCTATCTCGGCTACGACATGGTGCGTTACATGGAGCGCCTGCCGGATGGAAAACCTTCAGGTGTCGATGTGCCGGAAGCGCTACTGATGCGCCCGACCCTGCTGGCAATTTTCGATCAGGTCGAAAACAAAATCACGCTCGTGACGCCCGTCTGGTTTGACAAGAACCAGACCGCCGAAGCGGTTTATGCCACGGCGCAGACGAGGCTTGAAGAGGCGTTGCAGGATTTGCAGCAGCCGACTCCCGCTTTCCCGCTTCACGGGCCCCTCCCTCTTCCTGCAAGCAACGGAAAGCTGCCGGATGCATCGACAAAAGAAGCTGCGCATCCCAATATGACCGAAACGCAATTCTGCGCTATGGTCGAGCGCGCCAAGGAATACATCAAGGCTGGCGATATATTTCAGGTCGTGCTGTCACAGCGTTTCGCGCTACCCTTCTCGCTACGGGCCTTCGATCTTTATCGTGCGATTCGGCGCATTGACCCTTCGCCGTTCCTATTCTGCTTCGATTTCGGGAGCTTTTCCGTAGTGGGATCAAGTCCGGAGATTCTGGTGCGTGTGCGCGACGGCAAGGTCACGATCCGTCCCATCGCTGGCACCCGCCCGCGCGGCGTCGGCAACCACACGGACGCCGAGCTGGCAGCAGAACTGCTTGCCGATCCCAAGGAACTCGCCGAGCATCTCATGCTGCTCGATCTCGGCCGCAACGATGTCGGCCGCGTCGCCAAAGTCGGCACGGTCAAGGTCACGGCGCACAACACCATCGAGAATTACAGGCACGTCATGCATATCGTCTCGAATGTCGAAGGCGAGCTCGATGCCAAACACACGCCGCTCGAGGCGCTGATCGCCGGGTTTCCCGCCGGCACCGTGAGCGGCGCGCCGAAAGTACGGGCGATGGAGATCATCAATGAGCTGGAGCCCGACCGGCGCGGGGTTTACGCCGGCTGCATCGGCTATCTCGGCGCCAACGGCAATATGGACACGGCCATCGCCATCCGCACCGCCGTCGTCAAGGATCAGACGATGTACGTGCAGGCGGGCGCGGGTATCGTCTATGACAGCGATCCGCAATCGGAATACCGCGAATGCATCGCCAAGGCCCGCGGCCTGATGCGCGCCGCGGAAGAAGCGGTTAAAGGCGAGGTTTAGTCAGCGCGTCCTGTAAAATATAGAGCGGCCATAAAAGCAGTTCGGACAGAGCGGCAAGCCAGCCGACTGGAACATAGCCGTGATCGTGCGCTTCGAACAAATCCTGCGCATCCCACGCCACACGAATTTCGCCTGCCATCGCCAACAGATTGTTGATCGTGCCGAGGATATTGCCGCTGGCGATGCCCGCGAGCGCGTTGATGAAGGTGCCGAGCGCGACAGCCATGAATGGCGCTGCTGGATTCTGAAAACTGCCCGAAACGAGGCCGATGGTCGATAAGATCGTGACGCCGACGCCGAGGCAGGTCATGACCAGCGCCGGGACATTCGCCAAGGGATCGTCAAGCAGCCTGAAACCGCCGCCGGCCATAAGGCCGATCATGGCGTAGCCGATGCCACAATAGATGGCGGGGTGTAACGCGGCCTTGAGCCAACCGCTCGCCTTGGGATCGTTTTGCAAATGGTTCATGCGTTTGCTGGCGACGAGAAAACTGAATACGGTAAAACCGAGACCGGCGATCCCCGGCAGCACCGCACCCGCCGTGAAGGAAAACACCGAAGCCGCCAGCACGCCGCAGCCATTCGCGCGCATCGGCGTGAACCATGTGTTCTGGGAAATTTTGCCGCCGCATGCGGCAAGCCACGCGAACCGGACGGCAGCGGCGAAAGTGACGAGGGCGATGAAGAGAACGGTCACGCTGTGCGACTGCCGGAAAGCAAAAATGTTAGCGAGAGAAAACAAAACGCCGGGATCAAGCACCGTTTTTCTGAGATTCGTCGGGATGTTCATTGCCCTTCGCCCCTCACCAGATCATGCAAAGGCACGAGGGCAAAGCCTCGTTCTTCGGCATCGGGCAGCCACGCCTCAAGCGCCTGCAGGGTCTGATCATGCGGATGGCCGATAGCCACTGCATAACCCTTATGCCGGGCGATGCGTTCGGTCTCATCAAGCTGCATCTTGATTGCGGCGGGCGACATATCGTCGTCGAGGAAGACATCGCGATTGATCGCCGGTAAATTATGCGTCCGCGCCACGGCATAGCCGACAGTCTTCGCGCTAGTACGCGAATCCAAAAAGAACAGACGGCGTTTTTTCAATTCGTCGACGACAATTTCCATACCGGCTTCGTCGGCGGTGAATTTGCTGCCCATGTGATTGTTAATGCCGTCGAAGTCCGAGAAACTCGCCAATGCCTTCTCTAACCGCGCCTGAACTTCCGCGGGCGGCAGACTTGTAAAGAGCGCGCCGGGGCCGGGATCGTCGTGGCCGATGGGCTCCATCGGCATGTGCAGCAGCAATTCATGGCCGTTGTCGCGCGCGGCTTCGGTTTGGTCTTTCAGCCGCTCGGCATAGGGCATGAAGGATAAGGTCACATAGGCCGGCAATTCGATCGCGCGGCGGCTGCCGGCAAGATTGAGGCCCATATCGTCGATGACGATGGCGATTTCCGGCTTATGGCCTTTCGGCACAATGATTTCGGGCGGGGCGATAGTGGCGGCGACTTGCGCTTCGGGCTGCGCCTTCTCGTCTCCTGCGCCTGACGGCTGCTCGGATTGCTGCTCGGGCAGCGGCCTGACTTTCACCCACTTCGGCTCGGGCGGCAACGGCGATGGCGGCAGGGTCGCAAACCAAAAAGCCAAGGCAGCGATGCCAACGATGGCTATCACGCTTATAATGCCGGAAAGCTTCGATTTTTTCATTGAATAGGACCCTGTTCTTCCCCAATACTATAGCGGCAAGAACAGCGGGCTGCCATGCTTCTCCTGATCGATAATTACGACAGCTTCACCTACAACCTCGCGCATTATCTTGGCGAGCTGGGCGCAGAAGTCGAGGTGCGCCGCAACGACGCGCTTTCGGCCGATAAGGCCATAGCACTCAAGCCTTCCGCCATCGTGCTTTCCCCCGGCCCCTGTACGCCCAATGAGGCTGGGATCTGCCTGGCACTGATCGAAAAGGCGGCGGTGGCAAAAATCCCCTTGCTCGGCGTCTGTCTTGGCCATCAGGCGATCGGTCAAGCGTTCGGCGGCAAGGTCGTGCGCGCACCGAAACCGATGCACGGCAAGGTCAGCACAATCCGTCATAAGGGCGAAAGCGTGTTCAAGGGCCTGCCCTCGCCGTTCAAAGCGACGCGTTATCATTCGCTCACTGTGGCGCCCAAAAGCATGCCGGATGCGCTCGCAGTAACGGCCGACGCCGATGACGACATCATCATGGGCCTACGCCATAAGACGCTTCCCATTCACGGTGTGCAATTTCACCCCGAAAGCATCGCCACCGAGCACGGCCACGCGATGCTCAAGAACTTCCTTGCCGAGGCACGGGCATGACATTCGCGCCGTTTCTCGAAAAAGTTGAACAGGGACAGGATCTTTCCGCTGCCGAGGCGCGCGCCGCGTTCGATTTCATTTTCGAGGGTGGGGTTTCGAACGAAGATCTTTCTGCCTTCCTGCTTGCGCTGTGTCAGAAAGGCGAAGCGGTCGATGAACTGAAAGGCGCCGTCGCCTCAATGAAGAGCCGCATGATCCCGATCAAGGCGCCGCCCGACGCGATGGACATCGTCGGCACCGGCGGCGATCTGCGCTACACACTCAATATCTCGACCGCCGTCGCTTTCGTGATCGCAGCCTGCGGCGTTCCGGTCGCCAAGCACGGCAACCGCGCCGCCACCAGCATGTCGGGCTCGTCGGACATGCTAGCCGCGCTCGGCATCCATGTTCAGCCCGATCTTGGCCTCGTGGATCGCTGCCTGACCGAAGCCAATATGTGCTTTCTCTACGCACCGCGGCATCATCCGGCGATGAAGCATGTCGCCGAGGTGCGGCGCAAGCTCGGCGTCCGCACGATTTTCAATTTGCTCGGCCCGCTCACCAATCCCGCTAATGTCCGGCGGCATTTAATCGGCGTGTTCGAGCGCGAATATCTCGGCCCGATGGCCGAGGTACTCAAGGAGAACGACAGCGAAGCCGCGTGGTTCGCCTGCGGCCAGGACGGGATGGACGAGATCACCACGACCGCGGCCAGCGACATCGTCGAATTGCGCCACGGCAACGTCCGCCATTTCACGATCAAGCCGGAGCAGTTCGGCATTCGCCGCGCGCACCCCGATGATCTCAAGGGCGGCGATGCGATGGACAACGCTGCAGCCCTGAGAAAGCTTCTCGACGGGCAGGACGGACCCTATCGCGACATCGTCCTCATGAACGCGGGCGCGGCGCTGGTCGTGGCCGATAAAGCGACCGATATCCGGCAGGGAATACCGATCGCGGCGGACGCCATCGACAACGGTGGCGGGCGGCGCGTACTCGATACGCTGGTGCGCCTTACCAACGAGACCGGCATATGACCGATATGCTCGAAAAAATCTGCTCCGATAAGCGCGCGGAAGTGGCGCAACGCGCGCAGGCGAAACCCTTTGCCGTTATCGATGCGGCGGCGCGCAAAGCGCCGCCGCCGCGTGGCTTTGTCGATGCGCTGAAGGAGAAAATTGCCCAGGGCGCGGTCGGCCTGATTGCGGAGATCAAGAAGGCTTCGCCTTCCGCCGGCCTTATCCGGCCTGATTTTTCGCCAGCGCAAATTGCTGCGGCTTATGAGGAAGGCGGCGCGGCCTGCTTATCGGTTTTAACCGACCAACCCTATTTTCAAGGCCGCAACGAGGATTTGATTGCAGCTCGCACCGCTAGCTCCATTCCCGTGCTGCGCAAGGATTTCATGCTGGATGTCTGGCAGGTGGCGGAAGCGCGCGCGCTCGATGCGGATTGCATCCTGATCATCATGGCCGCGGTGGATGACCGGAGCGCGGCGACGTTGCACAAAGCCGCGACCGGCTACGGTATGGATGTGCTGATCGAGGTGCATGACAAGCTCGAATTCGACCGCGCGCTCAAATTGCCGAGCGGCCTTATCGGTATCAACAACCGCAATCTCAAGACGCTCAATACCGACTTGCGCACGAGCGAGGAACTCGCGCCGCTGGTTCCGAAAGACCGGATCATCGTCGGCGAAAGCGGAATATCGAGCCCCGCCGACATCGCGCTTCTGCGTCGGGCGGGCGTGAATTGCTTTCTCGTCGGGGAAGCGTTGTTGAAGCAAAAAGATGTGACGGCGGCGACGCGGGCACTGATCGGCTAGGCTTCGAGCGCCTTGACGATCTCTTCGCACATCTTCTTGGCGTCACCAAACAGCATCATCGTGTTCGATTTATAAAATAGCTCATTCTCGACGCCGGCATAGCCCGTGGCCATCGAGCGCTTGACGAACAAAACTGTCTTGGCTTTTTCTACATCCAGCACCGGCATGCCGTAGATTGGCGATTTGGGATCGGTGCGCGCGGCAGGATTGGTGACGTCGTTGGCGCCGATGACAAACGCCACGTCGGTCTGGCCGAAATCGCGGTTGATTTCCTCGAGTTCTAACACTTCGTCGTAAGGCACGTTGGCTTCCGCCAATAGCACGTTCATATGCCCCGGCATGCGGCCCGCAACCGGATGGATGGCGTAGCGCACCGTCACGCCTGCCTGCTTGAGATGATCGGCCATGTCGCGCAGCGCATGCTGCGCCTGCGCCACCGCCATGCCGTAGCCCGGCACGATGACAACGGAAGATGCGTTCTTGAGCACGAAGGCGGCGTCTTCGGCGGAGCCAACTTTCACCGCGCGGTCGCCCGGGCCTGCACCGCCGACCGCAGCCGCGCCGCCGTCGCTGCCGAAGCCGCCCAAGATCACATTGAAGATTGAGCGGTTCATGCCCTTGCACATGATGTAGGAAAGGATCGCGCCCGATGAGCCAACAAGGGCACCGACGATGATCAGCAGCGGGTTTTCAAGCGTGAAGCCCGTTGCAGCCGCCGCCCAGCCTGAATAGGAATTCAGCATCGAGATCACGACCGGCATGTCGGCGCCGCCAATCGGAATAATAAGCAGGAAGCCGAGTAGGAAAGTGACACCAACCACGCTCCAGAAAGCGACCGGCGACTGGCTCAAAATCAGCCATACGATCATGATCAGGATGAGAATGCCGAGACCCAAATTAACTTGATGCTGGAAGGGAAATCGTACCGGCTTGCCGGAAACGAGGCCCTGCAATTTGGCGAACGCCACGACTGAACCCGAAAAAGTGATCGCGCCGATGGCAACACCCAATCCCATCTCGATCAAGCTTGAAAGAAATATCTTGCCGCCTTCGGCGATGCCGTAGGCTTCCGGATTCATGAAGGCCGCACCCGCCACCAAAACAGCGGCAAGGCCTACCAACGAATGGAACGCGGCGACAAGCTGCGGCAACGCGGTCATCTTGATGTTGCGCGCGACCACGGCGCCGACCGCGCCGCCCAGAACAACGGCGATGGCGATGAACCAGAGCGACGAGGCCTCGACGAGGCAGAGGGTGGTGACGATGGCGAGCGCCATGCCGGCAATACCGAACAAATTACCGTGCCGCGCCGTTTCAGGCGAAGCCAGCCCGCGCAGCGCCATGATGAAGCAAACGCCGGAAACGAGATAGGCGAGTGCTGTGAGACTGGTCATGCGCTCACTTCCCCTTCTTGCGGTACATCGCCAACATTCTTTGGGTGACGATGAAGCCGCCGAAGATGTTGATCGAGGCCAACACGACCGCGCCCAAACCCAGCCACTTCGAGACCGTGAAAGCTTCCGGCCCAGCAGCCAGAAGCGCACCGACGATGATCACGCTCGATATCGCATTCGTCACCGCCATCAGCGGCGAATGCAGCGCCGGCGTCACGCGCCAGACCACGTAATAGCCAACAAAGCAGGCGAGCACGAACACCGTGAGGCCGGTGATGAAGAAGCCATGCCCAGACTCACTACCGCTGCCGCCCGCCGCCATCGCCTGCGTCGCGAGCGCCTTGGCGAAATCGGCGAGCTTCTGCTGGTCGGCAGCGAGGCTGCCAAGCCCCGCCGCGAGATCGTTCAGCGCCATTGGTCTTATTTCTTGGCGGGAGCTACGGGAGTTGCTTCCTGGGCCGGCATCACCGAAACCGGCAATTGGACCGGCTGGCTCGAGGGGACGACCTGGATCTGCTGCACGGCGGTGCGGCGGCGCAAGCCTTCCATGTCGTTGTCGGTGCGGTTCTGGCGCTGCTCGAGCATATCGATGCGCACGTTCATGATCGCCATCGTCTTGTCGAGATCGACGAGATAGCCAGCGAACACTACGAATAGGATCGCGCAGCAGACGACCGAGATCGCCAGGCTCGAAATCCACCATGAAGTGCTTTGCGTCTTGGGAGTCATCTCCATCGTCTTTCTCCTTTTTGCCGAGGTTAAGCTGCGTTTGACTGCTGGAATTGCGGGTGGACGACGGCCCCGTCGCGCGTAAGCGTCACGGCGCGCAGAATTTCGTCGTCCCAGTTGACGGCCAGACGGCCGCCTTCCTTAGCTGAGATAAGCGTCATGAAATTGAGCAGATTGCGGGCATAAAGCGAAGAGGCATCGACCGCGATGCGGCCCGGCACGTTGCGATGGCCAACGATCTTGACGCCGAAGGCATCCACGACCTTGCCCGGCTCGCTCATCGCGCAATTGCCACCCTGCTCGACCGCAAGATCGACGATCACCGAGCCCGGCCTCATGCTGCGGATCATCTCTTCGCTCACGAGCCTTGGCGCAGCGCGGCCGGGGATCAGCGCGGTGCAAACCACGATATCCTGCTTTTTGATGGTCTCGGCGATCAGCGCGGCTTGCTTGCGCTTGTAATCTTCGCTCATTTCCTTGGCATAGCCGCCGGCGGTCTCAGCCTGTTTGGTCTCTTCGCTCTCGACCATCACGAATGCGGCGCCGAGGCTTTCGACCTGCTCACGGGCGACGGGGCGAACATCGGTTGCCGAGACGGCCGCGCCCAAACGGCGTGCGGTCGCGATCGCCTGGAGCCCGGCGACACCCGTGCCCATCACGAAAACGCGGGCGGGCGGGATGGTTCCCGCAGCCGTCATCATCATCGGGAAGGCACGGCCGAATTCTGAGGCGGCGTCAAGAATGGCTTTGTAGCCGGCAAGATTCGATTGGCTCGAAAGCACATCCATGCCCTGCGCGCGAGTGATGCGCGGCACGAGTTCCATCGACATCGCCGTCACATGGCTGCGCGCATAGAGCTCAAGATCGGCGCGCGCGGCGTAAGGGTTGAGCATGCCGATCAAAACCGCGCCCGGTTTAAGAAACCCGATTTCATTCAGCCCCTCGCCCGCGTTCATGGGCCGCTGCACCTTGAGCACGATGTCGGCGTCGCGAATGGCCATGCCCTCGTCGGGCGCGATCGTGGCGCCCGCGGCTGCATACAAATCATCGGGAAAAGAAGCTTCTGCGCCGGCACTGGCCTCGACCGTCACATCATAGCCGAGCGCGCGATATTTCTTCACCGTGTCCGGCGTCGCTGCCACGCGCCTCTCGAAAGCGCGGCGTTCCTTAGAAATGGCGATTTTCATCGGACGGCAAGCCCAAAAGCTGAAGAGAATCAAAATGAAGGCGTTAAACCATGCCTTATTTTGTGGAGTCTGTGAAGCAGCCTCCGCCCGGCCTAACCCTTTGGCGCGCAAGTGTCTTCTTTTTGTAACAAGCTCGATACAATCAGACCTCTTGCAGCCCGCTGCTTTTTAGCGCCTTTGCCTGCCTTTTCGCGAGCGCATCGGCGTCAAAGTCGCGGATTAGATCGTGGAACATGCGGTACCAATTGACTTCCGCGCCGAGGCGCAGAAACACCGAGCCGAGGCCGATGGCAGCACGATCCATGAAGACGAATTCGCGCGGCACCATGATGCCGCCGCCGATCTTACGTAATTCGGCATGCATCTTGTTCGCGGTCTCGCGGCCGTAAACGCCGGTGTTGGTTGCCTCGATCAGGCGCGTTTTATCTTCGAGGATCGGCGCATAGATAAATTTCGCCCAGATGTTGAGCGCGTCGACCAGCGCGCGGCTCGGATTCCTGAAGCCCCACGCCTTGTAGGCCTCGACCGCAAGATCGGGCTCGTTTTTCTGCAACGCTTCGTAAAGCGTCAGCACACCAGCAACCAGTTCCGGACGGAACACACGGATGCAGCCGAAATCGAGCAGATTGATGCTCTGATCGGCGCGCACGGTATAATTGCCGAGGTGCGGATCGCCGTGAATGACGCCGTAGTAATAAAACGGCGTGTACCATGTACGGAACATGTTCATCGCAATCGCGTTGCGCGCGGCTTGCGGGCGCATGGCCGCGACATCGCTAAGACGTTCACCTTCGAGCCATGTCATCGAAAGCAACCGCGCGGTCGAAAGTTTCGGAACGACCTCCGGCACATGCACACCTTTGGTATCGGCGAGCATATGACGATAGAGGCCGATATGCCTGGCCTCGCGCGCATAATCGAGCTCCTCATGCAAACGGTCAGCGATTTCTTCCTGCACCTTCTTGGTCGAGACGGCGCGGTCGGCGCGCTCGAACACGGCGAGGATCAGTTTCAACTGCCGCAGATCGGCCTCGACCACGGATTCCATGTCGGGATATTGCAGCTTACAGGCAAGCGCACGCCCGTCATGCGCAACGGCCCTATGGACTTGGCCAAGTGAGGCGGCGGCCGCGGCTTCATGCTCGAATTTGCGGAATTTTTTCTCCCAATCCGGACCGAGCTCGGCGGCCATGCGCCGCTTGACGAACACCCAACCCATCGAGGGCGCGTCGGCCTGAAGCTGCGCGAATTCTGCAGCGTATTCCTTCGGCACGATGTCGGGAATGGTGGAAAGCAGCTGCGCCACCTTCATCAATGGCCCTTTGAGCCCACCCAATGCAAGCCGCAGCCGCTCGGCCTGTTTCTGGCGGTCGGCATTAATGCCGAGATAACGCTGGCCCGCCGCGCGCGCGCCGAAACCGGCCATCGAAGCCGAAACCTTGGCGTAGCGGGTGACGCGCTTTCTGAGAGTGCTGCGATTGCGGGGCATGCAACCAGCTTAGCCGCCCTTCCTGCCGCCGTGAAATGGAATCAGGCGCTAGGCCGCAACGCTTCGGAAACGCCGCCTGTCGGAGCAGGAATGGACATTGACACTTTCATGACTTCTTCGGGCGCGATGATTGGAAGGTTCGGGGCTTTCAGCCGGTCGACATCAACACCGATGAGCGGATTGGCGGGGCCGTGCTCATTGTAAAAATCGAGCACTGCTTTCCTTTCCGGTGTTAATCGCCAGTGATCTTTTTCATATGGGATATGCACATAATTCGCGCGATGGAAGATCAGCGGCGGATCCGACAAAGAGTAATCGTCGCCGTTACGGGCGATTGCACCGGTTTCGAACAACGCCATGGCAAGACAATCGTCACCCGGCTCGATCACACGGTGCAGCATGTTGCGGCTTATCTTGAGGTGAGCATGAAAATAATGAACGTCGATCTGCATGGCAGGGTAGCGATCCATCGAGCGTTTTAACGTGGTTATATGTGTTAAGCCGCTTTGGGCCGCCATCGCGGAAAGCATTTCGCCACCTTCCTCCTTGAGCTCATCCAGAGCCATATCGTAAGGGGTCTTGCCGCGATCTAGAAAACCGCCGACGGCTTTCAAGCCCAGGATCGGCAATTTTGCCGCGATGCCATCCTGCAGGGCGGGAATTTGGCGATACATGCCCCGCACATCCACGCGCCAGCGCGGATCAGGTACTGATAGAAGATGATAATTTTTTCCATCTACTTCGACGGTCAGAATTACCGCAACGCCCTCAAGCTCCGGCCACATATAATAAATCCCGCTAAAAAATCCGTTCGTATTAATCAAGTGGCCGGAGAATTTCAGGGAATTGGAGGAATCTCAAGCAGATATGTGTTAACGGTGCTACCTAAAAGCGGTAACGCGCACTCAAGTCATCGCCATGCCGCCGTTTACATGGAACGTCTGGCCGGTGAACACGGCAAATGATGTCACTGGGAAGCGGCGGGCCCGGCGGATGGCATCGTCCGGAATGTATCCATTTCGCGGTCGGTCGCAATGATGCCGTCGATACGGAACAGGCTGACGTCGGTGTTGTCGTCCTGATTCAGCACCATATGATCTTCGACGGTGTATTGACCTGCGTAGGATTCAAGGATCAGGATTTCGCGGTCGCCAATGGTCGAGATATCGCCCCATTTGGACAAATCGCGGATGCTTTCTTTCCTTGGCAAGATATGATTGCGTAAAATCGCCGCTAGCTGAGGCCGGCACTCGGCTGCATCAAAGCACGGATAGGTCCGCGGCTGGATTTCGGCAAAGGCCGTGTTGGTCGGCGCGAACACGGTATATTCGGTATCTTCCTGCAGCTCCTTGAGCACGCCGGTTTCCGTCAGGAGCCGGTAGAATTCGGAAAGATCTGCCGATCTTTTCAACACGCTTTCCACATTGCTGTTGGCCGCGTGCGCCGAGACCATGCACGCTAGAAGGACCGGCAGAATCAAGATTACCCAAATACAACGCATGAACTATCCTTTCCGGTATGGGCCATTCAGATCATCGCCATGCCGCCGTTCACATGGAGCGTCTGGCCGGTGATGTAGCGCGCTTCGTCACTGGCGAGAAAGACGGCGGCGGATGCTATGTCCTTGCCCTCGCCCATATAACCGACGGGGATATTGGCGAGCAGCTTCTGTTTCTGATCCTCGGTCAGCACATCCGTCATCGCCGAAGTGATGAAGCCGGGCGCGATACAATTCACGGTCACATTGCGCGGTGCCATTTCCTGAGCGAGAGATTTGCTCATACCGATCAGCGCGGCCTTGGACGCAGCATAGTTCGCCTGACCACCATTGCCGGTCACGCCGACAATCGAGGTGATGCTGATAACGCGGCCCCATCGCCGCGACATCATGCCCTTCAATGCCGCGCGCGTGAGACGAAAGGCGGCGGAGAGATTGACGTTAAGGACAGTATCCCAATCCTCGTCCTTCATCCGCAGCGCGAGTCCGTCGCGCGTCAACCCTGCATTGTTAATGAGAATGTCCACGCCACCGCCGAGCTTCCCCTCGGCGTCTTTTAAAAGCGTCGCGGGTACGGCGGGATCGGCGAGATTGCCGGATGCGACGAAGCTACGCTCGCCAAGCTCAGCCTTAAGTTTTTCAAGCGCATCGAGCTTCGTGCCCGACAGCACGACCTTCGCGCCCTGCGCATGAAGGCCACGGGCAATCGCGCCGCCAAGACCGCCCGAAGCGCCGGTAACCAACGCGTTTTTGCCGGAAAGAGTAAACATAGTTGTATCCTAGCCTATCATTCCATACTGGCAACAGGGCGAAAAACGCCCGTCGTATCCATGGCGCGCGCACGGGCACCGGCTGCAATGGCGGTGCCCGGCTCAATGAGCGACTTGAGAAAATCGTCGATTTGTGCCGGCGATTTGAGCGGTACAGCGGAAATGCGCGGCTCGGCGACTGAAACAAAGCTCGACAATTGATCACCGCACTCGATGACCTGTGTTACGCCCTGATCGCCCAAAAAACGGAGCGTATCCTGCCACATTACCGGCACCGCAACATTTTCGGCCATCATGCGGCGAATATCGCGAGGACTGTTTTCAAACTGCGCGGTGCAGCCGGAGATAAAAGGTACCCCCGGAACTTTCACCTGCAATTTGGCCACATGGCCGCGCAAAATTTTGACGCCATTTCGCATAAGAGGGGAATGTGCCGGAACATTCTCGTTGAATTTCCTACCGATCAATTCGTAGCGGGCGGCGATTTCTTTTACGTGCTCAATTGCTTCCTTGTGGCCGCTCAAAACGATCTGATTCGGCGCGTTATCATTGACTATTACACACAATTTTTCTTTTCCCGTTTCTGCGGTCGCCTGCGCTGCGGCTACGTCGGCTATTTCGCGAGCGGTTTCTGGGGGAATAGGATCGCCGCTAAATATGATTGCCATAGCGCCGCTTTGCATGAGCAAATCCCGATCCATCGATCGACCGCTGTCGCGCATCATAAGAACGGTTTTGTCAAAATCGATGCTGCCGCCAGCACATAGCGCCGAATACTCGCCAAAGCTATGGCCGGCATAGCCGACAAAGGAATTTTTGAGAGCGTCCCAGACGCCAAGCCCTCTCGCCCGCGATTCGATCACGCTCATAAGAACCATGTTAAGTGCAAACATCGCCGGCAGCCTGTTTTCGAGTAGCTTGAGTTTTTCCTCAGGCCCCTCGAACATGAGCGTGGATAGTTTAAAGCCCAATGCCCCATCGACTTTGGCGAAAACGGCGCCAGCTTCGTTCGGAAAGGCTTCGGCCAGGTCCTTGCCCATGCCGGTCAGCTTGCCGATGCGGAAGCCGGGGAAAATGAGGGCGCGTTTTATCGGTTGTTCAGCAGAATCCATAAAATCCCTTTTTACTTATAATTTTTTCCGTCAAACCGACTTTAAAAAAGTCTCGATATCCTGCGGCACCTGCAATGAGACAGCCGCGAGTTCCTTATCGATGCGCCGTGCGAGGCCCGCAAGCACGCTGCCTGCACCGCACTCAACCAACTGTTCCACGCCTTTCGCCTTCATGTAAAGCACCGATTCACGCCAGCGCACAGCGCCTGTGACTTGCTTTACCAAAAGCTCACGGATTTTCGCGGCATCGCTCACCGCCTCGGCCGTAACGTTGGCGACCACTGGCACGACGGGCGCTTTGATCGCGACATCCGCCAACGCTTTTTGCATCACATCGGCCGCGGGCTGCATCAGCGAACAATGGAACGGCGCACTCACCGGCAGTTTGACGCTGCGCTTGAAGCCGCGCTCGGCGGCAATCGCGATAGCGCGATCGACCGCTCCAACATGGCCACTGATCACGACCTGTCCCGGCGCGTTGTCGTTCGCCGCCGTGCAAACTTCGCCCTGCGCGGCAGCTTCGGCGATTTCCTGCGCCACGGGAAGATCGACACCGATCAAGGCCGCCATCGCGCCGATGCCGACCGGCACCGCTTTTTGCATCGCAGTACCCCGCGTCTTTAAAAGTCTGGCCGCGTCGGCGACGGGAAAACTCCCCGCGGCGCAGAGTGCTGAATATTCGCCCAAACTATGCCCCGCCACGAATTTCGCGACGTCCGGTAAACGAAAATTACCCTGCCTGTCGAGCACACGGATCACGGCCATGCTCGCGGCCATCAAGGCCGGCTGGGCGTTCTCGGTGAGCTTGAGATCGTTTTCCGGCCCCTCGAACATAAGTTTCGTCAAATGCTGGCCAAGCGCATCATCGACTTCCTGAAGCACTTCGCGCGCGTCGACGAAGGCGGCCCAGAGCGCCTGCCCCATGCCGACGGCCTGGCTGCCCTGCCCCGGAAATACGAGGGCGCGATTCATGCGGACATCTCCCGATTCATGCGAAAAGAGCCGTAACTGAACGCACTTGTCAAAGCCAAGTCAAGCGGGGATATTGGCGGCGTCATCCGGAGTTTTTTCATGATCATCGTCACCGGCGGCGCCGGTTTTATAGGTTCCAATCTCGTAGCCGCGCTTGATGCGCGCGGCAAGCGCGTGGTCGTCTGCGATTGGCTTGGACGCGAAGATAAATGGCGCAATATCGCCAAGCGCGATCTCGAACACGTGGTTGCGCCCGAATATCTCGGTACCTTCATTGAGGAAAATAACGGCAAGATTGAAGCTGTGTTCCATCTCGGCGCGGTCTCCTCAACCACCGAGACCGACGCCGATCTCATCATTGATAGTAACTTCCGCATGAGCCGCTGGTTGTTTTTGTGGTGCGAGAAGAACAAGGTGCCATTCATTTACGCTTCTTCAGCCGCGACCTACGGCGA
>Ga0265338_10004649_pt1 | contig 18444 bp, 6 predicted proteins | sample 42126metaG_FD_193579 | JGI IMG/M metagenome (GOLD analysis project Ga0265338, IMG submission 193579) | Rhizosphere microbial communities from Carex aquatilis grown in University of Washington, Seatle, WA, United States - 4-21-26 metaG | ecosystem: Host-associated > Plants > Roots > Rhizosphere >... | reverse complement strand
GCTGCTGAGACCCGAAGCGTCAAACTTCGCCTGGTAGCTACCCGGCTGCAATATTTGATGAACGAGTTCTGCAACCTGCTGGCCGATGGTATTATAAATCTTCAGATCGACGTGTCCGGCCTTTGCTACTGAAAAATTAATTTGCGTTGAAGGATTGAAAGGATTAGGATAATTCTGGGACATTGAGAATGCGAGGGGAACCGTCGAGTGTCCCGCCGCAACGCCGGTCGCCAGCGATCCGAATGCCGAGATCTCAGCGACGGAGTAGAAGCCGCTGGTTCCATGGGCCACCATCACCAGTTCCATATAGCGCGCGGCTGTATCCAGTCCCGTCAGTGTTTCAACAGACCCGACGCCTCCGGTGCCATTCTCCTGATCTGCAATCACCGCCCAGTTGGCGCGGTCCAAGGAGGTTTGGACATAGTATTTCTTCGCATAGGCCGAGGCCCCCCATCGAATAACAACGGTGTGGATCGTATCGGGTCTCCCGAAATCTATCAAGATCCACTGGCCTACCGGTGTAGCAGCCGACTGCCACCGCGAGAAATTGTTTCCATCGGTTATGAGCTGGGGGTTGCTGAAACTATAGGCGACCGTATCGTTCGATGAAGTCGTGACGGACGCCATGTATGCTCTGTCGACCTGGTCCGGAGGCAGGATCTGGAGTTGTATCGTCGCCGAGTCTTTCACGTCTCCATTTGCGATGAGCGTGTAGTCGCCGCTGGCTGAATTTGGAACGACGCTGATCGAGTCGACAGTGGGAACAGAAGATCCGTTCAATGTCACGCTCGAGCCTTTTACAACGTGCCAGAGGAGGCTCACGGGTTCGCCGGTTCCTACCTGAAGCGGTACCGCTCTGAAACTTACGATCCTTCCCGTCGGCAAAACAGTCACGACGAACTTCGTTGTATCCTGAACGACGCCGCTCGCGGTCAGCGTATATGACGTCGTCACCAGCGGGTGGATCTTTATGCTGTCTTTCACCGAGACACTGTTCCCATCAAACTTCACCACGGATCCCGGTTCTGTGTCCCAGCGAAGCAGCGTTGTATCTGTCTTTTCGATCGTCCCCGGATTTGCCTGAAAGACATAGATGGAGCCCGTTGTCGGGTTTACAATGACATCGTTCCGGAAATTTGCGAACATATAGTTCAATGAAGTCCATGTATCGGCGCTCGAGTTAGTCGTCGGATTCCCGAAATCGCTCCACGACCACATCATGGCGCCGGCATAACCGTTTGCGTAAAGCCATGGGTAGAGACTCAAGCCCTGAAGGCCGTCGGTGGCTTGCATGTAAAACTCGGCGGCAACGATCGGTTTAGTCAATCCCCAGAACGATGCCGGGTGAACAAACGGGGAGAGCGATGCTCCCTCCGCGTAGTAGTGTACGCAGTAGAAATCGAGCGTGCCGAGAGTATCCCCGCCGACAGTCTTCAACCTATCGTCTCTATAATAATTGTAGTTACTCAAGGCGGCGGTTCTTTGGAGGTACTCTGAGAATTCCGGAGCAGAGAGGTTCACTCGATGACGCGCGTTAAACACCTGCAGCGTGCCCGTCTGTTCGTTGATCGACGAATTGCTGACAGAGATGCCAGACCCGCCGTCAGATGGAGCCGACGTCGGCACATCCGTGAGTGTCTGGAATGTCACCGCTCCGCTTGTCACCAAGGCGGTCGGATCTTCCCTGTGAATTGCGCCGGACATCAAATTGACGCACCTCTGAATGCTTTGCATCGGGACATGATCCCTGCCCGACCAGCCGAATTCGTTCGTGATGCCTTCCGGTTCATTGAAAATTTCCCAGGCGGCGACGGCTGGGTTTCCTTTCAACGAGTCGACCATGGGAATCAGCGCATTTCTGATGTATGCGTTCGTATAGGCGGTGTCATTGAGCAGGTTCGCGTTCCGCCTTAACCCTGCTGTATCCATCTCCGATTGGTTAAGCATGTCGTGGGACCAGAGACACAAGATCAATCCGATATTGTATTGGTGGGCGGCGGCGAGAATCTGTTTGAGATTCTGGATTGCCACCGGGCCGGGTCCTGTAACGCGACCGCTTGCGTTGAAAATCGGCGTCTGGGTGCCGTTCGTGTGAAGCCAGAACCGCATTACATTTCCCCCGTTGGCATGCACGGTCTGGAACTCCGTGTTGAACTGGGACATGTTCGGTGCAGCCGGACCGATGTCGCCCGAAAAATTAACCCAGGCGATGTTGATCCCGCTGATAAAAATATCTCTTCCTGCGTAATGAATTCTTGATTGCGAAGAAGCGCTGCCTGCAAAGACAAGAAGCAGGAAGAGAATGCCAACTCCAATCACCTTCCGATCGTTAGTGGATCCGCTGATTGTCCCGTTTGATTTCATTGTAACTCCCGCGCATGAAAAGAAAAATGGCTTCCCTGTATCTTAGCTTCAAAGCGCAAACCCGCCTGTTGGCCCACTGAGCACCAATTTCCGGTATGTCTGATTCGGCGTATCGCCACTTCCACAGCCGGTCGGGAAGACCCGGCATCTCCTCCGGGCACGTCTATCATGCAGAGCGGCAGAATCCACTCGTGTCCTGCCCCTCTGCACAACAATTATTTAAGAAGCATAATCCGCATCGTTTTCACATAGCTCCCTGCATCCATTCGGACAAAATAAACGCCGCTGGAGAACGACGAGGCATTGAATTCAACATCGTACGATCCGGCTGGTTCTCTCTGGTTGACGAGCGTGGCAACTTCTCTCCCGAGAACATCAAACACCTTTACCTCGACTTTGGAATCTCTCTCAACGTCATACCTGATTCTGGTCGAAGGGTTGAACGGATTTGGGTAGTTGCTATAAAGCTGGTATTGGTACACGATGCCGGGATTTTCGGGCCTTATGCCGGAGGGCACTCCCGATGCGAACCAGATTCCATACGCGGTAAAATCGTCCAGCTCAAAGGAATCCGTCCAGGTCGTTGTGTCGTAGGGAGAAGGATAGTAGACAACGACTCCGATACGCGACGGTTTTGTGGGATCAAATTTTCCAGCCAGGGCGAGGGAGTCGAGCTTGTTGATGGATAGCGTGGACCACTGAAGATGCTGAAGCTGAACGCCGAGCGTCTCTGCCACCGCGATGCTGTCATTGAGTCCGCCGGTGACATAGAATTTCACTATGCCGTTGTACGGCATGGTGGAGGGAATATATATTGCGCATGTCAGCTTCGTGACAATGGAATCGGCCTTCTGCATGACAACGCTGTCACGCACGGCCGCAAACTTCGGACTGGAGGGCGAAATATTTGCGCTGCATTGGAGAACGTAACCTGGCTTGCTGGTGCTGTTATCGAGATATCGCGAGACCGATCCTGCTGCCCACGCAGGAACATAGAATCCCTGCTTACCGCCGTTGGCAGCGTTGTCGAAATTCGCAAGAGCCCATACTGGCGGCCCGGTTGGGGGCTTGGGCGCAACAACCACCTGATTGACCAACGCAACATTCTTGACATAAATCTTCCCCTGCCAACTCACGCCGTTGTTGCCGCCGACCTGAATTCCAAGTTTCCTCAGGTTGTCGCTGGAGTTGTTGAAAGTGTTGAAGAAATTGCCGCTCGCGGAGTCGAGAATACTTGCCTGAGCAAGATCGAAATAGAGCGGGAACCAGGTATTCTTCGGCAGTTTCTTCCCGGAATACGTGCGAGGACCGTTCGGCGGCCAATTCCAGTCTGGATCGCTCTGAGCCCAGGTCTGAATGAAAAATGTGTCCGGGAATGAGGGTGGAACATACACCCAGAAGACCAAGGCGTTCATCCCTTGCGCCTTCATTCCGCTCCCTGTCGGCTGGAAACCGAAAGCAGTAGCGCCGGTAGATGCCGTACCGTCTTTGAGCTCAAACACTCCAACACCGGATGTATCGCCGATCGGTCCGGCATTCCAGTAGACGCTGTCCTTCCATCCGTTGTTCCACTGCTCGCTGAACCCTTCGATATTCGTTTTGAAATCCCCGATCACGGTGGGCGTGGATCCGATCAGCGAAGCGCTGTCAACGTAGATCGCACCTTTCCATACGGTTGTCCCGCAGCTGTAGGAGTTCCATTGAATTCCGAAATCTCCCAAGCCGTGTCCCGCAAGAAGGTTGTTCGCCGGATCGACGATGCTCGAATCCTGAATGGGAGCCGAAAGCGGGTACCAACGTCCTTTCGGTATATCCTTTGCGTAATAGTCTACTTCGTTGAATTGCCAATTGATTGGAACCTGCCACCACAATCCAATCGCGAGGCTGTCGGGAATCGTACTGTTCGCAGGAATGAACACCCAATAGGTGAGGTAAAGAGCACCCTTTACATCTTTGATGAGCTGCTGGGTTACGGGACGAATCGCATTTTTGTCGCCTGATCCCTTCAGATCAAGTGCGACGCCCATTACTCCGTTGGCGCTGTTCGCAGGGTCGGTAGTCTGGTAGATGCTGTCGGTGAGCGTGCCGAATCCGGCGTCTTTAAATATACCAAGACTCCCCTTGGTTCCGAATCCTTCGAGCACCTGTGCACTTGAGAGACTTCCGAACGTAAAGAGCCCAAGAAAAACAGCTAGCAACCGCTTCATACAACCTCCTGTTAGTTTTTAACTGTATGATAACGAAGAAATCTCGCAAGTAATCATCATTGGTATAAGCCCAAAAACAGATCAACAACAGTCTCATTCAATATGTCACCCCGGAATGCCTGGCACTTTTCGGCAGGTTGATTCTTCAGATCAGATTAAGCAAAGTGAATGCCATGTTCCAGAGCCGTTTTGTGTTGAATTCCTGGCAATTATCGGAACTTTATCGCGGTCTTTTTCTTCCGCTATCTCATTTTGATAAAGCTGGTCATGATGATATAGCAGCCTAAAATGGGAAATTCTCCCTTTCCGTTCTCGTTCATCGTGCACAAGAAAAACCGGATAAAGATCGGTGACACAGAAACCCATCCTAAAAATGCTCTCTCAGTTCATTGGGAGAAGATCCTACTTCATCAGGACCATCTTCCTTGTGATGAAAGTGCCGCCGGACTGCAGACGGTAGAAGTATAAACCGCTGGCGAGATTCCCCGCATTGAAGTTCACAGCGTGTGCTCCCGCACCGAGGGGTTCGTTCACCAGTGTTGCCACTTCCTGACCCAGCATGTTGAAGACTTTCAACTGCACTGTCGACTGTTGCGGCAACGAAAACTCGATTTTCGATGACGGATTGAATGGATTTGGATAATTCTGTGCGAGGTCAAAGACCAAAGGAACGGCCGGTCTCGGTGCAGCAACAGATAAACCTGTAGCCAGATATGCGGCCAGGATTTTTCCCCACTCATACGCGTGAGCCGCCGCATACGATGCATTCTTTGTGTCGTCCCAGATTAAAGAACCGACCGGGAAGCCGTCATTTGTAGAGATCATGGAGGATTGGCCAAAATTTTCCGTAAGATCGGTGAACGTTGTGATCCCTGATCCATTCTCCGTCTTATTTCCGGCGCTATCACGCCCCGGAATAGTTGTGGGATCGTAGTCTCCCTGAATGAACTTGCTGTGAACAATATCCGGCGCAACGGGAAAACGGGGATCGCCGTACTGGTGTTGATTCCATTTCGCCATTTGAACGACGACCGATGCGTCCGCAATACCGGGCGTCATCATTTTCGGATCGGCAGTCGTCGTGCGCTCCTCAATGAACCCGCCGTTTTTGTCCGGCGAATATGCGGCAAAGAGCGCCGCCGTGCGAGCGTTCATCCACTCACAGGGTATGTTGTTTACTCTATAGGCTCCCGGATAAAACCATCCCAAATATGAAAGCGGGTACGCGGTGCTGTCATATGTGCCGGGAACAGTATTGTAGTAACCGCTAATAAGCAGCGGGTCGTAGTAATTTACGTTGTTCGAGACGAAGACCTGCAGCTTATTGAGCGAGAGAAGCGGCGAATAATGAGATGAGTCGCCGTCATAATACTTCGGCTGCACCACCAGCCCGCGATTGGCGTTGTTCGTATCAACAATGATCGTGCTCGTAAAAAATTTGTCGGGGTCCTCGCCGTTGTTGGTTATATTCGTGTCTTCACCGACCCAGTTCTGGTTGACAAAAATATTGTTCGTTACAAAGAAGTTCCGATGGTAGGGAGATAAGAGCCAATATTTCTTATTGTTGATGATCGTGTTATGATTGAAATACCCGAAGTCGGTCAGTTCGTTTTGCTGGAGGAAGGTAAGACCTCCTCCGACGATCGTGTTGTTTTCAACCCACAATGTGTCGATCGGATGCTTGCATTGGAAGACTCTTGATCCCCACCACTGGCTTGGTTCGAACATGTTCCGGAAATATGAGTTCGTGATGAAGAACTTCGCTCCATACGGCCAGCCTCCTATCGCTCCGTTTTCATTCGTGCAATCGAAAAGATCGATATAGCTGAATTCAAAAAGGCAGTTGTCGATGACCAATGACTGCGGGGCTTTGTTCACTGTACCGCAATAAAACAGCTCGGCTTGAAGCTTTCCATCCAACTGCATAGCCTGCCAATGAATATTGACAATCTTAACACTTCCGTAGACTCTGCTGGCCGGGACGTCTGTCGTCCCTGTCGGCTGCAGTAGGATGACCGGCTTCGTCGTTCCTGCCGGGTCGGGGATGCCGACGATCGTCAACGTACCGTTCGGATTCGTCACATTGATAGGCGACTTCTGATAATAGAAGTGACCCTCCTGAAGCGCATACACTCTTGACGGATTTATTCTGGCACCTGTGATCGTTGTGTCGCCGTTGATTGTCGATTCGAGCGCGCCTGCATGGTGGAGCGCCGCGTGGGGGATATCACCGGGAATAACGATGGTGTCCTGAGTGGCGGGTACTTGTGCATATGAGACGCTGAAGGCTACAAAACAAACTGACAGGCAAAATGAAAGAGATCTGCTCATTGTCCCCTCCCTTGAAAGCTATCATCCGCAAGATGTTCGTCGGGGGTGCGGGTGCCTAACGTAACTCGGATGGTGAAACTCGAATCGTGAGGGGATACACGGTAAGCGAAGCTCTGATGTGATAACCGGAGAGACCGCGCGCCCCTTGGGCTGGTGATCGCCCTGCGCTGTACCAAGGTAGCTCATCAAACAGAGGTTTTCAAGCCATCCATCGCTCGGAGTAATCAGCTAAATCTTAAGCAAGAATAGGCGGCCGGTTATTCCGGCCGTCTATTACACCATCCCGTAAACCTGAAGATAAGGGTATCCGATCTCACGACACAGTTTGATAAACAGAAAACGCGATTGCAACCGTTGTCAGTAGCTGTAGCTCAAACCGAATTGAACATTCAGTCCGTACGTCTGGCCTGTGGTCGGCAAGCTGCCCGCCGCAGTCGTCAGGTACGCGGGATGATTGAAGTAATAGCTGTCGATGTGATTGTTCACGTTAGTGGCGTTGGCAAAAACCGACAGGTTGTCGATAATCTGCTGTTTGAGCGAAATATCGAACAACAACACGTTATCATAGTAACTGTCTTCAAGCCCGTATTGAGTGTCGAGACTTTGAAGCGTCAACTGCTGATAGCGGAGCGAAAACCGCGAGCTGAATCCTTTGTAGTCCCATCCCAGGATTGCATTGTAGATTGCTTTGGGTTGGTTCTGAAGCGCTCCCTCTGTTGTTGAATAGATCAGCGTATCTTTGGTTCCTATTTTCGGCGCTTTGACAAAAAAGTACGGATACTGTTCGCTGGAACTCATGAATGAGGCATTCAACTCGAGAACCGTTCCGCTCAACAGCCCGGGGAGATACCAAAAATGCGTTTGCCATGACAGCTCAATCCCTCGCAGAAACGCATCGGCAGGATCATTCATCGGAAGTGAGCCATTGAGGAGCTTATTGGCGATGGGATTCTGGTTCAGGTACGTTGAGTCAAAGTAGGTTTTGTCCGGCATCCTGCTGCTAAAATCGGCGGGAGTGTAAAGCGTAGGATACGGAGCATACGGAAAATAATTCTGGAAGTAGTAAACAAGATTCTTGATATCCTTGTAAAACAGGTCAACCGTAAACAACCCGACGTCGTTGCTGAACAACGAGGCCCCAAGGTCATAGTTTGTTGCCGTCGAGGGTTTCAACAGCGGGTTTCCCCCTAATTGGTATCCCGGGTTTTGAAAGATAACCATCGGAGAAAGTTCTGTGTAACTCGGCAGCGAAACACTCCGATAGGCCGCACCCATCACTTGTACATTTTCGCTTGCTCTATACTTAATATTGACCGAGGGGTACCAATACGGATTGTCTCGTTTTGTGTCCACCAAAACGGGGGGAAGCTGGAGGCCGTTTGCATTGGACCCGTTCGGCTGGATATGATAAGCCGATATATCGGTTTTTTCTTCCTGAAAACGGGCGCCGGGTACGATGGTAAGATCGCTTCCGATGTTGAACTCTCCCATTAGATACGCCGCCTGGGTCTTTTCTTTATCATTATAGTTCTGATCAAAGGATCCGACTCCGTCGTAGTAGTAGGCGGCCTTCCATGCCGGAAATATTGTGTTCTCCATAGACGCTAATTTGTACGGGTCGTATGCAACGCCGAGGGGATATCCCAGGATGGTAGATCTCGTGTAACCAGGATCGACGAAATATATCCCTTCGATTCCGCCTTCAGCAATACTCGGACTAGGATTGGCTCCCGCCAGGAAAGGAATGGCAGCAATGAGATTTTCTCTTCTCCCTTTGCTTCCTCCAAATTGCACATCATAATACCACCTCGTATTGTCGCTGGCCCGGTTCACCTCGTGATATTTTCCGCCAATCGACAATTTTCCCGAAAAAGATTCTGAGAGCTTGAACGGTACTCTCCAGTCAAACTTGGCGTCGTATGCGGCGTCGGTAAGATTCGTTTGAGTCTCGAAAATATTCCAGAGGACAGTGTTCGACGCATTCATGACGCCCATCGCGTTTACCAGGGCAGCCGGCTCTCCGTACGCCAAAGCCGCGCCGGATATTGGTTTTCCTGTAAGGTCTTCTTCAAAATCAAATTCTTGTCCGTTCGGCGTGTGCTGATCTCCTTTCGTGTACGACAAGGAGATGGGCAACTCTGTTCCGCCAAGTTTGAAAAGAGCTTGAACTGAATTCGTCCTTTGTTCTGTTTTGGTGTCGTTCACGAAAATCTGATCGACGAACCTATTGCTGCTGAAATACGTCGAGTAATCTCTCGTTATGGTACTGTCGTTCTCCTGGTTGTAGACGTTGAAGAATTTCACGTCCACGAAATCCGATTTGTAGTCCAGGATCAAGCTGGCTCCGTAGCGATGTCTCTTGGTACTATTGTCCGTCAGCTGTGCCGTCGCGGTATTAACATAAAAAGTGTTCGCGACGACCGACGACTTCTGCCCGCTGTTATACGTGGCATTGAACTGGTCCGATGGAAGTTGTTTCTCTTCTATGTTACCCTGCACGAGAAGTCCGATATGATCGTCCACAAATCTGTCGCTGGCGCTCCCTGCAAATTTGTAGTTCTTGTATGAATCCCGAAGCTTCGTATAGCCTCCGTTGCCCCAGATATCATAATGGAAGCCAGGCAGAGCCGTCTTTAGCGTCAGATTCACCGTGCCTCCCAGCGCATCGGCATCCATATCCGGACGGAGCGTTTTCGACACTTCCACCCCTTTTACGAGATCGTCGCCGAGCAAGCTTAAATCTACTCCCCGGTCGCCGTAGTATGTCGAACTCATCGGGATGCCTTCGATCGTGATCTCGTTGTATTTTGGAGACAATCCGCGGATGATCACCGCATTTGCTTCGCCTGCATTTCTCTGCAGCGAGATGCCCGGAAGTCTTCCGATCGATTCCGCAATGTTCGCGTCCGGCAGTTCCTTCATCTTCTCTGCCGAGACCACGTTGATGATCGAGTTGGAAGCCAGCTGTTGATTGATGGAGGCCATCTGGCCTCGCGCCTGAGCCGTGACGACGACCGTCTCGCCCGTCAATGCCTGCGCCGTCAAACGAAAAGCTTGTGTCAAAGTTGAATTTTCTGCGACCGTAACTTCGACGGTAATGGTCGTGTAGCCGATATATGAGATCTTCAGAGTTCTCTTGCCCGCGGGAACACTGTGGATGGTAAACTCTCCATCGATATTGGTGGCGCCTCCCAGGCTCGTATTGACGACCAGAACGTTTGCTCCGATCAACGCTTCGCCGCTTTCTCGATCCAACACACGCCCTTTTATGGAGCCGGTTTCCTGCCCGACCAAAACCTGGGCCAACATGAACGTCATCATTAAAAAGACGTGTGGAATTCTGCTTCGAGTGTAAGAAGTGCCAATGGCCATTGTTCTTCTCCTCATGATGCTCTTCCGCAATTTAATGTGTCCTTATGAACGGGAAGATGTACACCGAACTTGGGTTTTGAGATATGATCCGGTGAGGGAGTCCTGGAAGTGACGAGCGGAAAAATCGTCACCGAAAGATGATGACGACTGCCCTGCGCCGCAAGAATGTAGTTAACCAGAAAGACTTATTCAAGCATCATAGAGACGGTGTGGAGAAATGAACATGACGTGCAATGGTGCTTTCAGAGCTTCCACGCTTTGATCCGAACATTGTATCCGTAAATCTGTTCCGCCGAATTGAACCGATTCATTCTTCAATCTGATTGTGCCGCAAATAGAGAAGGCGGCTGCGTTTTCACGCGAGCCGCCTTCTCAGCACCACTACAGACCTGAATCGAGAAACAAAACAGATCCGATTACTTCAACAGCATCATCTTCTTCACGCTCGTGAAGTTGCCTGCGGAGAGCCGATAAATATACAGACCGCTGGCGAGGTTACGTGCGTCGAAGTTAACAGTGTGCAATCCGGCGGCGAGGCTGCCATGAATAAGCGTGGCCACTTCCTGACCCAGAACGTTGAAGACCTTCAATTCAACTGTCGATTGTGCCGGCAGTGAGAATTGGATCTGCGTTGTCGGGTTGAACGGATTCGGATAATTCTGTGATAGGCTGAATGTAGAAGCAACAACCGATGGTTCTGCCTTCACATCAACTAAACCGCCTGCTGCAATGTACGCACTGACGATTTTGCCAATTTCGGCGCCGTGTGCTGCCGCATACGCTGCGTTCTGTGTATCGTCCCAGATGAGTGAACCAATCGGGAACCCGTCATTCGTCGAAAGCGTCGACTGTGCGAAATTCTCCGTTAAGTCGGTGAATTTCGAAATGCCGAGCTGATCGGCCGCTGCGAGGGTCGTGGAGGAGCTAATTGCATCCGTCTTGCTTCCGCCGACAATACCCGGAAGGGTTTGCGGGTTGTAGTCACCATAGATGTACGCGGTGCCCGTAAGAAGCGGCGTCGGTGTTGCAAACCGCGAATCACTGTACTGGTGCTGATTCCATTGCGCCATTGCCGTCACAACGCTTGCAGACATACCGTATGCAAAAGGCTGTGTTGACGGCGTGGTGGTGTGTTCTTCAATGAATCCACCTGAGTGGGCGGGTGAATATGCGGCAAACAACGCTGCTGTACGGGAGTTCATCCACGCGCCCGGCATGTTTTCTACCGGACGTGCTCCTGGATAGAACCATCCCAAATACGACGGGATCGCGCCAAAATGGGACGCGGGTGAACCGGTATCAGACAGAACATACGCGGAATTCTGATAGTAACCGCTTATCAGCAACGGATCGTTGAACACGATGTTGTTGGAAATGTAGCACTGTAACTTGTTGAGCGCCAGCACCGGTGAATAGTGCGCTGAATCGCCAACATAGTAGTTTGCTTCCACCACGAGTCCGTTGGTAGCGTTGTTCGTATCAACGTTGATCGTGCTCATGAACAATTTGTCAGGATCCTGACCGCTGTTCGTCACGTTTGTATCCTCACCAACCCAGTTCTGGTTGACGAAAATATTGTTCGTGACATAGAAATTGCGGTGGTATGGCGACAAGAGCCAGTACTTCTTGTTGTTCACGATTGTGTTGTGGTTGAAATACGCAACGTCAGTAAGTTCGTTCTGCTGTAGGAATGTAAGACCACCGCTTGTAGTCGTGACGTTCTCTACCCACAACGTGTCCATCGGATGCTTGCACTGGAACACGCGTGAACTCCACCACTGACCCGGCTCGAACATATTACGGAAGTATGAGTTGGTGATAAAGATCTTGGCTCCGTACGGCCAGCCGCCGATTGCGCCTGTTTCGTTCGTGCAATCGAAGATGTCCGTGTTGCTGAACTCAAACAAGCAGTTGTCAATAACCAATGACTGCGGCAAGTGGTTTGCCGTTCCGCAATAGAAGAGCTCTGACTGGAGGTTGCCATCCAGTTCCATCACCTGGTAATGAATGTTGACCATCTTAACGCTGCCGTATACCTTGCTGGCAGGTACGTCTGTCGTTCCGGTCGGCTGCTGAAGAATAATCGGTTTCGCATGCGCTGACGGATGTTTCGGATCAGGAACGCCGACAATCGTCAATGTCCCGGACGGATTGTAGAAGTACATCGGCGTCAATTGATAATAGACCTGTCCTTCGTAGAGTGCATAAACGCGATGCGGGTTTTTTCTCGCACCGGCAGCGGTCGTATCATTGCTGATCGTGCTGTCCATTGACCCGGCATTTTCGCCGCCGGCAAACGTGCCGCCAGTGATATACGCCGTATCACCGCTTATTGTCACCTGAGCCATCGAGCGGCTCGCAAAGCTTGCTAGTAGTATAACTATAAACAAGCTGAGTACCATTTTTGCTTTCATCTTTTTCTCCTAAAGTTAGTTTAGAGCTGTCGTGAAGATACTGATGTGTCTTTTTTTGCTTTTTTCCGTCTCCCTCCTTTCATTTCCTTTACTGGTTATGAAGATAGTGTTTTGAATGATAGTGAAACGTGTTTGGTGTCATTACACACTGCTTAACAGAAAATGCCCTTGTTCCGGGTGTTAGTAACTATAGCTAAGTCCAAATTGCACATTCAGGCCGTATGTCTGGCCGCCCGTCGGCAGGCTTCCTGCCGGCACGGTGAGATACGCCGGATGGTTGAAATAGTAGTTGTCCACATGATTGTTGACGTTCGTTGCATTTGCAAAGATCGACAGGTTCTCGATGATCGCCTGTTTGAGCGAAATATCGAACAACAAAACGTTGTCGTAGTAACTGTCTTCGAGACTGTACTGCGTGTCGAGACTTTGGAGCGTCAGCTGCTGGTAGCGAAGTGAGAACCGCGAGCTGAATCCCTTGTAATCCCACCCGAGGATGGCATTATAGATTGCTTTGGGTTGGTTCTGCAACGATCCCTGCCTCGTCGAATAGACAAGCGTGTCTTTGGTTCCTACCTTGGGGGCTTTCACGAAGAAGTACGGATACTGTTCGTTGGAACTCATGAACGAAGCGTTCAATTCAAGAACTGTTCCGCTTAGCACACCGGGAAGATACCAGAAATGCGTTTGCCATGAAAGCTCGATGCCTCTCAGGAACGCGTCGGCAGGATCATTCATCGGAATGGAACCGTTGAGCAGCTTATTTGTTTGCGGATTGAGGTTCAGATATGTAGAGTCAAAATAACCTACGCCCGGAAGCCTGGTGTAGTAATCGCTGGGAATGCCTACGACTGGATACGGGGCATACGGGAAATAATTCTGGAAGTTGTAAATAAGATTCTTGATATCTTTATAGAAGAGGTCAACCGTAAACAAGCCGACGTCGTTGCTGAACAACGAAGCGCCAAGATCATAGTTCGTTGCCGTCGAGGGCTTCAGGAACGGGTTGCCGCCGAGAGAGAACCCAGGGGTCTGGAACTCAAGTTCGGGCGAAATTTCCGAGTATGCCGGCAATGAAACACTACGGTACACTGCACCCAGGATTTGAAGGTTTTCGCTTGCCTTGTATTTAATGTTAACCGAAGGATACCAGTATGGGTTGTCTCGTTTAGAGTTAACCAACACCGGCGGGTAGCCGAGACCGTTTGCGTTGGAAGTGACGGGCTGAATATGATAAGCCCAGATATCGGTCTTTTCTTCCTGGAAACGAGCACCGGGAACGACTGTCAGGCTGCTTCCAATATTAAATTCGCCCATCAGATATGCTGCCTGCGATTTCTCATTATCGGTATATGCCTGATTGAAATTGCTGACTCCGTTCTGCCAGACAGCCAAACCCGAATGATCCGCCATGGCATTCGCCATGTTCGCCAGGTTGTAAGCATCCCAATTCGTTCCGATCGGGTATCCAAGAATATCGGATCGCGTATAGTTGGGATCAACGAATGCAAACGCAGGAATACCCGTCTGGAGTCCGGCGACCACGGTCGGAGAAATTGTCGCAAGGCCCGGGAAGAAATTCGAGAATGAGCTGATGATTGTCTTTCGTGTGCCTGCGCCATTGCCAAACTGCATATAGTATTGGAATGAGCTTCCGTCGCTCGTACGCTTGACGCTATGATACTTTCCGCCAAGCGCTATTTTTCCCGAAAGATCGTCCGACAGTTTGAACGGTATTTTCCAGTCAACCTTGTAATCGTAGGAGAGGTCCGTCAGGTTTGCGTCCGTGATGTTGATATTATTAAGGTACGAATTTGCGTTATTCGGGTCAAAGACGCCCATGGCGTTGATCAACGTCAACGGCGTCCCGTAGATCACCGCGTTGCCCTTTGGCGTCGTTGCAACGCCGGTCTGATAGAAATCGAACTCCATCCCGTTGGGAGCATGCTGCTCGCCTTTTGTAAAGGACGCGGAGATCGGCAACTCTGTTTTTCCGATCTTGAACAACGCTTGAATCGAATTTGTCCGTTCAATGGTATTCGTCTTGCCCAGGAATACCTGATCGAGAAACTCCGTGCTCGCAAAATTCGTCGTATTGTTTCTCGTGATGCTGCTGTCGATCTTCTGGTCGTAGACGTTGAAGAATTTCACGTCGACAAAATCCGACGCGTAATCCAGAATAAGGCTCGCGCCGTAACGATGCCTCTTCGTGGTATTATCCTGCAACTGCGTCGACGCCGTGTTGACGTAAAATGTGTTCGCCACCACCGACGACTTCTGACCGCTGTTATAACTTGCATTGAGCTGGTCTGAGGGGAGCTGTTTCTCCTCGATGTTTCCCTGCACCAATAATCCGATATGATCATCGGCAAACCGGTCGGCCGCACTTCCGGCAAATTTATAATTTTGATAGGAGTTCCGCAGCTTCGTGTAACCGCCGTTTCCCCAAATATCATAATGGAAACCCGGCAGAGCTGTCTTTAAGGTCAAGTTCACTGTCCCGCCTAATGCGTCGGCATCCATATCCGGCCGCAAGGTCTTCGACAGCTCGACACCTTTGACAAGATCGTCTCCCAGTAAGCTTAAGTCTACTCCGCGGTCGCCGAAATACGTCGAACTCATCGGAATGCCTTCAATCGTAATCTCGTTATACTTCGGAGCCAATCCGCGGATGATGACCGCATTTGCTTCGCCGGCGTTTCTCTGGAGAGAGATGCCCGGAAGCCTTCCGATCGATTCCGCGATATTCGCATCCGGCAATTCCTTCATCTTCTCTGCCGAGACAACGTTGATAATGGAGTTGGAGGCGAGTTGCTGATTGATGGATGCCATCTGGCCTCGCGCCTGAGCCGTGACGACAACTGTCTCTCCCGTCAACGCCTGTGCCGTCATCCGGAATTCCTGTTCGAGCGTTGCATTTTCTCCGATGTTGACTTCGGCAGTCACAGCCTTATAACCAAGGTAGGATATCTTGAGCGTTGCTTTTCCGGCCGGGATGCTGTGAATAAGAAATTTTCCATCGATATCGGTGGCAGCGCCCAAACTGGTGCCAACAACTAAAACGTTTGCGCCGATCAACGCTTCACCGCTCTCTCTGTCCAACACACGTCCCTTCAATGAACCGGATCCTTGCGCAAGCAAGACCTGGGTCATCATCATCATCAGTGCAACAAATGCAAACGTAAGTTTGCTGCGGGTAAAGGAAGTACCAAGAAACATTTTACTCTCCAATCATTTATGTGATCGCTGAGGATATTATTATGTTTTTGGGGTTAAACTTAGACTCGATGCAGCGAAATTTGGAAAACATGCAGGGTGCTTACTTAAGTGGCGCCAATGTAAAAACAAGAAAATGTAATGTCAACTAACTTCCGCCCGCTCATCGGGGCAGTACCGGTGCCAACGAGTTCAATCCCCCCACAAAAAAATACAATCTTCAGAAGCAACGGGCGCTCCTTTTCGAGAAAAAGGGGTCGAGAAGTTAGAACAAATCATGAATTCTGGCGAGTTGCGACATTCCAAGAATACCGATTGGGCCGGTGACCTTTTGTCTCCTGATCTTTCCTTGAACTTTGGCCTGTTCTCTGATAAGGAGACCTGAATGGTCCAACTGTATACTACACAGACGATGCCACATTTCCATGGAAGTCATACTGGCGAAATTTGCCCAAAAAACGCTGATTTCAATAGATCTTACCGCCAACCCCAGTATATTATTTTGATAAAAGTGTATCAATCTAATATACCTTTGATTCTACCAAAATTAACGACTCAGAGGCTCCGTACTGCCGGGTTTACTGAGCCCAACTGTCTGTTCTGAATGACGAGGCGGGAAGTCCGCTCTCTCCCAACAGAGCTGCCGCGGGTGTATTCGAGAACGCATACCGCACAGCAACCGGATGAGGGATCTCCGGATTCGAAACTACTATTGTAGCACCCTTGACGGTAACGGCTGCATCTTTGAACTGTTTGTCCTCGCCGGCGATCTGAAATCCCGAAGCGGCCGGATCTCCCTTCAACACGAGTTTCTTTCCAGCGTAGTCGAAAGAGAGTACGATCGTATTCTTTTTGATTTTCATAGAGTGATAGAGCGGGCCGGAACAAATGACATTCTTTTTGTGATACGTTTTTGAGAGCGCCCACAGGGCGAGACGGCCGCCTACATCCTGCTTATCAGCCGGATGGATGTTGTCGGGATTTGCGATATCCAATACTACGGCCATGCCGGTGTTCTTCACCTTGAGCGTATTGAATTGCGCTTCACGCAGATACTGCGATTGCGTCTTCGGGCCGTAGTTGAACGGCGCGATCTGAACATAATAGAAAGGCATTTCCGGATTATGGAAAACGGATCTCCACTCGTTGATCATCGTCGGAAAAAGTTTCGCGTACATTTCCGGCTGACCGACATTAGATTCTCCCTGATACCATATCGCACCGCGAAGCCCGAAGGGTATCACCGGAGAAATCATTCCGTTGAATAGCGCCGTCGGCGAATAGCCGGTGAAGTCGAACGGCAGTTTCGGCCTCTTGTAAAATTCTTCCCCTCTCCATCCATACGTATAGAATATGCTCCCGCGGTATTCCGCTACGGGGAGATACTTCCATTCTCCTGCCAGCGAGAGAGACAACGTTGTGTCCGCACGATTCAGCTGAAGTTCTTCCGGTTTTCCCCAGAGGCCGCCGCCGCCGCCGTAATCGATGACGCGGACAGCCACTTCCACGATTGAATCTCCGGCAATTTTTGCAGGAACCGGATAAATTCGGGGGACCTCATACATTCCCTCCGAGAGATGACTCCCCACAAGCGTGCCGTTGACGTACGTCTCGTCCATATCGTCGACAGGACCGATGGAGAGAAAAAGGTCTTTTCCCCTCCAGCTGGAAGGAATGGCAACCCTCTTTCTAAACCACACCGCACCGTCGAAATTTCCTACTTCCGTACCCTCCCAGTACGTTGGAAGGGACATCTCTCTCCAAAGTGAATCGTTGAAGTTCGTGGAAGCGCAAGCGCTGTCTGCGAAATCGAGCCCAAGCCATCGGCTTTCCATCGTCCGCCCGCTGAGCTTTATCGTCGGATGAGCGATAATCCATCTATTTAAGCCTTCAATGCTGTCCTTGCTCATCTCTATCTTCTTGAGCATTGGAACGTACGCATCTATTGTCTCAAGGTCTTGTTTGCTCATCCAGGATTCGATCTGCGTCCCGCCCCAGCTCGCGTGGATCAGTCCGATCGGCACGTTCAGATTCTTGTACAGCGATCTGCCGAAGAAGTATCCGGCGGCGCTGAACAGCCGCGCATTTTGAGGCGTGCATCCGGTCCACTTGCCGTCGCATGAATACTCAGGAGTGGAAGAGTACGATCGTTTCATTTGGAAGAGTCTGATAACAGGGTATTGCGCGTTCGCAATCTCGCTGTCTGAATTCATGATCGGGTTGTTGGGACGCCATCCTTCAAGCGGCATCTCCATATTAGACTGTCCGGAGCAGAGCCATACTTCTCCAAGCAGAACGTCGTTGAGAACGATCGTCGAATCGCCGTCGCTTGCCTGGATTTTGTACGGACCGCCGGCGCCGGCCGTTTTGATCTTTATACTCCATGATCCCACGCTGTCAACCACAGTCCAGGCGCCCTTTTTCCACGAAGCATCGAGGGTGATCTTTTTTCCTGCGCGGCCCTTCCCCCACACGGCAACTTCGCTCTGTTGCTGCAGAACCATACTGTCGGTGAAAATTGGTGCAAACTGAAGTGGAACGGT
>Ga0265338_10004647_pt1 | contig 18447 bp, 31 predicted proteins | sample 42126metaG_FD_193579 | JGI IMG/M metagenome (GOLD analysis project Ga0265338, IMG submission 193579) | Rhizosphere microbial communities from Carex aquatilis grown in University of Washington, Seatle, WA, United States - 4-21-26 metaG | ecosystem: Host-associated > Plants > Roots > Rhizosphere... | reverse complement strand
ACGGCGCACGCGACTGTACCCGCGACTCCCCCACAGAATTAATATGGAGGCACTTGGCATCAAATGGGTACCCGAGCTGCGCAACATTGCAGACCTCAAGAAGTGGGACAAGAACCCGCGCAAGATAACGGAGCCGGCAAAGGCCCGACTCAAGCGGAAGATCGTTGAGGAGGGTATGCATCAAGTGCTCACCATCGACACCGACAACACAGTACTCTCCGGCAACCAGCGCCTAGATATCCTGACCGAGCTTGAATGGCCGCAGGTGTGGTGCATGGTTCCGGAGCGGCCCCTAACGGTCGACGAACGCGACAAGGTCGGCATACAGGCCAACATCATCGAAGGAGAGTGGGATGCGACTATTCTCGCTTCGAAGTTCGATATACCAATGCTCACGGATCAGGGCATCAAGTCCATCAACCTTCCCCGGCTCACTACTGGCGACGAGGACAATGTGCCCGAGGTGCGGCCGGAGGCGATCAGTAAGAAGGGGGATCTATTTGAGATCGGTGTGCACAGGATATTGTGCGGAGACTCAACGCTCGACGAGGACTTCGCGAAGCTGATGCAGGGAGCCCGGGCCAATATGGTGTTCACGGACCCGCCGTGGAACGTCGCCATTGGCGGAGACGGCAACCCCCGGCACCGCCAGCGCGCGGGTCTGATCAACGACGACATCGGCGCAGAGTTCCTACCCTTCCTGAAGAAGACAGCCCTCATGATTGAGAAGTACAATACCGGCGACATCTACTGCGTGATGGGTTCCCGGGAGTGGCCTACTATCGACGCTGCGATGCGTGCGGCGGGCCTCCACTGGTCGGGCGTCATCGCGTGGGTAAAGGACAGCTTCGTTCTGGGTCGCAGCAACTATCATCGCCGGTACGAGCCCATTTGGTACGGGTGGAAAGACAAGAGCAGCTATGTGGCGGACCGCAAACAGGACGACGTATGGGAGATCCCGCGGCCGAAGCGCAGCGACGAGCACCCGACAATGAAGCCGGTGGAGCTCATGGGACGGGCAATACTCAACTCTTCAAATGAAGGGGACATCGTACTCGATCCCTTTCTGGGGTCAGGGTCCACGATGGTGGCGGCTGAGAAAAACCGCCGGAAATGTTACGGGATAGAAATAGATCCCGTGTACGTGGATGTCATAATACGGCGCATTTTGGCCTTATATCCAGACCTCCCCTTCCGCTGCGTGAACCGAGAACTCGGCATTGAGAACTTCCGGTAGTCCCAGAGATATCCCCACCCACTCATAATGTCTTCATATTCATGGTAGTATGTGTCTGATGATTCACATCAGCGAAATACTCAAGTCGGAGCGCTTCCAGGGGCTGGTGCAGGCACCTCCGCGAGCCTTCTCGAAGGAGCAGCTCGATCACATCGAGAAGCGCGAGAAGGAGTGCGAGAAGGCCGGGTGCGGCGACAACGGGCACAAGCACGACTGATATGCAACGGAAAATTAAGTTTAGGGCATGGGACAAGAGCGAGAAGCGCTACTGGACCCAGGAGCAGATGGAGGAGATCGGCGGCTACTACTACAGCTTCAGGGTGAGCGACAACGACGGAGAGTTCGTGCTCGAGCAATTCACTGGTCTCAAAGACAAGAACGGCAAGGAGATTTATGAGGGAGATATTCTTCAATGGCCCAAGCCCGAACAAAATAAGGGAACTGTGGTCTGGAGCGATACCATGTGTTCATGGATGATGCAGAGAGAAGACTACAGCGAAACATTCAGTTCATTCGCTTATCCTCGTCATACAGACGGTAACTGCAGATTCGAGGTCATCGGCAACCTTTGTCAGAATCCCAAGAGGCTGAAATGATATGCAGAAAACTCTCAACATAGGATCCATGCGTCTCCCGAAGGAGTCGGCAACGAAGGGCTTCGGGTTCATCGGGAAGCGCGGCTCCGGCAAGAGCTACGGCGCCGCAGTGTTCGCCGAAGAGCTGTACAAAGTAAAGGTACCGTTCGTGGTATTCGACCCGATCGACGTATGGTGGGGCCTGAAGGTCGCCGCCGACGGGAAGGGCAAGGGCCTGCCGATCGTGGTGTTCGGGAGGGAGCACGCCGACATTCCCCTCGACCGGACGATGGGCAGGCAGATCGCCGAGGCTGTGGTGAAGCACAACATCTCGTGCGTGATCTCGACGTTCGGGATGAACAAGACGGAGATGCGCGAGGTGGTCGCGGACTTCTCGGAGCGCCTGCTGCAGATCAACAACACGCCGAGGCAGGTCATCATCGAGGAGGCGCACGAGTTCGTGCCGCAGCGGGTGCAGGGCGCGATGGCGAAGTGCTTCTCGGCCGTGGAGGCGCTGCTCGTCATGGGGCGCAACCGGGGCATCGGCGTCACGCTGCTGAACCAGCGTATGGCGACGCTCAACAAGGACCTGCTCACGCAGATCGACGTGCTCGTAGCGTTCCGCAGCGTCGGCCCGCAGGATCGCAAGGCGTTCCGCGACTGGGTAGAGGGGCACAACGACGAGAACGACACGCACTTCGACGAGTTCATGTCCTCGGTTCCTTCGCTTCCTACCGGCACTGCGTGGGTCTGGTCGCCGGAGTTCCTCGAGAAGTTCGAGAAGGTGAAGTTCCGCGCCCGTGAGACGTTCCATCCCGATCGAGAGAAGCTCGGTATGACGTTTAAGATGCCGGAGATCAGTCAGGGAGACGTGCAGTCGTTCATCGACGCGTTCACGAAGAAGCCGGAGATAAAACGCATGGAGGTGGTAGGCAAAGTGCTCGAGCGTAGTAGGGACGGAATAGTCACCAAGTTCGACCTCAAGGGGATTTCAATAGGACGGGAGAGTCGAGAGCAGCAGTACACACGACTCATGTCTACGCCGGGCGTCCGTACGTTGCTCGGCGAAGAGTATAAGAATGGATATGGAGAAGGAGAGATTGCGGGGATCGAGAAAGGGCGAAAAGAATCAGAAGCAAAGTACCGAGTTTTGATAAACAAGTGCGCGCAGCTTTTGATGCGCACGCACGGCGACATCGACAAGGCGATGGCGCTGCTCAAGGATGAACGCGCGGCAGGGGCTCGGGTAGCGCCGCCCGAAGGGATTCGATCCCCTGCCGTGCCGCCGGCGCACCAGCCATCACATTTGATTGTGGATAAGGAGAAAATGTCTCGTTCTTTGGATCGTTTGAGTCACAATCAACTTACTGGTGGTGACCCTGGAAAACTTTCAACGGGCGCACGAAAGGTGCTCTCGTACCTTCACGGCGTGCACCCGAATCGCAAGACGAAGGCGCAACTTTGGATCGCCGCCCGCTACTCTCCTGGGGGCGGTTTCGACAACATCGTCGCAGAGCTCACGTCGACGTGGCTGGTGGAGAAGGATCGGGACGGCAAGTACTTCTCCACCGAGCAGCACGACCCGTCTATGCTGGACGACACGTTCGACCCGTCAATTCGTTTGTGGGACGCGAAGCTGAGCAAGGGGGCGAGGACTGTGTTCCACCTGTTTCTTGAATACTCTGAAGCGAGATACACGAAGCGAGAGCTCGCTGAGGCGACCGGATACGCGATGGGCGGAGGCTTTGACAACTGCGTCGCCGAGCTCACGAGCAGAAAAATACTGAAGAAGGACGGGACGGCTTACATACTTAACCCTGAGGTATTGGATATATGACCGCAATAGAACAAGCAATCAAAGAGGCAGTGATGGAGGGAAATTATTGTTCTGAGGCATTAAAGATATTCGGATTGAAGGGTGTTCTCCGAGCAAGAAATAATCTCCACCGAGCTGAAACACTCCTCGACCCCCTCTTCTGGCAAGCACTCGGTAAGGCGAGGGGATGGGAGAAAAAGGTAGTCGTGCGCCGCGGTACTGTCATTGGAAACTTCTGCACCCCGTGCAGTGCTCAACATCCGCGTGGAGAATGCTTTGAGGAGATGGGCTTTGACATGGACTATCTCAACCCGTGGGCGTATCACTGGCACCGCTTCATAGACCACCTCGCAGAAGGAAAAGACTCTGAGAGCTTTTTTGTAACACTCGTATGAGGATCCGCATCGCGAAGCACCAGCTCCTGAGGCAGCTCCCCGACAAGGTGCGCACCGACCTTGTGGGATGCAACGACTTGCCCGACCACTTCGTGTTTGATGTATTCGCTCCCGAGTACCCGAAGGCCCCCCGCGGTAGCAAGGGGATGGTCGGTAGCGCGGAAGAGAAGGTGGACCATGTCGCACTCAAAGATTCGTTTCCAGATGTCGCCGCTGTACTCACTGGCATGGAGTGGTGGATGTTCTGCGTTCTGCTCAAGTACCCGAGTGGGGCGACAATCCACCAACTCGGTGGGAAACTCAAACACCCCGAGTCTAATCTGGGCAACAACGTGGCGGTTCACATTAAGGGTATGCGCGAAAAGTTCCGAAAAAATCATCTCGCATTTCTGGTTCAGACTTCGCGTGCGAACGTGCTTAGTGCCGGCTCTTACAAGCTAATTAGAGAGGCATGAAAGTCGACGTTCGCGTGATTGACCTAGAGGTGGCGCTTCCCGATTTGATACCGGCGATTCGGTCTCTAAAGGAAGAATTGCCCACGTCAGTGTGTATTGAAGCATTACTCTCTGTCCCGGACCAGCGCGAAAGGAAGTTGAGAGAGGAGTTCCCGAGCTACTGGGAGAACTTCACGATGGTGGAATGGCGGCTATTCATCCACCTATTTTTTGAGAAGGAGTGCCAGCGGAAGTCACTGCGTGTCATAATGCACGGTGATGTCTTATCGGTAGATGAGGAGAACGAATACGTCGAATCGAATCTTGTAGATGTGCATATAAAAAATATGCGCAAGAAACTGCGTAGGCTCGGGAACAAGCACCACATATTAACGAAGCGCGCATGGGGATACATCTTTTGCGATGGACCGAGCCCCGAAGTAAAATCCGGATTTGAGAAATTCACCGGAAAGCGCATACGCGTCTTTGAGAAAAAGCTCAATCCCGACGGTTCGTTAAGCCCACATCCGTGGCGCAAAAAGAAGAAGCCGCGACTCAATCCGGTGGAGTTCGGATACCTCAAGGAGATGAAGATGGACGACATATCGAAGGAGGAGGCGGGTCGCGAGATTAAACTCGAGGGAGAGGCGCTCGATCGGGCGTGGGACGCAAAGGACTATGACCACTACGCGGCTGTGCGCCCGCGAATGCGTCGCATCGGAGCACGTGTGTGCAGCATATGTCACCAACCCGGCCATTATAAGGCAACCTGTCCGAACGTATGACACTTCTTATTTTTGTTTGCCAAGGCACAAGTTTTACCTGTGTGGTATGGGCAATAGTACTTCTAATGATGGATGACCACACGGAGGTAGATATGAACGGAGAGGTATGAAACTCGAGATATGGAAAAGCACCCTAAATCAAGAAGAGCGCCACTACTTCCGAGTGAACAAAGGAAAGGGATACCAGCGGCACCAATATGTGTTCGGGTACAATCCGGAAGTCTTGAAGCCGAAGGTGGTACGCAAGATAATGGCGCTGATCAAAAGGTCCACGTGATATTTATGGACGATACCTACATAAACTGCACCCGGCAGAGGCTCGCGGAGCTGCGTCGGGAGGGGTATCAGATCAAGTCACCACGCGTATGACCTACCTTCCACCACCGGCCGGCATGAGGGCGTATTGGCGCCTTGAGGACGACGATAAGGCACTCCGCGATATTGCTGCGGGCGTATTGACGGGCTATATATTTTTCAATGATGGCAAGACCCGTGGTGATGCGCTCGTAAAGGCTGCGGAGTTCGCGGGCTTTAAGATAAGCATAGTGAAGTGGAACAAGGACGGCGAGGTCCTGTTTAGCTACGATGACAACGATTTCTCCAAGTTCCAGCAGGAGATACGCGGCATCTCGCGCGGAAAGTTTGAGTACGAGGTGCTCTCGATCGCCAGAATAATCTCTAAGTGGAAGGAGAAGAATTACGCAAAACTGCCCCTGCTTTCCAAGATACTCTTAAAGTTGAAAAGGGTATGAGCTGCGACCAGTGCAGGGCGGAGCTGCTGCCGAGACTCAACGCGATGAAGGAGAAGGCGTTCGAGGCCGGGAAAAAGAACGAGCGCGCCCGCATCGCGCGCATGCTCAGCAAGATGCCGGCGGACAAGGTTTTGTACGAGCTCAAGAAGAAACTCTATGATTGACGAGATGACGGAGGAGTTCCTGCGAGAGAGCAACGCCATTGAGGGGGTTTACGACGACCTGTCCCTCTCCGACGCGATGGACGCGTGGGAGTATCTTATTGAGCAGGACTATATCGACGTGAAAGTGATAAATAAGACACACCGCATACTCATGCGCAACCAGCCGCTCGATCCGAGGATGCACGGCAGATACCGACGTGTTGCGGTGTATATAGGTCGCAGCGAGGCTCCGTTGTGGCCTTACGTGACACAGATGATGAAACACTGGATGGCGCGGACCAACGGAGCGAGGCCAGACTGGAAGGCTCTCCATATTGAGTATGAACATATCCACCCATTCGTCGACGGTAACGGCCGCACCGGGCGCATGTTTATGAACTGGACGCGTATGAATAGGCTCGGGCTGCCGGTGTTGGTGATTAAGGAGAGCGAGAAGCGCGATTATTATGGGTGGTTTAGAAAGAATATATGACAAACATTTTGATAATTTATACGCCCTATGTCCTCTCGGTATTCACGCTGTGGATGATGTGGCTCGCCGGCAACAAAAGTCCGCTCGCGTGGAAGGTCGGACTCGGCAATCAAGTACTGTGGCTGCTCTGGATATTCGAGTCGCACACGTGGGGGCTGCTGCCGCTCACGGTCTGCCTCACGTTCATGTATACGCGGAACCTGTTCAAGTGGAAAAAGTGATATGTATGTTACGACACCTCGATTTATTCTCAGGTATAGGCGGCTTCGCGCTCGCCACCGAAATGGTGTGGCCGGACGTCGAACACGTGTTCTGCGACAACGATCCATTCTGCCAAGCTATACTAGAGAAACATTGGCCTGAATCATATATATATGGCGACATACAAGAGCTCAGATTTGATCCCTACACCCACCGCGACGGACGCGCAGGAGGGAGTGCGGAAATCAACGCAGCAAAAGGAGGGGAGCAAGCACTCAATGACCCTGCGAGACGCGCAGCGCGTCTCGCAGCCACTTCTACCAACTCCAAGAAGCGGAGACTCGAAGGGGGGCAAGTACCAGCGAGATCGGGGGCAAAAAGGAAAGGAGCGCCCGACGCTCACAGGGTTGATATCCTCACAGGCGGATTCCCCTGCCAGCCATTTTCGCAGGCAGGCAAGCGCAAAGGCACGGAAGATGACCGTCACCTCTGGCCAGAAATGCTACGAGTCATACGAGAGTTTCAGCCCCGCTGGGTCATCGGTGAAAATGTTAGTGGGCTGCTTACTCAAGGGGGAGGCGTGGTATTCGGACAAGTGCGATCTGACCTGGAAGATGCAGGCTACGAAGTCCAGTCGTTTGTTATTCCAGCTGTCGCCGTCAACGCGCCCCACCGGCGCGATCGAGTCTGGATCGTTGCTCGCAACACCGCGAAGTTCGGACGGAGACAAGGGGGTGAGAACACCAGAGGGGTACGCAAAAGAGAAAGCCCGGTGGGGCAATCGCAACGGCGAGGATTTGCCGACGAGGGTCGCGATGCTCCCCACCCCAACCTTGGGAGGGTTCGACGACACAAACGAACGCGCACTGAGAAAGCACCAGCTGCACGCGGTGGTAGAAGCTGGGACGAAGAGTGGATTAAAGTTGCAGCCGAGCTTTGCACTTTGGATGATGGGCTACCCAACGGACTGGCTCGACCTCGAGGCTGGAGAAATGCCGCTCTCAAAGGCGCGGGCAATGCAATCGTCCCCCAAGTCGCCGCAGAAATAATGCGCGCAATAAAATATGTCGACGAAAACAGTTGAGAAGTACATACGCATCGAGCCGCACGGTACCAGCAAGACTGGCGTCACGCAGGTGTGGCGCGTCATGAACCGACAGAAAGGGAACTGCATCGGGGCGATCCGATGGTATGGCGCGAACGGCTTCAGAGGCTACTGCTTCTTCCCGACGATAGAGCCAGACACCGCGTGGATGTTATTCAGCGCCGACTGCATGCGGTTGATAGCCGACTTTTGCGACGACGCCAACGCGAAGCACCGCGGGAGTAGAATTAATAAGGGCTGAACGTTGAGAGGAGGCGTCGATGCGCGTCCAGCATGACGAGGACGACCCTCCGCCGAAGATGACGGCGAAGGACTGGTACTGGCACGCTGCGAACCGATGGGCGGAGTGGGCGATGGCTTGCTCTAGGCTCTTCGGCCTTATCTAAGGAGGACACGATGCGCTACTGCGACAACTGCGGCGGGATCGCCGGATCGAAGCTCACGGTGCCCGGACTCACACCCGAGCGACCGATTGAGCTGTTCTACTGCGACGAGGAGTGCAAAGCCGCACTCGAGCGCAAGCACGATGGGCGAACGCCCCGGCTGCAGCTCGCAGAGCATGCTGCGCGCACGGTGCGATGAGTGCTCGTTGCCTCAAGTGTGGGGCACAGTTCGGGCTCGCGCGCAGAACCATTGGTACGTTGTGGTGGCAGAAGGATTTCTGCAACAAGCAATGCGCCGATGACTACCAGAAGGAGCTGCAACAGACCGAGCGCGTGAGACAATTCCTGCACTGGTTGCACTCACCGCAGCGAACGTGATCCCGGCGGTATCGTTCCTCCCTCCGCCGGCACTCGCGACCGAAACGGATATCCACAGATATCACGCCGGTCGCATTTTTTGAGAAGCGACACTGATATACTATTTTGCAGTTTGGTAGACAATCGCCGCGACCGGAACAAGCTGGTACGCAGGCACGGTGAATACGTTAAGCCGTGGCGGCTGGGTAAGGACGGGTCATACCCCATCTCATACTCCCAGCAAATCCTGTTGTCGGTTGCGGCGAGTGTCTGTCATGGTGATATAATCATGGATATGGAGAGTGCTATTACAGTCGTACCTTTTGGAAAAGTTACTGCACTAGGTGCAGTGAAGATATTCGAGGGTAGGGAGGTTGCGCATACGTTCAGGGATCCCCTATTTGGGGAATTCAGGGTGTATAAAACTCGCGGACACCGGGCTGGATTCTGGGAGGACGATGTATCGAAAGTGCAGAAGCTGATCGACGCATTCAAGAGCGGGCACAACGTCGTGAACGCCTGTGTTTACGCAGGTGTTCAGCGCATCGCCTTCTACAGGTTCCTGGACGCCTACCCCGGCTTCCGTGACATAAAAGAAGCCTGCGAGGCCAGCACGAGTTTCCGAACGATGAACAGCTTCCAGGAGGCGATACCGACCAAGCCTGAGCTGGCGTTTAAGTACATGGAGAAGCGCGGCGATTTCAACTTCGAGACGAAAAAGGTCGATGACGAGAAGCCCTTGCAGCCCACGGTGAACGTGGCGGTGCAGGTGAACAACAATTTAGAGCATGAAAGGAAAATTGAGGAGCGATCTAGAGAGCGACTTGCGCGAAGACTTTCCGAGCGATCAGGAGGGGGCGAGACGCGAGGCGACGAAGCGATGGCAGGAGTCGTGTAAGGCCGACTTCGGCCTCTTCACTGAGGAGGTGCTGCACTTCTATAATGCTCCGCACCAGCAGGAGTGGTGTGCCATACTCGGGAACGACAAGAACAGGCAGATATGTGTGGCCGCACCTCGAGGGCACAGCAAGACCACTGTGTTCTCTGTCAACTACCCGCTGTGGGAGATCGCGCGCAACCCGGACATACGCATACTCCTCGTATCCGCGGCCGATACGCAGTCGCAATCCTTCCTCCGAGAGATCAAGGGGCGTATAGAGCGTGACCAGGAGTACGTGGACTTCGCGGGGCAGCTTAAACCGCAGAAGCCAGAGAAGTGGACGGACAAGGAAATTATTCTCGAGCGTGAGCGCAAGGACGTGAAGGACCCGACCATATCGACGGTGTCCGTAGAGGGAACAATTCTATCGAAGCGCGCCGACCTCATCATCTGCGACGACCTCCTCAACTTTGAGAACACGCGCACCCCGGAGCAGCGGCAGAAGATTAAGGACTGGTTCAACCTCGTGCTGCTGCCGGTGCTCGAGCCGAAGACCGGTAGGCTCGTGGTCGCAGGGACGATATGGCAGATAGGCGATCTCATGGAAGAGCTGCTCGCTGACCCGACGTTCGACTACCGCAAGAGGTACCGCGCTATTGTGGAAGAGCCAGATGAGACCAGCCCAGTGCGTAAATTGTGGCAGCAGTGGTGCGACAAGTATACGGAAGAGGTGGAGGGTAATAAGGAGAACGCTGCACGTTTCCTCGAGGAGAACCGCGCGCAGATGTACGAGGGCATCAAGGTATTGTGGCCCGAGCGCGTCGGATACGAGGAGCTGTACATACTTCGTTACAAGGACCCGTACGCGTTCGCGCGCGCGTACATGAACGATCCGGCGTCGAGGCCTTCGCAGAAGATCAAGCGCGAGTGGATCGAGCGTGCGCTCGCAAGGGGCGTGGCGATGAGGCTGCAGGACGAGCCGCACACCGAGTACCTCGACCTCACGACAATCGGCCTCGACCTCGCCATATCGCAGGAGACCAGCGCCGACGACACTGCGGAGGTGGTGCTCGACAAGCTGCAGTACGAGTGGCAGGGCAACAAGGCGGGCGCGTACATCTTGCGCAATATCAAGCGCGGGAAGATGACCGGCGGCGAGACACGCGCGCTCGTCACCACGGACTTCTACGCGATACGTCCGCACGGTATACGCGTGGAGAACGTGCAGTACCAGGAGGTCATGGAGCGCGACCTCAACGACAAAGGGATACCGGTGCACGGCCACCGCACGGGTTCGGAGAAGTGGGACAGCGCCGTGGGGGTCAACTCGATAGCGACGCTGCTCGAGCACGATATGCTGGTGCTCCCTTCCGACCCGCATGACGCGCGCACGAAGGAGTTGATAGGCAAGCTCGTGGCGGAGATGCTCGCGTTCCCCGAGGGACACACCGGCGACTCGCTCATGGCGCTGTGGTTCGCCATTCTCGAGATGATGGAGCTTACGGCCACAAGGTACACAATGCCTAAGACAACTACTGCACCTAGTGCAGTAACTTCCCCGCCGGCGCCCCAGAATACCCCAGAGCGCGCTGAGCAGGAGAAGGCGGCTGATGCGGACCTCATAGGGCTCCAGGAGGGGCTACGCAGCAACCGGCAGGCGTTCTGGAAGAACGAGGAACGTAGGCTGATGAACGCCCGGTACAAGGGTGCTTTTCGCAAGCAGTGAGATATCCACACCACCTTAGGCGGATAACCGCGTTGTGCGGTAGGATTGGGGCATGAAGAACTTCGAGGGCATCGTTATCTCGGTCGGACTCATTGTGCTTTCCTATGTGTGCGCAGTTCACTCCGGAACGGGAGCGACTGGAGGGGAGACGTGGTTTGGATTTTTCGCGTTCATTTTTGGGATAGCAGGCGTTGCGATGGGCGTCATCGCAGTGGCCCGCTACATTGGCAATTTCAACTGATATGAAAGAGGTGTTCATGGACCCGATGCTGTGGGTGGTAGGCGCCGTGCTCTTGATTATTTACGGAGCGATTGACTATCCGATATACACGCAGTGCCGCGCGCACGGATTTGGCGCCTACTACTGCTTCATGCAGATGAAATAATATATGCAAAACCCACGCATCGCATGGATCAGCTTCTTCGGCATCTTGTTCACGATAGTGTTTTTCGCTGCGGACTGGTACTACTCTTCGGCCGCGTTCGCCACTGCGACGTTTCTCGCCATATTCATACTCACCATAAAAATAGACCCATGAGACTCACGATCGTCTTCACCGTACTGGGCCAGCACGAGATGGCGAAGCTCGCGATTCGGCAGGCGTTCGATAACTGCACGGATCCGGAGACGCGCATTGTAGTCGTCGACAACGGAGGCGACTTCTCATATGACGACGTGCGAGTGTCGGTCGTCGGTGACGGGAGAAACATGGGTGTGTATCCGGTGTTCGACTACGCGTTCAAGAACGTGCCCGGCGACATACTCGCGTTTTTCCACAGCGACCTCATCGTTGACGAGAAGGGATTCGACGTGCGCATCCTGAAGGAGTTCCGGCACGACCCGAAGCTGGGGCTCGTTGGATTCGTTGGCAGCGACGAGATAGACGCCAACGGAGGCAGGGGTGGAGGCACGACGAGCAACTTTCAGGGCAAGTCATATCTAGGAGATGTTCCGATAAACACGCCCGGAAGACCGGGAACCGCTTTTGCTATGTGGACAGGTTCGCCTGCGGAGGCGCACGGCAAGCGCAATGCGGGATACACGAACGCTGCGGTGGTGGACGGATGCGCGATGGTGATTCGGCGGAACGCATGGGCGACGATTGGGTTCCGTCCGGAATTCCCTCCTCACCACTTCTACGACCGGCTGATATCAACGCAGATGCTTGAGGCGAAATACAAGGTCGCGGTGCTTGGCATTGCATGTGACCACCTCGGTGGGCAGACGGTCAGCAAGGAGCAGCGGTATCCGGACATGGCGCAGGAGTGGTGCGAGAAGCACGTGCAACCGGACAGGTACGTCGGTAACCCAGTTTCATGGGATATGACGGTGTACCGAGAGGCAGAGTTCCAATGGTTGCGTGAGTTCCGGGACCGCAAGCACCTTGTTCCTATACGTGTATGACTTTCATTCCGACAAACTGGTGGAATAAGCAGGCTGGGTTCACGCCAATCGCCGTGCATTTCTCTAACGATGACTACTTTAGATTCAGTTTCACGATATTCAATTTCGGATTCATACTTCGCATATGACTCGTCGCCACGCACGATATCTTGCACAGTATCCGATGCGCATTCACCGCAAGCGGTTGAAGCGTAGACGCAAAGCCAAGGTCGAGAAGATGCAGCGTAGGGCTGACATAGGCCACCTACGCGATGTGCTGCGCGAGTACGTGGCCACACGCCCAGCGCTGCAGCCAATTCGCGTGGGCAAGCAGACCTTCGCCACTCGCCTTAAGAACATGTTTAGGAGGCCCACTGTATGACCGTAATCAACGACTTCATAAAGGATAACGGCATTGAGGTTCTCGAGATATCAACGTCTGGCTTCGACGGCTATGAGTTCCGAAAGGGCGAAAAGACCGTGCGCGTTGCGTTTGAGGAGTATCCAGAAGATGACGAGGAGCGGGAGGAGTTTATAATCTCAAAGCTCAAGGAGCTTATATGATAAAGCAACCGTCGACGTTCGCATCCGCACTCGCAGAGACGATCGGCACGCGACATGCCTTCAAGGTTGCAATCGTAGCGGCCGTACATATCCAACCCACCGAGGAATGGATAGGCGCGCTCAACAGCGCATCGAAGACCGCTACCATTATCGTAGTAGACGACAGTAACGGGAAGGTGCGGTTGCCGGAGAATTGGGACGTATATGCGTACGATAGACAGCAAGAGGTGCTCGGAGAGGATATGTACGAGCGGTTCAAGATGTTTCACAAGAGCTCGGCGTGCAAGACGTTCGGCGCGTGGCTCGCGCACCAGAGGGGATTCGACCCAATCATAGTCATCGACAGTGACTGTGTGATACCGCCCGACTTCGTGGCCAAGCACATGGAGGCGCTGCTCGGCACCGGAAGTGGGTGGGCGAACCCCATCGAGGGCAGCGGATTCTACTCGCGCGGCTTCCCCTACCACGAGCGTAACAAGCCCGTGTGGGCGCATATGGGCTTGTGGGAGAACGAACTCGACCTCTATGGCACGGACCGGGTAGGTGCCTCGTACGTACCGAAAATCCCCCCGTACGCAAATAGGGTCTCGAACGGCGCCATGTTCCCGCTCTCCGGCATGAACGTGTCCTTCCGCAACGATGCGATGCCGTACATGCTCTTCCTTCCGAACTTCGGATTCGAGAGCTACCGGTTCAGCCGGCACGACGACATATGGGGTGGGTACATATTCCAGAAGGCAGCACAGGCCAAAGGCTTCGCGCTCTCATACGGCCAGCCGAACGTCTTCCACGATACGATTGTGATACCAGAAGAAGACGCAGCAGAAGAGGTTGCCATGATCCGATTCGAGAAGGAGTTCTATCGCATGGTGGACCACGCACTCTTACACTCTGCGTGGCATCTCGAGGATGGCCTCACACCGATGGATGTGTACGACGACCTCGCGGAAGCAATACGTGCAACGAAGAACAGCCCATTTACTAACCTTATCCCAGCTTTTGAGTTCGCAGCGGACATGTTCGCTGTCGAACAACCACTGATATGAAATTCATTGCAAACAAAGTCGCAGACTACTGGCACCCCTAGGTTATCCCGGCGATACCGTTTCTCATATGGTTCATCTGGAGAGTAGAGACGATTGTGGCACTACTACGCATGTGTGTTCCTCACGTATGAGGACGGTCGCTGTATCGGGAGGATTCGATCCGTTGCATATAGGACATATTCGAATGTTTGAAGAGGCGCGTAAGCTCGGCGATCGGCTCGTGGTGATAGTGAACAACGATAACTGGCTTCGTAGGAAGAAGGGCTATGTGTTCATACCGGAGGATCAGCGCGTGCGCATCATCAAGGCACTGCGCTACGTTGACGAAGTTGTTCTCACCAACCACGACGTCGCGTGCGCAGATCCTTCGGTGTGCCGGGAACTATCTCTTTTGAATATCAATGTGTTTGCGAATGGCGGCGACCGGGTGGCGGACAATGTGCCCGAGGTAGATTTGTGCAAGCGTATGGGAATCGAGATGGTATTTAACGTCGGGGGGGAGAAGGTGGAATCAAGCTCGGATTTGGTCAATAAGGCGATGAGTCGCGTTATGGCCGAAGAGCGTCCCTGGGGCACGTTTACGTTGCTGCAGAAACATCGTAAGTGGTGGGCAAAGATTGTGTATATAAAGCCCGGTGGCAAACTTTCGTTACAGCGTCATGCGAAGCGCGATGAGGTATGGTTGTGCGTTGAGGGCGAGGCTCACGCCGAGAGCGGCTCTGGTACTCCTCACGAACTCAAGGTAGGCGGTCCGCCGATACGTGTCTCAGCGGGCGTGTGGCACAGGCTTTCCTCAAAGGACGGAGCGAAGATTATAGAGATTGCACTGGGCGAGCCGGTGGAGACGGATATTGAACGAAAGGAGGACGACTACGGCCGCGCATGAAAACCATCAGGCAACTCATGGAGGAGCACGAGATAGAGTACTGGAAGTCCGGCACGTTCATCGGCGGCATCTTCCGGAAGGGGCGCGAGGAGGAGACCGTTCGGTACTCCGGCCAGTCCGAGGAGGAGTGGGAGGCCGACAAGCGCGCGGCTATTACCAGGCTTATAATGCGGACATGAAAAAGCACATCTTCTTCGACATGGACGGGACGCTCACGCCGAGTAGGCAGACCATAGAGCCGAACATGGAGGGGCTCCTTAGTATTTTGCATCAATACTGCGACATCGTCATAGTTTCGGGGGCACAGGACGATCAAATGGCGGTGCAAATACCGCGCGGCATCTTTCCGGCATTCAGGCTGTCCCAGAACGGAAACGTGGCTGTGTCTCCGAATAAACGATGTCCGCTCTGGAAGAACGAACTCAACTGGATACAGAAGCGCAAGGTGTTCGATTTGGTATGCAAGATTCTCAAGGAGACAGACACCGAACCGTTTCCCGACCTTGTGGAGGATCGTGGGAGCCAGATATCATACTCTGCCACCGGACACCACGCGCCTCTTGAAGAGAAGCGAGCATACGACCCATCGGGATCACATCGAGGATTTCTAATGCGCAACACCTTTCGCAAGGAGTTCGAGTACCTACGCGGCACCAAGGGCGTGCAGGCGTCGATAGGCGGTACGACCTGCATAGATTTTTACATACACTCCAAAGGAGAGAACGTTGCGAAGCTGGTTGGTGAGATGGGTTGGATACCGACTGAGTGTCTCTACATCGGCGATGCGTTGTTCGAAGGTGGGAACGATGCAACAGTGAAGGGTGTCATTGAGACGCGCCAGGTGCGCGACCACAAAGAGTGCGAGCGCGTCGTGCTAGAGTTACTGGCAAAGGTATGAAGCCGCTGTTCGTTATCCTCGTCACCTACCGTCGGCTCGACGAGTTCAAGCGTACCGTGGAGAGCATACTGCCGACGCTTCCATACGGTTCCATGCTGCTAATCGTCGATAACAACTCCCCAGATGAGGGTTATTACCAGTACCTACAGCACGTCGCAATCACTGCACCTAGTGCAGTACGCATTGAGGTTTTGATACTACCGACCAATGATGGGTGGGGTGCGGCGATGAACGAAGGGCTCCGCGTTTACCCTGCCTGGAAGGACTACGAGTTCGTTCTCGAGAGCAACAACGACGTGGAGTACGACGCCAACTGGTTCGTGCGCGCGCAGAACGCTATGACCGCGTACCCAGAGATTGGCATACTGGGCGGCTTCAAGCACCCATACCACGGCGTCCGTGTAACTTTGCCAGACGGTCTCGTGATTAAGGACGACATGCCAGCGTGCGCATGGTTCATGCGCTCAAAGGACCTCGCAGAGTTTCTCCCCTTCCCAGAGCACGGTCCGTGCAAGACGCGCGGTGGCAACGGAGAGGACGTCGGGTTCAGAGACAAGGTGCAGAACAAACTCGGGCGGTGGATCGCGGGCATGGAGCCTGACTGGGCGCACCACATTGACGGCTACGACATACCCGAACTCGGCAAGGAAAATCCAGCTTACTCTTGACGTTATCAACACCCCCTGTCGCCAATATATATTCCAGTGATACCATGCGGGCATGGAACCAGTGAAGGTCGGGATTGTGATGCCCTGCATAAATCTCTGGGCGAAGTACACACTGCCGGCGCTTGCGAGCGTCGCATCTGCGCAGAGTTTCGCGGAGCGCGCTGGGATAAAGACCGCTGTGCTTTTGATAGACAACGCGTCGAACGACGAGACGGAGTCGCAGGCGAGTGCGCGCGCGGGAATCGAGTACCACCGCAACGACGAGATGTGGGGCTTCCAGAAGTCCGTGAACTTCGGTGTCAAGCACTTTTTTGACAAGGGATACGACTACGTTTTGGTACTGAACAACGACATCGAAATGCACCAGCAGGCGATTTGCAAGCTCGTCAAGCGTTTCAAGAATACGGACAAGCCCGTTGGAATGGTCACGTGCCTTGATGTCACCGGCGAGTGTAAGCGCGACCCGCGCAACTTGTACGGACTCGACGTTGCGGAGAAGGAGAAGTGCCCCGAGACGCCGAACCCGTGTTTCAGCGCTTTCATGGTCGACCGTGAGTGTTGGGACAAGGTCGGAGAGTTTGATGAGATTTTCGCGCCAGCGTACTACGAGGACAACGACTACCACTACCGCATGCAGCTCGCCGGGCTCAAGGCGATCACGTACCCGCCCGCGATGTTCTTCCACTGGGGATCGGCGACGCAGCTCGAGGCGCTCGGTCGGCCGCTGACCAACAGCGCGAACCAGCATGCGCAGTATGTGCGCAAGTGGGGTGGCGACCCCGGCAAGGAGATATTCAAGGCCCCATTTAATAATGGTCTGTTTTCAATTAGAAGCACTAATCAAAATAAGTACATATGAAAGTCGTGGGCCAAATAGTCGAGTTAGACCCGAACAAGAAGTACGTCATGCTCATTGAGCGCAATATTCTATCTGCCGAAGATATGCAGGTGTTGGCACTGCATATGCAGAAGCAAGAGGGCTCGCTCATGACCATCGTGTTGCCGCACTTTGATTGCATCAAATTCGTGGAGAATTCGGACCGTGTGATTGAGGTGCAGGAGGCCAAGCCTAAGGAGGACGGAATATCATGATTAAGCACAACGGAAAGGAGTACAAGATAGTGGTGACGACGCCGGCGGGCCGCCAGCGGTACCTCGAGATACTCAAGAAGTACGTGTACGCGGACATGGAGAGCGGCCTCGTCGACGGCTGGCAGCTGTGGCAGAACACCGTGCTGCAGTCCGACATCGACTACCTCGCGAGCATGGAGGCGGAGAACCCGAAGGTGAAGCGGTTCTTCATCCCCGACATAGTGGCCAGCTACAACAACTGCGACACGATGCGCTCGTGCGAGTTCTTCGTGAACTGCTGGGACGACGACACAATCTACATCCGATTTGACGACGATATAGTGTGGTACGAGAAGGACGCGATTCGCAAGCTCGCGATTGCCCGTATCGAGCACCCGCATTCCCTCGTCATATACCCCAACATCATCAACAGCACGACGGTCACCTCGTGGCACCAGAAGAGCGGCGTCCTCAGCACGGAGGCGGGGACCGTGAAGCAGGAGGACGTCAACGACCCCAACAGGGCGTACCTCGACGAGTTCTGCTACACGGACAGCAAGCTGATCGACCACATCCACAACACGTTCAAGAACTACCACCACCTCGGAAACCTCGTGAAGTACTACCTGCCGAGCAGGGTCATTTCGG
>Ga0265338_10004646_pt1 | contig 18447 bp, 14 predicted proteins | sample 42126metaG_FD_193579 | JGI IMG/M metagenome (GOLD analysis project Ga0265338, IMG submission 193579) | Rhizosphere microbial communities from Carex aquatilis grown in University of Washington, Seatle, WA, United States - 4-21-26 metaG | ecosystem: Host-associated > Plants > Roots > Rhizosphere... | reverse complement strand
GAAAAACCATTTGGACTTTAAGAGGATAAAAATGTCAATAATTACTCGTTCCATACGAAATACAACTTCTACTCAAACAACCATTACTTTGCTAGTTCCTGGATATGATACCGAAAAACCAGCAGTAGTGATTAATTATGGTCAAACATTGGACTTATTTACAGTTCTAACTGTGGATCAGTTAGAAGCCATTCAAAGTACTTTGTCACAATATGTTTCCCTTGGTCAATTGGCTGTGACAGCTACAGTTGATACGGCTACATTTAGTCCTATTGGTGGCGGTCCTCTTGCCTCAGTTTCTCTAACTCATCAAAATGCCGATATTCCAGGGCAAGCTGGAGATAATACTCAAAGTACATCATTTATGGTTACAGCTGTTCCCGATATGACTCATTTAACTGTAAATTCTACCTTTGGTATGATGGCTGGAGATAGTATTGTACAGGGTATATTTTCAACAACTATTACAACAGTAGTAGATAGCACCCATTTGATTGTAAGTGATACAACAGGTTGGGTTGTAGCACCAATTTTATTTATACCCACTGTCACAGGACCTTATCAAATTAATGTTTATTCTGTTGGAACAGGTACAGATAGTGGTACAGCAAATCCAGCTATATATTTTGGCTGGACTGATGATTGGGGAGTACATACAGCAAATAATTTTTTAACCCCAACTAATATAATAATGCTTACTCCAGGAACAATACTACAGGGCAGTAATATTCTTGAGGCTGTTGCAGGACAACCAATTTATTATTCAGTAGTAGGTGGTGGATATGATGCAGGATCGTCGTACTCATTGTATATAACGATTGCCTAAATTTTTAAAAATATAGTTACATAAAAGGTAAAATAATATGATAGATAAATTAGCTGGATTGCCAACACAAATTCGACAGTTGGAAAAACGTTTAAAAGAAATGGATGGGTCTAAGGTTAAGCCCTCTGTTTTGAAGGAGATTACAGACACCATCCAGAATCTTAAAAATCTCCTTAAAGAGAAGACGGAAAAACGTGAACAGCGCAAGAGAGACAAAGAACAGAAAGCTAGTGAAGTAGAAAAGGAATCTGCTATTCCTGCTGTTGTTGCTCCTGGTGCTGCCACTGCCCCCACTTCTACAACTACATCTCCTGCAGCAACACCTGCCCCAGCTGCTACTCCTGATGACCAAAAAGTATCTTGCCCTCTTTGTGGTGGTATGACATTTAATGATAATGCTGCCTATCAACAACATATGGCATATACTCATGCCTCTGATATTATGCCAACTAACCCAGGCCAAAAAGAAGATAAACTTGTTGCTTCTGTAGAGACAGATGCTGCTTCTCGTTGTGCCAATTGTGGACAATCTTTTAATTCTTATGCAGAATATGTAGATCATAAAAACCATGAGAAGGATGCCCCAAAACAATATACTCCTATGGACCCAAATAAGAAAAAAGATGTTGTTAAAAATGTAGAGAAAAATCTTGGTCCCGCTATTATTAGTGAAAAAGAAGATGAGTCAGCATTAAATAAAAAAATTCATTTTAAGCTTGATCAAATTGTAAAACCTGTAAGAGGATCTGAATCCAAAGGTAAAGTAATGCGTCATGATGGACCCGAAGATTTAGCTTATGTGATGTGGGAAGAAGGAGCTTTAAAAGATCGTGATGGCTTTGGTGGATATTACCCACAGGATCTTTCTATTGCAGAAGAAGAGAAACCAATTGAGGCTTCAGCTGATGAAACCCCCAAAGAAGAAGAACATTGTCCTTGTTGGGAAGATCAATCCTCATATTGTCCAAAATGTAAAAGTAAGAAAACATCTGATTTGAGAACCAATTATGATGCCCTTCTTAAAGATTTAAAAGAAGAGCGTGATATTCATTACACTCAGGGAAATAATGCATGGGTAGCACGTCTTGATCAGAAAATCATGGATCTTGAAAATTCTATTAAAGATAAATTTCCAAGTGAAAAACAAGGATGTCCTACTTGTGGTAGTGTGAAAGAAAGTGGGCATGAGAATGGATCAGGTGGAACAGAAAGATTAACTATAGTTGACCATTCGCCAGCAGGATTTGCAGATATGACAGATTCGGGTGAGGGAAAAGATGACGTAGATTCGGAATTCGAGTCAGAATGGGCTGAACCTAAGATCAAATAATATGGCTAGAAAGCAATTTTGTCCAAGGAATCATGATACCTTTGTAACTGGAAGAGACGATAACAATTATTGTCTGGAGTGCAAATATCTACATTCTAGGGAGTTTCATGCAAAGCATAGAGACGAAGAAATAAGAAAAAGTGCTGAATGGAGAAAAGAGCATAAAGAAGAAGTTATTGAGAATAATAGAGTTTATCATCTTGAGCATCAGGATGAATTAAATGCTAAAGCACGAGAATATGCTAGGGATCATCAAGAAGAGAGAAAGGAATATATGGTTGGTTATAGAATAGAAAATTCTGATGCAATTAAAGAACAACATGAGAAGTATCTTGAAGAACACGAAGAAGAAATTCAAAAATGGTATGACGAACATAGAGATAAGATAAATGCTAAACAAAGAGAGAAAAACTCTACTCCTGAAGGTAAAGCAAAAAAGAGATTATATTATCTAGCAAATAAAGAAGAAATAGAGGCTTATAAAAAACAGTGGGCCAAAGATCATCCAGAATCTACAAAAATATCTAGTTTAAAAGCTAAGACTAATCGTGGATTACGTGTTGTTCCCTGGGGAAGAGATGGGTTAAAAGAATTTTATTTAAATATGCCAGATTATATGAGTGAAGATCATATCATTCCTTTATGTGGAGATGAAGTATCTGGTTTGCACGTTAGATGGAATCTGCAGTATTTACCTTTGATTGATAATATTAAAAAGGGTAATAAATGTACACCTGAAGAAGCAACTAAGCATTATGAACGAATTTTGATAGAAGCTGGTTTAAAATAAGAGGACATTAAAATGATTGATAAAGAAGCCCAATTAAAAAATTTAGAATGGATGGCTAATACTTTACTCAAAATTGCTTCTAATAAGAATCTTTCTTTAGATAAAGAATTAAAATTAGTTAGTGATCTCAAAGAAGCTTATTTTGATTTAAAAGAAGGAGTTGAATTAGAATCTGCTAAGGGTGCTCCAGGTTCATTGTTTAATGTTGAGACAGCACCCCATGTTGTTAAACAGCTTCAATCCTTTCTAAATGCACCTTATATTAATGCTCAAATATCTACCCTTGGTGGAGAAGAGCATGTATCTATTATACTTACCATTTCTGCAGATCCAAAAGAGAAGTGGACTAATGATATTATGCAGAATTCAAGATATGGTAATTTTTCTATTGATAATGATGGAACGGTTGAGCAATTTTCAGGCGGGTTTTCTAAATGGAAACAGCCAAATAATGCTATGAGAAAAACACATGTTAAGAGTGTTCAGCAACTAGTTGACGTTCTTAATAAATTTATGGCGAAGGTAAATTCACCAGTTGCACCAGCAACTCCATCTATTGCTCCAGCTCCCAAACTTTCTTCTTTAAATGCTCCAGTTACAGAACCTACAAAATTGCTTGTATTTAAGCGTGAATTTCTTGCTACTCCTTTACAGGATCAGAAAGTATTTGGTGGTTATGATATTAGTCAAAATGGTAAAAAACTTTTTAAAATTAATGCTAAAAATAGTCAACCTATGTCTAAAGAACAGCTTGAGTTTTGTGCTCAAATTGAACTTACACGAGGACTAAAACAAGCAAAACTGGTTGAAAAGATAGCCTTTTTAGAGGCAGGTACAAAGGTCTATGTTATTGCTACAGATAAATCTGGTAAGCGTACAAAATTTGCCTCTTTAGACCAAGGAATCCGTGGATGGGTGCCAAGTTCGAAGATTAAGGTTTTGGCCCTAGAATCGCAAACAGTGCAGCACAATGGGCATCCTGATAAGGTATTAGGACAAACAAGTACACAGACCCTAGTGGACTGTTCAGAAGGTGGTCCAATGTGGGTAAGTTCAACTGAGTTGATGGATGAGAATCGTCCACCCGCAACACCTGAAAGTCTTAATGATTTAGAAAGCAAAAAAGATTGTTCTACTTGTCATGGGAAAGGTAGACCAGAACGAGGCTCATGCCCTGAGTGTGGAATCTATTCTAGTGAGGCAAGAGATAAAGAAGCTCTTCAGACAGCTCTTCCTCCAACTATCCCCAATCAACGTGGATATTTAGATAATCCTGTTGAGAAAACAGCAGGTCCCTGCACATCAGGAGATCTTATTTTATCAGGACCTACTGGATTAGCTTGTGCTAATTGTGGTGCTGAAAAGGGTGCTGATGGAGTTGTTCATCATGATCCAAAGAAAAATCCTCAATTAGGTAAACAAGCCGCTGGTTGTGATTCTTGTTCTGCCTCTATGATTAATGGTGTATTTTGTCATGAGACTGGTTGCCCTAATAAAGCTAAAGAAGATAGAATTCGCCAGCAAAATGATGATTTGTATGATATGGAGATGACTGATATTGAACGAGAAGGTTCTTTAAATAAACGAGCTACAGTTACCCATCGTGAAGATGGATGGCATGTACTTAGTGAGAAAGGCAAGAACCTAGGTGGACCTTATAAGTCCAAAGCTGAGGCAGTTAAACGTCTTCGCCAAGTTGAGTACTGGAAAAATGCATCTTATTGCCCTAATTGTAAAAAAATAGAATATGAGAGATAAGAAAAAACAAAAAGAGTACAATAAAAAATATTATTTAGAACATGCTGATTCTATTAAAAAGCATGTTACTGAATATTATGATAAAAATATAGAAAAAGTTTTGGAGTATGCTAAAGTATATCGTAATGATAATTCTGAAAAAATAGCTGATTATAAAGCTGAATGGTTTCAGAATAATAAAAAAGAAATATATCTCAAAAGAAAACAAAAACCACAAAATTATTCTTTATGGAGAATGAATCGTAGATTAAAGATGTATGGTCCTGGTGTTACTAAAGATGAGTGGGAAAGTTTAGTTCATTATTTTGAGAGCAAGTGCGCCTATTGCTCAGGCACTTTTAGTAAATTAGAATTAGATCATGTTATTCCAATTTCAAAAGGTGGAAGACATGAAATTGGTAATATTCTTCCATCATGTAGAAGTTGTAATGCTAAAAAACATGTTAAATCTTTAGACGAATGGTATCCTGGGTATAAAGAGGCTATGTATGAATAAAAATTGTAAAAATTGTGGACATCAATTAATTAAATTATCTCAAGCAAGATTTTTTTCAAGGAAAGTAATTGCTGAAGCATTGATGGCTGATCCATATCAGTCTCTTACCGATCACATTACGGATATGCGAACACGTATGGATCAGGTTCAAGAAAGACTTCAGACAGCTCCAGTTATTAAAGCCTCAGCTGAAGATGCAGCTCCAGAAATGGATCTTGCAACTTTGTTTGCTGATCTAACTCAAGGCATTGAGCTTTTAGAGAATAAGCTTGGTGGGGATGATGATATTGAGCCAGAGCTTCATAAAGGTATTGAAGAGCTTGAGAACAAGCTTTGGGAATTAGAAGAGAAGCTTGGTCTTACTCCTAAACTTTCTGAACATGAGAAAGAAGAACCAGAGCATAAAGAAGTAGTTGAGAAAGCAGAAGAGATGGATAAAGAAGCTTCTGAGATTTTCTGTAAAAATACTGATTGCAAGCGTAAAGCTACAGTTCGCAGATCTGATGGCAATTGGTGTGAGAAACATGCTCCCGCTATGCCTGAGAAGAAAGAAGCAGCTGCTGAACCCTTTTGTCCTAAATGTGATGCATTAGGAAATAGAGTTAGAGTGGAGAAATATGTAGATGGCTATGAATGTACTAAAGGTCATAAGCTAACTAATGAAGAACTGCATAAAGAAGCAGCTGGTGCTATTCAGCAAACGGATGAAACTATTACCACCAATGATCCAAATGCTATTCAAAATTCATTTACACCAGATCCTACTGCTCCTCCAACACTTAAAAATATTCAACCAACAGATGATGATAATTTAGAAGTGCCTGTTGTAAAACCTTCTTCTCCCCCAGCTCCTGGTCAAATTTGGCAATGGGATGCTGTAAATAAGAAATATGTTTCTATGCCCAATCCTGTAGCTCCTGGTAAGACTATTTAAACTGGATAAATAATATGCCAAGATTTTCACGAAAAGAGCAAGCTATTTGTCCATCTTGTGGTAAGTGGAAAACAACCGATTTTACTCCTGAAGAACTAAAGGAGAGAGAATGGGAATGTTCCGACTGTGCAAATAAACGTCTTACTAACCCTGCAGACCTACCTGAAAACCGTGGAGCTAAAGAAGTAAGCAAGTTTGACCCAGAATATGAGTTTTTGGTTAAACTTGTAAAAGTAATTTCACAAGCAGCTCCAGAAGCTATTCCTGAAATTAAACAATTAGCTCAATCTAAACCTTTTCATACTGTGACTGATGTAGAGTATCTTACTACACAGATTTGGACCCTTGCTACTGAGAAGTATAATATCCCTAGAGAATGGCTTATTAATAAACTTCCTAAGAATGCCTCTTTGAAGAAAGCTTACCATGCAATTAATGATCTTACTCAATTTGCTTTAGATGATAAACAGATTCAACAGCATTTTAAGAATAGGGGAACTACTGTTGAGGATGTGGTACGATCTCTTCCAAATTTTAGTATAAAGTATACTCCAAAAAGAATGGAACAACAAGATCCCAGTTTAAAGGATAAAACGAGGGGATTTTATGATTTTCAATCAGGAACACTTTATATAAATCCTCGTCTTTCATTAGATAGTAAACGTCTTACTATTATTCACGAAATTGAACATGCTATTCAGGATGCTTCAGGAGTTTTACCTGTTCATACTCCTGAAGAACTTTATCAAGTTAGACAAACTCCCTATCAAGATAGAACATTTGAGTGGGGGGCTAGACAACAGCAATTTAATGCTCTAAAAGCTAGGGGTTTAGGTTTAGATGAGATTAAAAAGGTTATGATCGAACGAGCAATTGGAAATGGTGAACATACTGAATTAGAATTAGATAATATTAAAAATAATGTTTCTAATGAAGTAGCTCAAATGGAAGAAATTTATAATGAAATGATGCCTGAAAGTATTATGGCATCTAAGAAAAAAGCTGATTTGAAAGAATATTCAAATCAAGCAACAAAAGCTGTTAATGATTATATTATTTCTCATCCTGCAATAATGGAACGAGTAATTGATGCTTCAAAAGAAGCAGGATCTGAGGAACCTCTGGAAGAAGAATTACAAATTTTACTTCAGGGAATTGAAGATGAGTTAAATTTAGATGAAGATGTTTATTGGAATGAGTTGGCTTATGCCTGGTTCCATACGGTTGCAAGAGATGAACCTAAACAGCTAATTAATGTTGATAAATTACCGACCTTAGATAAACCTAAAAAAATTGATCAACTTTTAGAACAACTTTCTATTGAAACAGATTCACAGAAGAAAGAAAAAATTAAGCAGCATATTGAAAGAATTAAACGAGCTAAATTACTTAAAGCTGATCTTTGGCCTTCTCAAGAACAAGCTGGAGATATGCTTTCTCATGAATGGAATTCTATTGCCTACAATCCTGAACAAGAAGCTGATACCTCTGTTAGTGGTCCACGTCCTGATGAAGTGGGGAAAGAAGCAAAAAGTTTGAATATTGATCAAATAGTTCAGATTCTTAATGCTAAAGATACAAATAAGGTTGTTAAGATAGATACAACAAATCTATCTCTGCAGCTTTCTGATGGTACTGAGATTTCTTTTGATGATGCTGCTAAGAAAGCAATGGCTATGAATAAAATTGCTACTGGTGAATTTACAGGTGCAGAGTTCAGTACTGATGATGTTGGAGTTAATCCTCTTCTAGATATTGGTCCTTGGTCTTCTCCTGAAGATTATGGGGCTAAACCACAAAAATCCCCCTTTCCTAATACCTCTTGGCTTCCAGCAGAGGATGAGAATAAAGATCAACAGCCAGCATCGAATGTTGCTGCTTCTTTGCATAAGCAAGCTCTTGCTCAACAGGATGTTGTAGATTTCTATTTGATGTCTTTGTTACCAGAAGAATATCTTTCTAAAGAAGTATCTCCAGATCATTATGATGCTTTAGCTATTTTTAAAACCATTATTCAATCTCTTAGAGATGAGTATATTGTTCGTGGTATGCATGAGCTTAAAGATGAAGCCAGAACTACAGCTTGGGTTAAAGCTATTCCTGATTATGAGATGCCAGAACAATTGAAGCCTTACTATACTTTTCATGATGAACCATTTAGAGGTCATAGTGATCCAGATGATGAATCTGATTCTGAATCAGAATTGCCTTATAGTTGTAATTCTTGTGGCGTGGGTTTAACTGAGGATGGAGTGTATTTTTTTAATGATGTTATGTATTGTGAGAGTTGTGAATCAGGAGCAGTTCACAATGCTATTAGAGAGGATGTAGCTTTTTGTGATACACATAAAGTATTTGTTACTGACAAAAGGGAGTTAAAAGATTTTTTGCATGGTTATAAATTTGATAGTTGGGATAATCATCAAAATGATCAATGTCAAGTTGTACGTTTTGATGCAGGAAAAGCCATTTGGAAAGAGATGCAGGAAAATGCTAAAAAACAATTAGAATTATTTGTAAGAGAGAGAAAGGAACGAAAGCCTAAACAGGAAAATGCAGTTACTGAAAATGATTTAGATGTTGTATGTGCAACATGTGGTCAAAAAGGTGGAGTCCACCCTGTTACTGGTGAATGTCCTAATGGGGCAGGTATGTTTAAACGACCAGCCAAACAACTTAAACTTCCTGAATCCCAGGCTTCTTTGAAGAAACAAGCTGAGGTAGGATGGTGGGAAGCTCCTAAAGATTTTAGTAAATACACTTCTTTAGATTTTTATAATATTTTTGAATATGCTCCCTGGAAAACGCATTATGGTGGACCTTTGTGGGCTGAGATTGCTAAGACTGTTTACGAGATGCAGAAGACTACTGCTTGGGATAAGCTTGTTGTTCTTATTGATCATTTTCATGATTTAGGCCATAATACGGGTAAACTTTTAGATAAATTTCCTGAGTGGCATCAGTGGTTTAAGAATTTATTGGATCAAAAAGCACAGAAAAATTCTATTCGATATCTTATGCCTAAAGCTTCGGGACCTGTTAGAAATTTAGTAACTGAATATCTTCGTGTACATGGTAAACCTTGGAGAGAGGATGAAGAGGAATCTAAGCCTAAAAGTAAAAGTGGTTGGACAATTGGTGATGAAGTTTTAGTTGAAGGTGCAGCGGGAGGAAAAGAAAGATATACTCCTGCTAAGATTGTAAGTATGGTCGATGAGGATTTTTATTCTAAGCCCTATGAGGTTAATTACCCAAGTAATAATATAACGGAATGGGTAAGTGCTGAAAGTTTAAAATCTCCTCAATTTGCAGCTTCTTCACTTAATAGACCATTTAGTAAGAAAGCTTTGTTAAATAAGAAAGCTTTATGGTGGAGTAGTGGTAGTGGTCGTATTGAGTTTGAAATGACACCAGATCAGGTTGCAAGTGTCAGTGGTCAAGGTCAGCATGACGAAGATGCTAGATTGCTTGTTAAAGAGTTACGTCCTGTGTTGGACAAAATTGACCCAAAGGTTCTTGCAGCTGAGTTAAAAGAATATGGTGCTTGGGATGATGCTGCTCTAGCAGATCATGAAGAAAATTTGCAACGTTTGGTATGGATAGCTGGAAATGATATTAGTGAGCATGAATTTGAGCAAGAGAATAAAGAAGTCGATGTTGATATCCAGGAATTACCAACCTTAGATAAACCTAAAAAAATTGATGAGCTTTTAGAACAACTTTCTATTGAAACAGATCCACAGAAGAAAGAAAAAATCAAACAGCATATCAATCGTATTAAAATGGCTAGTTTGTATAAGAAAGCTAATCCAGATTCCCGTTATTGGATTGCTCCAGATGGTACTGAATTTAATGCTGGGACTCATCATGGAGCATGGGTAATGCAGCATAAGGATATTTTGAAGAAGTATGGTATAAATGTTACTAAGAATTTATATGATATGGGTGCCCAGATGTATGCCACAGGTTGGACTAGAGTTTCTAATGAACCAGCTGGGAGTGGTTTTCAGATTGAGGTTGGAGATGCCAGCAAGTTACCCGTATACCTAGATAATTTTATTGCTAAATCTTTTTCTCCTGGAGATACAATTGTAATTGGGGATAATAAGAAGGGCTCAGTGGAAATTACTGATCCATTTCCTACAATTCAGAAAGCTGTTAATAAATTCTGGGGAAAGAGAGCAGCTTCATTAAAACAAGCTGATCTTAGTGGTCAGATTGTTAATGCTATTTTAGAAGCAATTGAACTTTCAGGTGGTATTACGTATAATCTATCTAAAGGTAATTTATCTGGAACACCTAATTATGCTGTATCTATTTTTCCTGAGAAAGAGAAGATTGTGGACGGCCCAATTGATTTTGATACTTTGGAAGGTTATTTATTAGCAAATCAAGATTTATTACAAGATCCTAATAATTCTTTTGGGGCTTGGACTAATGGCAATAAAGTGTTTTTAGATACTGTTGTGACAATTCCAGATAAAGAAGAAGCTTTAAAATTAGCTAAACAACACAATCAGCTTGCTATTTGGGACCTGAAAAATAATCAGGAAATCTCAACTGGAGTAGTAAGAGCTTTTAGTAAGAAACTTCTTATAAAGAAAGCTGAGGAACAGATTTTATCCCAAGAAGCCCAAAATGAGATAGCAGCCGCTTCTTCACCAGCTTATGTTATAGCAGTAAATAACTATGCAGAAGCTGTCAAACGAGGGCATGATAAAAATCGTGCTCTTGCTTATGCTGTTGAATCAGTTGAGAATTTAGAGCAGATTAATGAAAAAAAGCTTGTAGAATTTATAAATAATTACCTTTAAGATAAGTGTTGACAAATTGTACTATATGTGATATACTGATACTAGGATTATGAATAGCATAGCTGGTCTTATCGATCATACCCTGCTTAAACCCGAAGCTCCATTAGGCAGTTATACTGAACTTGTTAGAGACGCTATAGAATATCAATTTGCTTCAGTGTGCGTTAATTCATTTCATGTTCCTCTTGTTTCAAATTTATTGAATGCTCATCCTTTATCTAAGGTGAGGACATGCTCTGTAATTGCTTTCCCTTTTGGAGCAAGTGATATACATACGAAATCTCTTGAGATTGAAAGGGCTATTGCTAAGGGAGCCCATGAACTTGATGTGGTTATTAATTTGAGCCTTGTAAAAACAGGTGAGTGGAAACGTCTTAATGAAGAATTGATTGAAATTCGAGAAGCATCAGATCACCATATTTTAAAAATTATTTTAGAGACTGGTTTATTGACTAAAGAAGAGATTATAACCACTTCTAAGATTTGCTTAGAGAATCGTGTGGATTTTCTTAAAACAAGTACAGGATTTAATTGTAAGTTAGAACCTGCTCAAACCGCAGATTATGTAGCTCTTTTGAAAGATTTATCAAATGGTACAAGATGTCAAGTGAAAGCTAGTGGTGGCATTAAAACTTTAGTTGATGTTAATCTTATGCTTGCAGCTGGGGCCACAAGAATTGGTACAAGTAATTCAGTAGCTATAATGCAGGAATTAAAGAATGGTAGATAAGTCAGATTTTCCTTGTAAGCATTGTGGGCATAGACAAAATGATCATGGTAAACATTTTGGAACGTGTTATGCTTGTATGGATAATCATAAGTCAGGACAACATAAATTTGCACGTTTAGATAATTTAGAGTTTCTTGAATGGTTAAGTCGGCAAAAGGAGAGCATCGATGAGTAAAAATAAGGATTTTGGATTAACGAATAGTGGTGATAAGGTTGTACCAGTTCCAGTTGAGCTAAAGGATCATAGTAAAGACCCAGTGCTTACTCCTCCTAAGCCAGAACGTACTGAATTAGAGAGAGAAGTTGATGCCGAGATTATTGCTAAAGGTAAGGATGCAATTAAAGACTTTGATGAATCTCAAGCTATTGTAGTTCCTGCTAAAAAACGTGGTAGACCTGCAAAGAAAGTTGTTGCAGAAGTAAAACCAGAGAAGATCTGGTATTGCTCTACGTGTCGTGAAACTATAAGTGACAAGAATGTTATGAAGATTGGTGCAGGAACAAATAGGTGGGCCGTGTTTTGCCCACAATGCCAGAGATCTTTCGGCTTTTTGGATCAGGAAGTACAGAACAAGGTAGCTGCTCTAATAAAGAACAATCCCACTGGAAAAGGAAATGCGAAAGCGTAAGCCTCAATCTAGGCATAAAAGAATCCCAAAAACGTTTCCTTGTAGATGTGGACATGCTAAAAGTTTTCATGATCATGTTGGGGCTCCAATTTTTGAGGAATGGTGTAATGGGGATGGTTTGAATACAAAGTACTATAGTTCTCTTTGTGATTGCAATAAATATATTTCTGATAATTTGAAGTATTTAGAACAACAAAGTAAAAAGAGAGGTAAAAAATGAATACCATCATGGAGCAAGCTATGAAGAAATTTACTGCTGAACGTATAAAATGCAGCGTTTGCCAATATGGAAACAATTTCGAGTATCGAGCTATGCGAGAAGGCTCTCAATGGTATTTAGGCACCTTTTGTCCCAGACCTGAGTGTGGTCATTGCGACGATTTTAAGAATGTTTCTTATAGGGTTGCACAAGATTACGTAACTGTTAAAGAATTAAAATAAAATTCCTCTAGTAGTACAATCTCCTACTTAAAAACCTATGACAAGTAAAATTGCGTCTATTTTAGATTATAGCTTTCCTTTTCTTGATCCTGCAGTATGGGATACAGACAGGAAGCTTTTTGCTTACCAAAAAGACTTCATACTTCGTTTGATTGATACGATGCGAGATACCTATGATCTTAAGCAGCCAGAGGCTTGGGTTGAAGATGTTGTTATTTTAGGTTCTCTCACTACTTCTAAGTGGCTGCTTTCTTCTGATATGGATGTTCATATCCGTGTTAATTTGGATGCATTTATAGCATCAAATATGCCAGGGTCTACGAAGGAACAAGCTTTCGAGAAGCTTGATCTCACACGTAAGGAGTTCGATAGGGCTAAGATATTAGCTCCTATGACGCAGCATCCAATTGAATTTTATTTTGAGAGTGTTGAATTTAAACCCAGCAACATAGCATTAGTAGGTGTTTACTCCATGCTGCAGGATGTTTGGCTCAAGGAGCCCATTATATTTGAAGCTGATCTTGACTTCGAGGAGAGTAAAAAGGACGTTGTAGCTCAAGCTGAGGCCCTTGCTGAAGAGCTAGATGGCAGTCTCGGCAAAATTCGCCGTGATATTCAGCGTGTAGATGAATTAGAAGCAGTTATCCAGGCTTGGGGGCATGATAAACAGCAGCTTTTCTATGCAAAGGTTGAGGCTAAATTACAAGCTATTGAAGCGGAGATCCTGAAGGATCTTCAGATTAAACAGGATCTTGTTGATGCTCGTCATGCTGATCAGAATGCCACTTCTGAAATTGAGATTAAATTTAAGTGGCTTGCTCGTTTTGGCTTCTTTGGAATTCTCTCCAATTTGAAAACACTTTTGGAACAGACTGGTGGACAAGTAACTACCCAGGAACTTCCCTTGATTGAGAAGATTATTAGTCAGGCAGGACAGGTATTCGAGGTTAATGGTGTAAGGATGTTTCAGAATCCTTCCATGGATCAGGCTAAGAAGATTTTTGCTAACTCTAAAGATTTAAATGTACGTTATGTTATTGACCCAAATACAAATGACATGTTTATTTGGGATGCTTATAACTTGCACCACATGCCAGCTATGGAAGGTCTTGGTATTGAGTGGACCCAGGAAGTCTATGATAATTTTACAGGAACTATTTCATCCGATGATGATATAGAAAGTCTTTTCACGTTTTGGCAAGAAGGTGGTGGGGAGAGGAAAGCAGCTTCTTTGAAACAGGCCACTAGGCGTAATCTCAGCCATGCTTATTGGGTAGACCCACAAGGTAAAATTTATACAGTTAGACCTAATGAATATTCTAAGGATCTTTTTACTCATAGTGATTGGGTTGTTGCAAATCAGGACTTGCTTAAGGAACAATATGGTCTAACTTTAGATTTGAATTGCTGGAAAACAATGCAGGAAATGTATACCGCTGGTTGGGCTAGAATAGGAGATTCTGGGGCAAGTGATAGTGGATATGGAATTACGGTTGGGGATTTACAGCATATCCCAGAAGGTGTGAATAATGCACTTTCTCAATTTTATACAGGTGGAGACTTATTGGTTGAGGGAGAATTTGACCACAGAACGGTTATTGTAGATGATCCTTTTCCAGATCTTCAAAAAGCGGTTAATAAAGCTTTACAGCAAAAAAGAATGGGATCTATTAAAGAAGCTTTCCTGAAAGAAGCCTTTGGAGAACCTAAAGAAACAGATACACAAATTGCTATCGATTTTGATGGAACTATTGCTAAAGATAAAAAATTCCCAGATATTGGGGAGCCAGAAGAGGGAGTTAAAGAAGCTCTTTCCAAGATTAAAGAAATGGGTTATACCATTCTTATATATACTTGTCGTTCCAAAGATGCGGAAGCCCTGGAGCTTGTTCGTGAGTGGCTTGATAAGCATGAGATCCCTTATGATGATATATTTGAGGGTGAGAAGCCTTTTGCCAAATTTTATATAGATGACAGAGCTATTCATTTTGATAATTGGAATAATGTGTTAGAGAAGGTTGAGAAATCTGAAAAGAAAGCTTCTTTATCTATTGTAGCCGATAAGATCTATACACGAGATGAATTAGAAAGAATGAATATAGATGATTTAGATCGTATGGCATATGGTCATGCATCTGGTGAAATTATACAATTAAATCCTTCTCAAATTCGTATCCAATATCCTGTTGATATTTCTAACCCAGAGTATAAATTTGAACAGAAAGGAATGGATTGGGTTAAATCCGTTGACTTTTCTGAACCTGTAAAGGTTAGTATTAAACAAAACGGAAAATTCTATTTAGAAGATGGGCATCATAGATGGTTTGCCGCAAAGAAATTGGGATTACCATTGATGGCTGAAATTGAAGTAAAAGCCAAACCCATAGAAACAATTCTGCAGAGACAGGAAGCTCAGAAAACAGCTTCTTTGCACGTTACTGCTAGGATTGCTAACAAATACTGGATAGCACCAGATGGTAAGGAATTTGCTTTTTCACCATCTGATAGCAACATTGGGGGCCATTTAGGTTGGATACCAAAAAATAAAGATATTCTTAAGGGATATGGAATAGATTTAAATACTCATGGACCCTATGGGCATCATGCAATAGCAGATGATATGATTAAGGCGGGTTGGACACGAGTTACAACCGAATCAGATTATGATTTTGCTATGGAGGTTGCTGATATAAACAATCTTCCTCCTTATTTAGATAATTTTGTTGCTAAAAATTATTATGGTGGGGGAGTTGAGATTGATGATTTAGAAGGCAACTACCAGGATATTTCTGATCCATTTCCTTCTCTTAGAAAAGCTATTTATCAAGCAAAAAGATTAAGACAGCAACAAATTGCAGCTTCTTTGAAAATAGAAGCTGGATATGACCATGCCTATTGGCTTGATCCTAATGGGAAGATTTATCAGGTCCGTGGTGCTGATGCTACGGGCACTGATATCGATGAGGGTAAAGCAGATACGCATACTGGTTGGGTCCTTAAAAATTTAAATATGTTGCAGAAAGACTATGGTATTGATCCTAGAAGTATTTCTGGAACATCCCTTTCTTTAATTGAACTAGGATGGATTAAAATTGGTGATGCTTATGGAACAGATTGGGGAGTTACTGTAAATAGTCTTAGAAGTATACCCTCATCCGTTGATGATCTTTTGGCTCAATTTGCCCCAGAGGGATCTGAGATTACAGTATCAACTCCTGGTATGTGGCAAAATGCTGTAACTTTTGAATGGCCTGTTAAATCCGTCCAACAAGCTGTTAATCAGGCATTGCAGCAAAAAAGATTACAACCTGTATCTAAAGCATTTTCAAAGAAAGAGATTGTAGCTAAAACATCTTCTAATGCTTGGCTTATGGACCCTAAAGGTAAATTATATCCTGTAGTTGAAGATGATCATGAAACTACTGCTCAAAAACTTTTTCATAAATCTGTTTATGATCTTCTTCCTTTAGGTTGGACAACAATTCGAACTATAGGCAATAATATAGCTATTTCCGTAGATAAACTTAATAAAATTCCTAGAACGGTAGATGACTTTTTAGCTAAAACTAATGTCAATAGAATTGCCATTATTCCAGCTGATATGGATTTAGAAGGTCTTCCTGAACCTCCCCAAGTTGATTATGAAGATGCTATTGAACATGGTATTCAGAAAGCTGTTAATAGAGATATTATGAGAATGAGAAATAGACCTTCTTTAGCTTCTTTAAAACAAGCAAAAACAAAGAAGGTAAAGCAGGGTGACTATTCCTGCCTTATGGCTTTGGTTCCTCATGATTTGGCCCAGGAAATTGTGGAGTGGGGAGTTCGCAACGTTCCTGATGAGGACCTTTATTTAGATGAGGATGGTAAGCTTGGTCGTGAGCTTGAATCTCATATTACAATTAAGTATGGTCTTCTTACTAATGATGCTAAAGATGTTCGTCGTTCTTTTAATCATGATAAGCCATTCCATGCTACGCTTGGAAAGGTACGTCATTTTCAGCCTCCCGAACTTCCCTTCGATGTTCTTACTGTAGAGATTATTAGTGATGATCTTGAAAAAGCTAATAAGAAAATTTGTGACTCTTTTGATTGTGCTAAAGGTCTTGTATCCGATGAGTATCATCCCCATATTACAATAGCTTATATGAAGCGTGATACAGCTAAAGAGTATATTGGCTCTGATATTTTTGATGGGAAAGAAGTTGAACTTGATACTGTAATTTTTAGTCCCCATAAGGGTAATCGTACTTATTTCTCTATTTCAAATGATAAAGAAAGTAATTTTATTTTGGAACAGATTAATAAATTTGGGGAATTTCTTCCATCTATGGCAGAAAATGCTCCTACCAATCGTTGGCAGGAAGCTGAAGGTGGAGATGATGTTGAGATAGCATTACAACCTGATAGTGTGAGTGATGATACAACCTCAGCTGAACCTTGCACAACAGGTAAACCTCGTACCAAAGAAATTTGGAGACAGTTTATTTCCATGTTCCAGAATCCTTTCTCTAAGAAAGAAGAGATGACGATTGAATCTGGGCAAGCTGAAGAGTGGGATAGCCACTATGGGGATATTTGGCATGTTGGCGATAAAGTAAAGGATAAGAAAACAGGTAAGATTGGTATAATCAAAGCTATTACTGGTGATGAAGTAGAATTAGAAGAGGTCGGTCATGAATAATCCTAAAAAACAGTTTTGCAAAAATGGGCACGATACTTCTATATGTGGTAGAACTAAGGGATGGTGTAATATCTGTAAAAAAGAATACCATATCAATTATTGGGATGATCATTATGACCCACATCCTAGAGCTAAGGTACAATTTTGCCCTAAAGGACATGATACATTTATTTGTGGTAGATACTCAAGTAGTGTTTGTAAACAATGTGTTCTTGACTATCAGGCCGAATACAGAAAAGAACATCCTGAGCAGAAAGCTGAGATGGATAGAAAATATAGAGAGACACATAAAGAGGAATTAGCTCTTAAAGAACTTGAATATTATCATAAGAATAAAGAAATATTAGACGCTAAAAAGAAAGAATATAGAGATGCTAATCCAGAGATTTATAAAAGAATTATTTTAAAATCCAAAACAAATCGTGGTTTACGAGTAGTTTCTTGGGGTCGTGATGGGATGAAAGAATTTTATGATAATATGCCTAATGGTATGACTGAAGATCATATTATCCCACTTCAAGGGGATGATGTATCTGGATTACATGTAAGATGGAATTTACAATATTTACCTTTGATTGATAATATTAAAAAGAGCAATAAATGTACACCAGAAGAAGCAACTAAGCATTATGAAAAAATATTAATAGAAGCAGGATTAAAATAATGGGTAATACTTGGAAAACAACAGTTCACGATATTGTGCAAGTGGATCAGTCAACTTTTGACTTTCCACATAATACACAATGGTTTCAAAATTATCAGGGTGTGCAAGAGCCTGATAAAGTGACACCTGTAACTTATAGTCCAGAGATGAATCCAGAATTTGATAAACAAAATTCTCCTGGTGGGTATCCAAATCGATTTTGTCGAAAGCCTGAAAGTGAATGGTTTAGTAATGAAGGTGAGGTAAATAATTTTCTAATTGATATGCTTAAAAATAAAGCAGCAGCTCTTGATGATATGACTAGGGATATTTCTAAGCAAGCAGAACTTGTTAATATACCTTCAGATCAAG
>Ga0265338_10004644_pt1 | contig 18453 bp, 21 predicted proteins | sample 42126metaG_FD_193579 | JGI IMG/M metagenome (GOLD analysis project Ga0265338, IMG submission 193579) | Rhizosphere microbial communities from Carex aquatilis grown in University of Washington, Seatle, WA, United States - 4-21-26 metaG | ecosystem: Host-associated > Plants > Roots > Rhizosphere... | reverse complement strand
ATAGTATTTTTTTCTTATACTATACTTTATGACAGTCATCGACGACTATCTTAAAAAAATTGAAATATCAAAACAAGAAGAACTCCAGAGGATCCGCTTACTAGCAAAAAAGATCGCGCCAAATGCAGAAGAAATTATTTCTTATAATATGCCAACACTCACCTATCATGGCAAGCCATTTCTTGGTTTTGATGCGCATAAAAATCATATCGGCATCTATCCGTATAGTGGATATGTAATCGAAAAACTCAAAAATAAACTTCATCCTTACAGTTTTTCAAGTGGTGCGATTCGAATTCCTTATGATAATCCTATATCTGAAAGCCTACTTAGAGAAATAATAACGGTCAGATTAGAACAGCTCAACAGCTAGTCCTAAAAAAGGATTCTCTTCTTCCCAAAAATAGTGTATAATAGCTTTATGGCAAAACGGGATACAGGTCTTACCAGTAAAAAACTGTCTCATCCGCATAAAACAGCAAAGAGGCTTGCTGCTAAGCGAGAAAAACTTGCTACAATTGCAAGCAAACGAAAAAAGAAATAATGTCGTCAGAAAAGAAATATCTCAAGCCACCAGCTTTTCTTAGTAAATTTATTAATCCTCTCATTGTAACCTTTCATTTATTACCCATTTTATCTGTGGTTGGAAGAAAGACTGGGAAAATAATCAGAACACCTATATTCCCTTTTATGTATAAAGGAAAAACGTATCTTGTTGCTCCACGAGGAGAAACTCAATGGGTTCGGAATTTGCGTATTACAAAAAAAGGGACGATTATGACTTTTGCTAACACCCGCGAATTCAGAGCTGAAGAAATCGCTGGAAAACTTCGTAGTGATATCGTAACAGCTTATCGTAAAAAGACGAAAATTGCAGAGAGTGAATTTGCCGCAATCCCCGATCCTGCAGATCATCCCACTTTCAAAGTTAATTTATAAAATTTTGGTATAATTAATCCTGATCCAATTACTCTATGCAAACAGTAAAAACAATCAATGAAATGCGAATACTGCGCGGCAAGACGGCCGGAAAGGTCGGCTTTATCCCTACAATGGGATACCTGCATGAAGGGCATATCAGTTTGGTTGAGCAGGCAAAAAAAGAAAATGATTCTGTCGTTGTAAGTATTTTTGTGAACCCTAAACAATTCGGACCAAATGAAGATTTTACACGATATCCCCGTGATGAACAGAATGATATCGAATTATTGGAAAAAGCCGGTGTTGACATTTTATTTCTTCCAACAGTTGACGAGATATATCCTGAAGGATTTGAAACCTATGTTACTGTTGAGAATACTTCACAAGTTCTGGAAGGAGCAAAACGACCTGGACATTTTAGAGGCGTTGCGACAGTTGTAACAAAATTATTCAATATAATCCAGCCCGACAATACCTATTTCGGACAAAAAGATGCCCAGCAAGTTGCTGTTATGAAAAGGATGATTGCCGATTTGCAGTTTCCTATTACGCTTCATATTGGTGAAACTCTCCGTGAATCGAATGGACTCGCAAAAAGCAGCAGAAATGTTTATTTGAGCGAAAAAGATCGGACAGAAGCAGCTGTTTTATTTAAATCCTTACAGCTTGCACAGGAAAAATTTCAAAAAGGAGAAAAAGATTCAGCAAAGATTAAAAATGAAATGGAAAAACTTATTCGAATGACTTCCGGGAAGATTGACTATATTAGTATTGCCGATCCTGAAACATTACAGGAATTAGATTTTATTAAAAAAAATGCACTGGTTAGTTTAGCCGTTTATTTCGGAAAAACTCGGCTTATTGATAATAGTATTCTGCATTAATTTTTATGACAAAACTCTTTATTTTTTTTGGACTTCCCGGTGCCGGCAAAACATATGTCGGAAAAATTGCCGAAAAATATTTTGGTTATCATCTCTATGAAGGCGATCAAGACATGTCTGATGACTATAAAAAAGCAGTTGTAGAAGAGACGGTGAATGATGAGTTGCGTCAGGAATTTTTCGATAACCTCATTGAAAGGGTCAATAAGTTAAAGGAAGAAAAAATTGTTGTAACGCAAACATTTATCAAAGAGAAATTTCGAGAACAGTTTCTTAATACTTTTCCACAAGCAAAATTTATCCTTATTGAAGCGTCTTTTGAAATACGAGAAAAACGATTGCTGAATAAAAATCGATTTGAACTTTCTCTTGAGAAATGGCAGAGGATGAATAAGATTTTCGAAAAACCTCAGATTCCTCATGAGATTATTTACAATAATGATGAAGGAGAAGAGGAAGTAAAAAAACAATTAATGAAGATAGTAGGATAAAAAATTATAAACTTTTATTTAGTTGATTTTTGTTCCGCCCCATTCCACAACGGTAAAGCCTTCGCGCTTTGGTGTAGATAATTGTTGTGGTGGTACAGTGATAATTTCCGTTAATGGTTTATACACCATAAATACCCTGATCATTGTTTGCGGTGATGGACTCACTATAAGTTTTGCGTTATCGGTATACTCATTTTTTGCAAAATAGATAAGATTATATTTATTCTGTTCTAGTTGCGGTGCCCAATAAACAATAAAATCATTGTATTCAGCAGGGATAAGTCCTAATTTGGTCAAATATTCTTTTAAAAATGGTACAGTATTATCTCCTGAAACGACAAATCCTTCAGTTGGATGAAATACACTTTTATCAAGTTCTCCTTCCCAAAATAGGTATTTATACGCAGCATTATCATCCATATCTACCAAACTCCCGTCAGGTTCCGCAATAACATGCCAGGAATTATTTATTAATTTGGGGTAGCTTGTAATTATTTTACCGTTTAAATTGAGGGTTACTGTTACTTTTTGATGGTGCTGTGTGGGATATAAATAAATAGCCGGCTTTTCAAGATTTACAAGTCCTAGACCAAAGAAACTCATAGCTAATGACATAAGAAAAAAGCAAATAAATGTCAACGCACCACCCATTAAGCCACGCATTACTAAACTCTGCGATAATTCCCTTTTTATAGTATTCTTTTTTAATAAAGATATTACGTAGAGAATTATTCCCAATCCGAAATAAAGGAAATTCATTATTGACACAATCAATGCTAAAAAAGTAATAATTGCCATGCTAAGCGCAGTAAAACGGTTAGTAATAGAGTAAGACATCTGCTGTGAGATAAAATAACCTACTATTACAAAAATAATGGACAATAAAAATAGAATAACAATGAGATATGTGTGCAATTTTGCAAAGATACGATAGGTAGTATGATTCGTTTGTTTGATTTCCGTTTTCCTCGCGTTTTTCTTAATGGTTGCCATACATCAAGAATTGCAGAATATAGCTCAGTTGTAAAGAGGTGAAATGATAAGTCTTACTCTTGTATTTTCTTTATATCCTTTGTAGTCTAGAGATATGTGTACAATTAGACTTCCTGGAGGGCAGACAATCACTACGTCAAAGAGTATTCCGTGCGGAGGCCTAACGGTCACTTCAAAGGCAATTGGCAGTGCGATAACACTCATGCTTATCGTGGCTGTCGTTCTAAGTCTTATTTATATCATCCTAGGCGGCATGCAGTGGATACAATCAGGAGGAGATAAACAAAAACTTGCAAAAGCTCGTTCTCATATTACCTATGCAATCATTGGGCTTATTGTTGCTTTTGTTTCCTTTCTAATCGTAAATGTTATTGGGTTTTTCTTCAATGTTAAATTAATCTAAAAATTTTTACTGATATACTCAACAATTCCTTTTGCGATTTCCTTTTTGGATGTAAGCGGGATGTGCTTGGTTTCCCCATTTTTTAGAAGAATGAGCACTTCATTATCATCTGATTCAAATCCCCTATCTTTTCTTCCGATGTCATTGGCAATGAGTGCATCCGCATGAGATTCTTTGAGCTTCTTCTCTGCCTTTTCTTTTAGCTTATTACTATCTTGTTCACTCTCGGCTTTGAACCCGATAAGATGGATCTCCGGATTGAGGTTTTTTATCTGTTCGAGTATTTTTATTTGCGGTTCAAGTTTCAATGTTATCGGCTGATCACTTGGGAGTTTGCCTTCTATTTTATTCTGTACGGAAAAATCTGAAACTGCTGCTGCATGATAACAATAATCATAGTCTTTTATATGTTCTTTTATTAAAGAAAATAATTCGTCTGCTGTTTCAAAATTTTTTTCATGGATGTGGTAATGAGGCTCAACAGAATGTTTTGCTCGCAAAAGTAATACTTCGGCACCTCTTTCAAGACATTCTTTGGCAATTGCTATGCCCATTTTGCCAGATGAGCGGTTAGTGATATAGCGGACATCGTCAATTTTTTCTATTGTCCCACCTGCTGTTACAAGAATTTTTTTGCCGCGTAGTGAAGTCACTGTCGTTAATTTGTTGATAATTTCTTGTTTAATATCCGTGATTTCCGCAAGTCTGCCCATTCCTTCATACCCGCACGCGAGCATGCCAGAGGTCGGATCAATAATATCATAACCAAGACTTCTCAATTTTTTAATATTTTCCTGCACGACAGGGTTGTACCACATATGGACATTCATTGAAGGACAAATAATGACAGGTGCGGTAACGGCAAGTGCTGTAGTCGTCAGGAAATCATCCGCGATTCCGTGAGCAAGATGAGCAATGACATTTGCTGTTGCCGGTGCAATAACCATTACATCTGCTTTATCTGCAATCGCTATATGATCTACTTCGCGTGCCTCAAGAATCTTTTTATAATCAAAATCTTTCTCAAAAAGTTCGGTATAAACTTTATTTCCTGATGCATTCTCAAATTCATCTGGGGAGATCATTTTTGCTGCACTTCCGGTCATAATGACAATGACATCGATGTTTTCCTCTTTGAGTTGTTTTACCAATGCAAGTGTTTTATATGCAGCAATTCCGCTTGTGACGCCGAGTACAACTGTTTTTTCCATATGTGTATTATAGCATCGAAGCGTAAAATGCTATAATTTGTTGATGAGTGCAATTATTTTTGCTCTTGTAACTTTTCTTACCTGGGGCAGCGGAGATATTTTTACCACTATTGCTGCACGAAAAATGGGTGCATATAGTACTTCCTTTTATGGATATTTTTATGGCTTCATATTCGTAACATTTTATATCCCTTTTGCTATACATCAATTGACATCATTTAGTCTTCCTATGATTTTATTGACAGTTTTTTTGGCAATTATACAGCTTATTGCTTTTTATGCTTATAACGCAGGACTTCGTATTGCAAATGCTTCTCTTGTCGGAACAATTTCAGGGTCGTTTACTGCACTCGTTGTTATTTTATCAGTTCTTTTTTTGGGGGAAAGATTGTTACTATGGCAAATAGTAGCAATTCTTATTATTTTTGTTGGTTTATTTTTCTCCTCAATAAATTTATCTGAAATTAAGAATAAAAAGTCTATTTTGAATAAAGGTGTACTCTATGCTTTTATCGCATTGCTCGGTTGGGCAATTTACTTTACCTTTATCAAAATACCGGTAAAAGAAGCAGGTACTTTTTGGCCCACGTATCTCACCGATTTTGTCGGTACTCTTGGATTTTTATTGTTTGGAATAAAAAAGATAAAGAAACCAGCGATGGCAATTCAAAGTGGTTCTCCTGCTGCTTTTGTCGCAGGGATATTGCTAACAGTCGGATCGTTTGCCTTTAACTTTGCGATTGGTCAAGGATTATCTTCTGTCGTTGCTTCAATAGCGGGTGCATATCCTGCCTTATTTGCATTTCTTGCTTCTATTACTTTTAAAGATCCAATAACACGCCAACAAAAATTTGGGATGATCGTAACACTTATTGGTATCGTCCTTCTTGCTTATTTCAGTGAGTAAAACTACTGACTTTGATAGCGTTTATAAAAGATCGCTGCTACTATCCAGCAAAAAATCATTAAAGCAATTGTCATAATGCCGAGGTTATCAATTTGTATAATACTTGCTGCTTTGAAGAAATCATTTGCTATTCCTACTTGGTTGCCAATAATCTGGAGTGCTTCAATCCCACCGATGAAAAATGCGACGACAACAGAGATAGAAATAATAATAAGATTATAGTAGAGTTTTCTCACGGGATTAATATATGCCCAGCCATATGCGCCAATCATCAGAATCCCATCGAGAGAATCAATAAGCGTCATTCCTGCCGTGAAAGCGAGTGGCAAAAGTAAGATGGTAAACGGCGGCATGCCGGAGGCAGAAGTTGCAGCAGAAATACTCAGGAGTCCGATTTCCGATGCCGTATCAAAGCCGAGACCAAACAAAACGCCGATCGGATACATATGCCAACTGCTGCTGACCGTTTTTAACAAAGGTTTAAGAATCCTTGCGAGCAATCCTCTGTTTTCTAAATGATGAGACAATATTTTATCACTAACCTTTTTCTTTTTTCGTGTTTTTTGCCATAGTTTGTATAACGCAATCAAGGAAAGTAAATTGATAGCGCCGATAATGAGAAGAAATAAGCTCGACACACTCGTTCCGATCAGGGAGCCGATTTGTTTATATTCAGGAAGATTGTGTTGGATAAATGAAGTGGAATAAATAATCGCGATTGAAAGTGCAATAACAATTGTTGAATGACCAAGCGAGAAGAAAAATCCTGTTCCTACAGGTCTTTTGCCGTCGTGAATTAATTTTCTTGTCGTATTGTCAATTGCTGCAATATGGTCAGGGTCTACTGCGTGACGAAGTCCTAGTCCATACGCAATGGTAACAAGCCCAAAAAATAACGGATATGTTTTCAATTGCAGAATAGTTAAGAACCAAACAAATAGATTGAAAAAAAAGAGAATACCTAGGATTGTTACAAGGCGGGTTTTTATTTCGGGTGAAGTTTTATGGAATATTTGTTTACATGTATCGATAAAATTCATGATGTGTTTGACTTTTTTTCTTCTGAAGATATCTCCAGCATTTTCATCATAGTTTTGGTGTTGTTTGTTTTTGTCCATTCTGCAAGCATTTGGTTATTTTTTGCCAGCTGATTTGAAAGTTTTTCTTTGCCAAAAGTAAGAGATTGCACATCATCTATGACATCCGGAGCTGTTCGTTTTAAGATAACTGTATCCGATTTACCTGCGCGTATGAGCAAAAATACTCCTCCACTGACAAGCAAGAAAAAAAGCCCAAGAAAAAGTATATTCTCTTGTTTATTGAGACTTGAGATAAATAAATACAAAAGATATACGCCTCCGAGTACCAAAATGACTCCAAGGAATGATTGTCCTACTTCTTTGAGCATACTTTTTAGGATAGGTAATTATTGAGAAAATTTCAAGCTCATCTGACTAGCTGTTTCACGATTTCTGCGAGAGCTTTGATAAAAAGTGGTGAGGTGTTCAGTGATTCTGTCCGTTTAAAGTTAATTCCCTGTTCTTCCGCTTGTTCTCGTGCGCCGATACCAACGTCATACAAAATTTCTAAATGATCGGCAAGAAATTGTACCGGTGCGATCAAGACGTTCTTTTCGCCTTTTTTCTTTAACTCTGGCATGATGTCTGCGAAGTCCGGTTTAAGCCATTCCTCGGGGGTATGTCCTGCGCTTTGATAACAAAATAGCCATTGGTTTTTTTTGAGTCCTACGAGTTTAGCAATCTCGGCTGCTGTTTCTTTGAGATCGCTAATATAATCAGGTTCTTTATCAATCACTCTTTTGGGCATACTATGAGCGGAGAAAAGAATGGGGACATGCTTTTTTACTTCCGAAGGATAGGTATCAAGTGCTTCTTGTACCTTTTCGGCCATTGCTTGAAGGAAAAATGGCTCTAAGTGCCAATCGGTAGCTGTTGTAAAGAGAAGCGGCTTTTTAATTAGTTTTGATACAGCTGCATCAAGTTCACGGGCATAGCCATTCATGATAATCGGAGAATATTGGGGTGACATAATAATGCCTATAATTGCGTCCATGTCTTCTGCTTGTTCTGTAATTACTTCTTCGATAAATGGGTGTGAGAATCGCATTCCGGCAGCTACTTTATATGTGTTTTCGGTTTTTTCTTGATTTAATATTTCCTCCAATGCTGCTGCTTGTTGTTGAGTAATTTTAACTAGTGGTGATCCTCCAATCAGTTTGTATCTTCTCTGAAATTCTTTTATCGTTTCATGTGGTGCATCTTTGCCTCCGTAAACATTTTTAAGATATTGCGGGACTTCATTGAGTGTGTTTGGTGACCCGTAGGTCATTAAAATTACAAATATTCTCATATGATTTATTTCGTTCGACACGAAAAATTTCTGTTTAGTTGCGGGTCCTGTCCCGGGTTCCTCTCTTCAGTGCTCGTTCTAGTGAAGCCTTCATTATAAATTTTTAATTTAAGTTTGCTTCAACGAACTGCGCGTTGAAGAGGACTCTCCACCCGTGTCACCCGCTTAAGCTGTAAAATTTTTGTATCTCGTTTCATTTTAGCTTTTATCATTTTTTAACCACTCTGCAACTTCTGGAGCAAAATACGTGATGATAATATCAGCACCTGCACGTTTGATGCCCGTTAGTACTTCCATAACAACCCGTTTTTCCTCAATCCAGCCGTTTTGCGCCGCTGCTTTTATCATTGAGTATTCACCACTAACATTGTATGCCGCGAGAGGAAGATTGAAGTTTTCTTTTACAGCTCGGATGACATCAAGATACGGCATTGCTGGTTTTACCATAATAATATCTGCTCCTTCCTGGATATCAAGTTTCACTTCGCGGATGGCTTCCCGGACGTTTCGTGGATCCATTTGATACGCTTTCCTGTCGCCGAATTGTGGTGCAGATTGCGCTGCTTCTCTGAAAGGTCCATAAAACCCTGATGCATATTTTGCTGAGTAAGCCATAATGGGTGTATTTTCAAAGCCATTCTCATCAAGTAGTTTTCGTATCGCACCAACTCTGCCATCCATCATGTCAGACGGTGCGACTATATCTGCTCCAGCTTGTGCGTGAGACAGGGCCATTTGAGCAATGAGTTCAAGAGATGCATCATTCTGAACTGACTTATTTTTAATAACGCCGCAGTGTCCATGATCAGTATATTCGCACAGACACACATCGGTTATCACCAAAAGATCAGGCATTTTTTTCTTCAATATGTTAATAGTTTTTTGAATAACGCCTGTTTTGCTGTATGCTTCAGAACCGACAGGATCTTTTTTATCAGGAATGCCAAAAAGCAAAACCGCAGGGATTCCGAGATCATACGCGCGCGTTGCCTCTTTGACGACGGTATCAACGGTCCATTGCTTGATTCCTGGCATTGCTGCAATAGCTTGTGGTTTTTGGATTTCTTCGGAAATAAATAATGGATAAATGAAACGGTCTACGGAAAGCGTTGTCTCTGAAACAAGATTGCGAAGAGAGTCACTTTGCCGAAGGCGGCGAAGACGAGTTATCGGAAAGCCTGACATAACAATATAATATCTCAAAGTTGGGATTGATTGCAAACACAATTATCATGTAAGATAAAACAACTCATATGCTCTTAAAAAAGATTATTATCGGAACCAGAGGAAGCAAACTTGCCCTCATTCAAACTAATCTCGTCAAAGCTCTTCTTGAAAAGACTTATTATGATCTTTCAGTCGAAGTGAAAATCATCACAACAACTGGTGATATCAATATGAAATCGGTCCCGCTTGATACAGTCGGCAAAGGATGGTTCACCAAAGAACTTGATCGTGCACTTCTTGAGGGATCTATCGATGTTGCTGTGCATAGTTTAAAAGATATTCCTGAAGAAATGCCGGAAGGTTTAATAATTGCCGCAATTCCAGAGCGTGAGGACGCGCGAGATGCTTTGGTTTCAAGAGACAAAATGTTATTTTCAGAATTAAAAAATGGAGCAGTAATCGGGACAGATAGTAATCGTCGTAAGGCACAAATTTTGTCGAAAAGGCCGGATTTGATCGTGAAGAGTATTCGCGGCAATGTTAATACGCGTTTGGATAAATTGGATAAAGGAGATTATGATGCTGTTGTCCTTGCAGTTGCTGGACTTAAGAGACTCGGTTTAGAAAAAAGAATTACTGAATATTTTTCCATATCAGACATAATTCCCTCACCTGGTCAGGGAGCACTCGCTATCGTTTGCAAAAAAAGTGATACGTCGCTGGCGCGTTTACTAAAAAAATTAAATCATGAGCAAACGGTTCAGGCAGCTCTGGCGGAACGCGCTTTCTCAAAAGTTTTTGGTGGCGGTTGCAAAATTCCTGTTGGCGCGTACGCGCATATTGCCAAAAATAAAATTGCGATCGAAGGCATCGTTGCTTCTCTTGATGGAAAACATGTCGTGAAGGAATCGATTTCTGGAGAACGGACATCTTACAAAATAATAGGTAAAACATTGGCGAAACGATTACAAAAGAAAAGTAATGAATGGGATGGAAATGTTTCTCAAAAATATGTTGTTCTTACAAGACCTACGGGGAAAAATAATTTACTAAAAAAGTATTTGGAAGATTCCGGTTTTCGCATACTATCTTATCCAACAATTATCATTAAAAAATCCATTTTAACCAAAACTGAACAAAAAAAGCTCCTTACTCTCCCCTCTTTTGATTGGATACTTTTCACTAGTGTTGTGGGAGTTTCCTCTTTTATGCAGGCTGTTGAGGATTTGAAAATAGATTTACAGAGTTTATCAAACATAAAAATTGGCGCTGTTGGTCCAAAAACAGCAGAGGCTGCAAAAAAATTTGGACTATCAGTTTCTGTCATGCCGCAGAAATTTACAACTGAAAGTTTGGGGAAAAGTTTGCAAAAGGTTGCCGGGAAAAAATTTCTTCTGCCGCGCGCAGATATTGCGTCTGAAATACTGCCAGAACTTTTGAGAAAAAGTGGAGCAGAAGTTATTGAAATACCAGTTTACAAAACCAGTTTTATCAAGAAACCAGACAGAAAATTTGCTCAAATGCTTGCAGACAATCAGATCGCTTGTCTTACTTTTGCCAGCCCGTCAACGGTTATTGGCTTTTTGCATCGAATGTCGTTGCCATCACTTATTGAAAAAGCTTTCCTTCTTCCTGTTGTTGCCATTGGACCCGTTACTGCCAAGTCAGCAACAGAACACGGATTCAGGCAAGTTTTTATTGCAAAGACATATACAACTGAAGGTTTGGCCGAAAAAGTAAAAGAAATTTTAGTATAATAGTTCTATGCAATATCACAATTATGTTTTTTTTACCGTCCGATCTGAATTTTCTTTCTTATCTTCTGCAAAACAAGAAATCCACAAAAAAGCATTTCTCAAAGAACTAAAAAAAGAGAAACAAATTATTACCAATGCATATGCGACACTTGGTTTAAAAGCAAATGCTACATTATTGCTCTGGTTTCAAGCAGACACACTTGAAAAAATCCAAAATTTTCTTAATACCTTGCTCCATACTGATCTTGGTAACTATTTAGTTATCAGTTATACGCTATTTGGCATGGCTCGCCCGACACAATATTCTGAGAAATCCACTGGCCATTTACACACTGATCGTAAAGGTGGCAAATATTTAACTATTTATCCTTTCACCAAAACAAAAGAATGGTATGCACTTGATTTTGACGAGCGTAGACGCTTAATGGGTGGACATGTATCAGTCGGAAAAAAATATCCGCAGATTGAACAGGTACTTTTATATTCTTACGGTATTGATGATAACGAATTTATCGTTTCCTATGAAATGGATGACTTGTCTTCATTTCAAAGTCTTGTGATGGAACTACGATCTGACAAAGTGCGCGCATATACCTTAAAAGACACGCCGATTTTCACCTGTGTTTATAAAACGCTTGATGAAATATTGGATTTTCTATGAATACCATTTTCCTCGATGCTTGTTTTAGCAAAAAAACTTCCTACACACCTGTCTGGTATATGCGTCAAGCAGGAAGATATTTGCCTGAGTATCGGAAATTAAAAGGCACCACAAATATTTTGGATATCGTTAGAAATCCAGAATTTGCAGCAAAGATTACTCTGCTTCCAGTCGATATCCTCAATGTTGACGCAGCAGTTCTCTATGCGGATATTATGATTCCTCTTCTTGGGGTCGGTGTTGATTTGGAAATTGTGGAGAGTCTTGGTCCTGTTATTAAAAAGCCGGTTAAAAATTTATCAGATGTCCAAAAACTTCGCTCTCTTGAACCGGAAACAGATATCCCCTATCTTTTGCAAACAGTTGCGATTTTACGAAAGGAATTGAAAGTCCCGTTGATTGGATTCTCAGCAGCGCCTTTTACTCTCGCAAGTTATTTGGTCGAAGGACAGCCGTCAAGAAATTTTCTCAAGATAAAAGCGATGATGTATGCTGATTCAAAGGCATGGAATCTTTTGATGGAAAAACTCACTGATATGATTATTGTTTATCTTACTGCACAAGTAAAAGCCGGCGTGCAGGTTGTACAGATATTTGATAGTTGGATTGGTTGTCTCAGCGAAGAAGATTATCAGACGTTCGTTTTACCATATTCTCAAAGAATTTTTAAAGAACTTAAAAAACTTTCTGTTCCAACAATCCATTTCGGGACAAATACTGCTGGAATGCTTGAATCATTTTCATCCGTCGATTGTGATGTCGTCAGTGTTGATTGGCGGATGCCAATTGCAAAAGCATGGAAAACAATTGGTTCTAAAAAAGGAATTCAAGGAAACCTTGATCCTGCTCTGCTGCTTTCTGATTTTTCGATTATCAAAAAACATGTTGATGCGATATTTGATTCTCTTCCAAAACGTGAAGGTTATATTTTCAATTTGGGACATGGAGTGTTGCCAGAGACGCCAGTCAAAAATGTAATTAAGTTAACAGAGTATATCCACATGAAGAAATAAATAGTCATCCTGGTAAGCGAAGCGCATCCAGGATCATATTAAAGATTCTGGACCCTATAAGACGGCTATCCACTTCGTGGTGTCGCCAGCCAGAATGACATAATTAGCCTACAAAATACCCCTGAATAAAAAGCGACAAAAGAATAATATGTAAGATTCCAAAGAGGCAAAGAAGAACTATTTTTACAAAAATATTTTTGATTTCCGCTATTCTAAGAAAAAAAGATAATGATAAAAGTACATATCTCGGAGTTGAAGTCAGCGTGCCAGTAAATGTGGGAAGTATAAGATTAATCAATGAAAAAAGATTAAGTCCTAAGAGATTTATTTTCTCTGGTGAATATTTTTGTTTCCATACTTTCCAGAGATCATAAAGGAGAACAATAAGAAAAAGAGTAAATATGGTGAACTCGACTACCGCAACAAAATAGGTCACATCATGTGATGCTGTAAAGAGAATTTTCAGGTACCGATAATAGACTTGCGGTAAAAGAATAAGATGATCTGCAGTTCGACCATTATTAAATGCATTTTGCGAGTGATAAAACGCAAGATAATCCCCCGTCGTTGAATGTAAATATCCCATATAGACAAATAGTCCAAGAAGTGGCGTTAGAGAGAGGAATACAAGTTTTTTGTTCTTATTGATATAGTTGAATAATGCTCGGATTTTTGCCTTCCAGTTTTTTTGTTTAAGCGAAAATTTCTCTTTTTCCCCTAAGAGAATAGCAAGAACTGGAATGAAAAGAAAAATTCCCATAAGTCGGGTAATAGCAGCAAGAATACCTACTATAATTAATGGAATATAGCGTTTTTTTTGTGCAAAATATAAAGTGGAAGTGACAAGAAGAAAAAATAGCCCTTCAGTGTAGACTGCTCCAAAGAAAAAGGACATCGGGAAAAAGATCAGAAAAAGCATTATCCAAAGAATCGTCTGTGGTTTTTTCCCGAGAATCTCAAGGTATTTTTTGAAAAAATATAATCCTCCAAGGAAACAAAGATTCGTAATGAATATCCCTGTTAGCAAGTAGCTATTTCCAAAAAGAGGCGCCAGGAGATGAATGATAAATGGATATAATGGGAAAAATGTCTCCTCATATTGCTGATAACCGTCATGTGCGATATGAAGATAATGCACGCCATCAAAATTGGCAAAAGCGACGATTAATTGGGGAATTAAATGATCTTCGAGACGCGGCTGGAAACCGAACGAAAATCTACTGTTGGCAAGACGCAAACTCTGTGTCGCAAATGCAATAAAGAAGTCTGCAATTCTCCAGATAACAAAAAGTAAAAAAAGTTGCATACTTATATTATAATTGTAGGGCTTGTATGAATGAGATGCAATCAGTTCGATTAAATAAATATCTTGCCAATCTGGGTGTTTGTGCCCGGCGCGATGTTAAACAATTATTGAAAGACCAGATTGTTACTGTTAATGGTGAACGGGTAAAAGAGCCGGGATTGCGTATAGATCCTGCTAAAGATTCAATATTATTAAATGGGAGAAAACTAAAAGCGCCGCAATTTGTCTATTATCTTGTGAATAAGCCAAAAAGAGTTGTATCAACGACAGCTGATGAGTATGGACGTAAAAATGTGATTTCTCTTATCCCGACAAAAGAAAGAATTTACCCTGTTGGAAGGCTTGATAAGGACACAACCGGTTTGCTGCTTTTAACAAACGACGGAGAGCTGACTAATCTTCTTATCCATCCAAGGTATCATGTCGATAAGACGTATCGATTGACTATTTCGGGAAAAGTGAATGATGCGCAACTGCGGGCATTGAGAAATGGAGTCCTTCTTGATGATGGCATAACAGCGCCGGCAAAACTTTCTATTATAAGATCAACAAATACCGTCTCTCTTCTTGAGATGACAATTCATGAAGGACGGAACCGCCAGATCAGGCGGATGTGTGAAACGGTGGGCGTTTCTCTCTTGGAATTACAACGAATTAAGTTTGGACCACTGGAAATTAGAAACCTTAAAGAAGGAAAATTCCGGGAATTGTCGAGAGACGAAGTACAAGAATTAAAAAAGATTGCAGAGCATAAACAACTTATTCATATTTGATACAATACTTATATGCAGATACGCAAGGCAATCTACTCAGATAAACAAGAACTTATCAGACTTATAAAAGCATTTGAAACTGCAGATGAATTCCTTTCAGAAGAACAACATAAGATACGAGCTTATAAAGATATTGATGGTATGGCAGAAGAAACTGCAGAAGAATATTTATCGAATCCTGCATGGACTGTCTTTGTGGCAGAAGAAAATGGCAAATTGATAGGCTGTGTCTGCGGCGAAATACGAGAAAAGAAATATCGATTATATAATAAAGAGGGATATATCACGGGTTGGTATGTGGAAGATGCATATAAAGGTCGTGGAATAGGAAAACAATTATTTACGGAACTTGTTGAAGCCTTGAAAGAAGCAGGGTGCACACATCTTGCACTGGATACACATATTGAGAATAAAAAAGCAGTTGCAATCTATGAACATCTGGGATTCACCAAAAGGCTCTATAATTTTTATAAGCCATTGAAAGATTTATCGTTGGATAACACTAAATAAAGCAATAATATAAAGAAGGAATTTTGGAGATTATTTTTTGAATTACTTTTTCTCTTTTTTATACTGAATAGTAAAGAAGGCAATTAGTGCACTGATGAATGCAAAGGCTGCATTGATTCCTATCGCCCAGCGGAAGCCACCGATAAAAGAACTCTCAACTATATTTTGCGCTTGCTCTTTTGCGTCACTAGTGAAAGTAGCAGGCATTGTAATGCCTCCGAGTTTATTTTGTTGGGTCATAATTTGTTGTTTTTCGACTCTTGTAAGCTCAGATGCGTGAATACTGTTTGTTAATTGTGTCTTGAAGAGTGCTAGAACTATAGCACCGACCAGTGCCACCGCTAATAATCCAGCGATTCTCGCGACAGCGTTGTTTACTCCCGATGCTGCTCCGGAGTATTTTGATTCAACCGCAAGTGCCGATTTGGTAAGAGGAGCAATGACAATAGCCATACCAAGTCCAATAAAGATAAGTGAAGGGAGAAAATTAATAAAATAATTTGCATTTCGGCCGGAAAATATGAGATATGCCATCCCAACGGATACGATAAAAGGACCAAGAATCATAGGAATTCTTGGACCGATTTTATCAGCAATCGTGCCCCCATTGCCTGAAAGAAATGTTATCAAGAGGACGGTGGGAAGCATAGCAAAACCTGCATAGATGGGAGAATAATGTTGTATTTGTTGAAGATCAAGTCCGAGAAAAAAGAGCGCGCCGCTCAAAGAAAAATAAAGAAAGAATGTAGCAAGATTTGAGCCGGTCACCAATAAAGATTGAAAAATTTTGAAAGGTACGAGCGGCTCTTTTGTTCTTTTCTCGACAACTATAAATAAGATGGCTGAAAATATGCCCACAAATAAGCTCGTAATAATTAACGGATTATTCCATCCAACATCGGGAGCAGAGATGAGACTATAAGAAATTCCTAAGAGCGAAACGAAAATAAAAAAAGATCCAACAATATCTATTTTTGTTGATTCATGGTTTCTTGTCTCCGGGACATACCGGATAGTCAGATAAAAAGCAAGAATTCCAAGAGGAATATTAATGTAAAAAATCGATTGCCAACCAAGATATTGCACTAATATGCCTCCAATCAATGGACCTAGTGCAGCAACACCTCCTGCAAATCCGGACCATAGTCCTATGGCTCGTCCCCTTACTGATTCTTCAAAGGCAATATTGATAATACTCAAGCTTCCTGGCACCATCAGCGCTCCTCCTATCCCTTGTATCATGCGAAATACGGCAAGTTCATTAATATTTTGAGCTATACTGCACAGAAATGATGCGGTAATAAAGAGCAAAATGCCATACGAAAAAACTTTTTTTCTTCCAAATCTGTCACCCAGTGCTCCGCTGATAAGAATTAGTGCGCAGAGCATGAGCATATATCCATTAACCACCCACTGAATGCCTGTTAATGTAGCATTTAGTTTTTGCTGAATCATGGGAATCGCGATATTAACAATGGATCCATCAAGAAATGCCATACCGCTTGCGAGAATGGTTGCAGTGAGAATCAATTTGCCTTTAAGAGATTTTGTGGTAACGTTTTTCACGTAAGAACAGTATAGCAGGAAGTTTTACGACGTGTTTCTTTTTTATAAAAATTTTGGCTTGCATATTGTTATTTCTGGCATATACTATAAAACTACAACTGGAGTTTTGCTACCACCGGCAGATGGTCAGATCCTGAGAAGTTCCGTTTGGTGCAGGAAAGAACATGCATATGTTTTATCCAAATGTAATCAAGTCTTCTTCGGATATGGATGTGGAATGTTTTAATGATCCAAGGGAAAATTTTGACACTGGTTCTGAAATCAATATTGTAAATATCTGATGTCCAACCTACTTTATCAGCTGCGTCTATAAATTCCTTATCAAAAAGTCTGTGAATCAATTTTTTTTCATAACCCGTTTTCAAAAGATCAAATGTGTTGAAGTCGCCACAAATAATTTCCTGATCCATATCTTTCTTTTTTAAAAAAGAAACGAGGTATGATAATTGTTTCCTGCGATGGAAGGGGCCGCCGATGTTATCAAGATGCACACACGTTACTCGAAATTGTTTTTCTCCTTTTGTAAAATAGCATGCGAGCGCTTTTCTTTGCAGTGGAATAGCAGGAACACCAACAATTTTATAATACAATTTTTCAAAGAAGTCGAATTTCTTTATCTTGGGCAAAAGAATTTTTTCACTTTCATACATTTTTACAATTGTAGAATCCCAGAGAATGCCAGTTCCGATACTTAATTTGGAATATTCAGGTCCGACATGACATACTGCTTTCCAATTTCCCCCAAGCTTTTTTAAAATTCTATCAATAATAAATTCTTCATTTGTAATGTTAATCAGTTCTTGTAGACAAAAGATATTGATACCTTTTTTTGCCATCTGTTCGATATTCTCAATGATTTTTTCGGTCTCGTTCGCGAAAAGAATATTATATGTTGCGATTGTTAATTCATCATTTTTTTGCATAAGAAGTTGATCCTTTTTATTGTAGCAAATTTTATTTATGGTGTTGGTGTCGGACTCAGTTGCGCAACTGTTTGCCCGATGGTGTTGCCTGGCGGATACCATTGCCAGTCTGCAGCGGAGTGAGTAGTGTGGATCCATGCATCAATTCCCAACTGCCAGCGGTTTATTCCGTCTTTTGAGACTGGATCATCTTCTTTTACGTTGTAGTAGAGCTTGCCATTATTGATTTCATAATCAGGTGAGACTTTGGTCGGTTCCGTTCCTTTGATAAAATATTCGGATCGTGTGGGCTGTCCAGGTACGGGAAGTCCGCCAAAGAGCGCATCAACTTGCAGTGCGATGACATTATCAGGTTTATTCAGAGATTCATCTGGTTTCCCTTTCAGAACAGAACTCATGATTTTGTTCCAGATTGGTGAAGCGCCTGTCTCACCTGATGCAATCGCAGGATTCATCGGTGTATTATTATTGTTCCCTACCCAAACACCCACGACATAATTCGGTGTATAGCCAACGGCCCAGTTATCCCGTTTATTATCGGTAGTTCCGGTTTTAACTGAGACGGTGTGTCCCGGCACTACAAGCCAGGAATTGGGA
>Ga0265338_10004643_pt1 | contig 18461 bp, 13 predicted proteins | sample 42126metaG_FD_193579 | JGI IMG/M metagenome (GOLD analysis project Ga0265338, IMG submission 193579) | Rhizosphere microbial communities from Carex aquatilis grown in University of Washington, Seatle, WA, United States - 4-21-26 metaG | ecosystem: Host-associated > Plants > Roots > Rhizosphere... | reverse complement strand
TGGTCATCGGCGGAGAAGACCCGGCCGGCGCGGATAATTATTTCAACACCGTCTTCGTCGTCGGCACGAACGGTGACATCGTTTTCAAGCAGGCCAAGAGCGTGCCCATCCAGTTTTTCAAGGACGGCCTGCCCGCGCCGGGACAGAAAGTCTGGGATTCGCCGTGGGGCAAAATCGGCATCTGCGTCTGCTACGATTTGAGCTACACGCGCGTGACGGACGAATTCGTGCGGCAAGGCGCACAACTGCTCATCGTCCCGACGATGGACGTTGCCGAATGGGGAAAACACGAACACGAACTGCATTCGCGCGTCGCGCCCGTGCGCGCGGCGGAATACGGCATCCCGATTTTCCGCGTCGCCAGCTCCGGCATTTCGCAGGCTGTAACCGGCGGCGGTCAGGTCGTCGCGCAAACTTCAATTCCCGGCAGCGGCGAAATCTTTTCCGCGCAACTCCGGCTGCCCGCACGCGGCTCGCTTCCTTTGGACCGTTATCTCGCGCCGCTCTGTGTCGCTTTGACCGGCATCGTCACGGCTGCGTTGTTGTTTCTAACTTGGAAGGACAAACGCAGATTAAGAAAGACCTGACACAAAATCCGCGAAATCTGCGGAAAGCACCTCATCCGGCCTGCGGCCACCTTCTCCCCAGCGCGGAGAAAGGTTGTTACGGCAAATCCGTTGATCCCATTAAAAAACGGTCGCATTCCCGGGCCGCGCCGCGGCCTTCGTTGAAAGCCCACACGACGAGGCTTTGTCCGCGACGGCAGTCGCCGCTGGCAAACACGCCTTTGATGTTCGTGGAGTATTTCTCGAACTCGGCCTTCGCATTCGTCCGCGCGTCGCGTTCGATTTTGAGCGCGTCGAGCAGCGGCTGTTCCGGTCCGAGAAAACCCATCGCCAGCAGGACGAGCTGCGCGGGCAAAATCTTTTCCGAGCCGGGAACGTTCTTCGGAATGAACTGGCCCTTGTCGTTGCGCTCCCACTGCACTTGAACGGTGTGAACGGCTTTGACTTGGCAATTGGCATCGCCCTCGAATTTCGTCGCGGTGGTGAGATAGACGCGCGGGTCGGCGCCAAATTTCGCGGCGGCCTCCTCCTGGCCATAATCCAGCTTGTAAGTCTTCGGCCATTCGGGCCACGGATTGTCCTTGGCACGGTCGAGCGGCGGCTTGGGCAGAATTTCCACCTGCACGAGACTCTTGCAGCCGTGCCGCATCGCGGTGCCCACGCAGTCCGTCCCGGTATCGCCGCCGCCGATGACGACGACGTCCTTCGCAGTAGCGTCAATGAAATTGCCGTTCTTGTGTCCGTCCAGGATGCTCTTGGTGTTCGCGGTGAGAAAATCCATCGCGAAATGGATGCCCTTGAGCTGGCGGCCTTCGACGGGCAAATCGCGCGGCTTGGTCGCACCGGTAGCAAGGATGACAGCGTTGAATTCTTTCAACAATTTTTCCGCCGGATAATTTTTCCCAACCTCGGTTTTGCAGACGAACTGGATGCCTTCATCCTCCATCTGCTTGATGCGGCGCAGGACGACCTCGTTTTTGTCTAGCTTCATGTTGGGGATGCCATACATGAGCAGGCCGCCGGGGCGGTCATCGCGCTCGAAAACGGTGACGAGGTGGCCGGCCTTGTTCAGTTGCGCGGCGGCGCTAAGTCCCGCCGGGCCGGAGCCGACGATGGCGACCTTCCTGCCGGTGCGCTTCTTCGGCGGCTCGGGTTTGACCCAGCCGTTTTCCCAGCCGTGGTCAATGATGGTGCACTCGATGTTCTTGATGGTGACGGGCGGCGCGTTGATGCCAAGCACGCAGGAGCCTTCGCACGGCGCGGGGCAGACGCGACCGGTGAATTCGGGGAAATTGTTCGTCTTGTGCAGGCGTTCGAGCGCCTCCTTCCAAAGGCCGCGATAGACGAGGTCGTTCCATTCGGGAATGAGATTGTGAATGGGGCAGCCGCTGGCCATGCCGCTGATGAGCGCGCCCGTGTGGCAGAACGGAATGCCGCAATCCATGCAGCGCGCGCCCTGCTTCTTGAGGTCGGCCTCCGGCAGGTGCAGGTGAAATTCCTTCCAGTCGGCGACGCGCGCGCCCGCCGTGCGGTCCGCCGGCAGTTCGCGTTTGAATTTTAAAAATCCGTCTGGTTGTCCCATGTTCTGAAATCAGTTTTGCAATTGAACCAAATATCATCCGCCGCCGACGCGCGCCACGTCGCGGATGTTCTCCTCGAACGCGGCCATGATGGCCTGATCGCCGGTCAATCCCTGCGACTGCACCTTCTTGAGCGACTGCAGCACGCGCCCGTAATCCTTTGGCAGCACCTTCACGAATTTCGGGACGAGATTTTTCCAGTCCGCGAGCACCTTGGCCGCCCGGTCGCTCTTCGTGTAAGCCTGATGCCGCTGGACCAATTTCCAGACCTCCTCGATTTCGTCCGGGTCGGCGAGTTTTTCGAGGCCGACCAATTCCTTGTTGCAGCGCGTCGCAAAATCGCCGGCCTCGTCGAGCACATAGGCGATGCCGCCGCTCATGCCCGCCGCGAAATTGCGCCCGGTTTTGCCGAGCACGATGACACGCCCGCCGGTCATGTATTCGCAACCGTGATCGCCGATGGATTCGACGACTGCATTCACGCCGGAATTGCGGACGCCGAAACGTTCGCCCGCCATGCCGCGCACGAACACCTCGCCGGCCGTCGCGCCGTAAAGCGCCACGTTGCCGATGATGATGTTTTCCTCGGCGACGAACGTCGAACCTTTCGGAGGATAGATGATGATTTTGCCGCCGCTCATGCCCTTGCCGAAATAATCGTTGGCATCGCCTTCGAGTTCAATCGTCATGCCCTTGGGCATGAACGCGCCGAGGCTCTGGCCGGCGCTGCCGGTGAATTTGAGATGAATCGTCTCGTCAGGCAAACCGTTTGGCCCGTGCTTCCTCGTAACTTCGCTGCCGACAATCGTGCCGACGACGCGGTTGACGTTGCGTATGGGCAAATCGGCGTGGACTCGCACGCCGCGTTCGATGGCCGGCTCGCAAATGTCGAGCAGCCGCGTCACGTCGAGCGATTTGTCGATGCCGTGGTCCTGGTCAATCTGCCGATAACGGCCGACTTCCGGCCCGGCCTCGGGCTGATGCAAAATCGGCGTGAGGTCGAGTCCCTTCGCCTTCCAATGCTCGATGGCCTTCCATGGAACCAGCTTATCCGTGCGGCCAACCATTTCGTTCAGCGTGCGAAAGCCAAGTCTAGCCATGATTTCGCGCAATTCCTCGGCGACGAACCGCATGAAGTTGACGACATGGTCCGGGCTGCCGCTGAAACGCTCGCGCAACTTCGGATCCTGCGTGGCCACGCCCACCGGGCAGGTGTTCAAATGGCAGACGCGCATCATGATGCAGCCGAGCACGACGAGCGGTGCGGTGGCAAAACCAAATTCCTCCGCGCCGAGCAGCGCGGCCACGGCCACGTCGCGGCCGGTCTTCATCTGGCCGTCCGTCTCGACGTAAATGCGGCTGCGAAGATTGTTCAGCACGAGCGTCTGGTGGGTTTCGGCCAGGCCGAGTTCCCACGGCGCCCCGGCGTGTTTGATGGACGAGAGCGGCGACGCGCCGGTGCCGCCGTCATGGCCGGAAATCAAAACCACGTCCGCGTGCGCCTTCGCAACACCGGCGGCGACCGTGCCGACGCCGATTTCGGCGACGAGCTTCACGCTCACGCGCGCATCGCGGTTTGAGTTTTTCAAGTCGTGAATCAACTCCGCCAAATCTTCGATGGAGTAAATGTCGTGGTGCGGCGGCGGTGAAATGAGGCCGACGCCCGGCGTGGTGAACCGCGTCTTGGCGATTTCGGGGAATACCTTCCGTCCCGGCAGCTCGCCGCCTTCGCCCGGCTTCGCGCCCTGCGCCATCTTGATTTGAAGCTCCTTCGCGTTGACGAGGTAATGGCTCGTCACGCCGAAGCGGCCGGACGCCACCTGTTTGATGGCGGAATTTTTTGAATCGCCGTTGGCTTCCAGAACGTAACGCGCCGGGTCTTCGCCGCCTTCGCCGGTGTTGCTCTTGCCGCCGATGCGGTTCATCGCGACGGCGAGGGCTTCGTGCGCCTCTTTTGAAATCGAGCCGTAGCTCATCGCACCGGTCTTGAAACGTTTCACGATTTCATCCACCGACTCGACCTGCTCAATCGGCAGCGGCTTTTCCGCCCATTTGAAATCGAGCAAGCCGCGCAGCGTGCAGAGGTTCGCCGCCTGATTGTTGATCAGTTCGGCGTATTCCCTGAAAATCTTGTAGTTGCCGAGGCGGCAGCCGATTTGCAGCTTGTGAATCGTCTGCGGGTTGAACAAATGATACTCGCCGCCGTCGCGCCATTGATACTGGCCGCCGGCATCGAGCACGCCGTTGACGGGGCGATCAGGGAAGGCGTGACTGTGCCGCGCGCGGGCTTCCTCGGCAATCACGTCGAGGCCGACGCCTTGAATCCGCGATGGCGTCCAGGTGAAATATTTGTCCACGACCTCGCTGTTGAGCCCGACCGCCTCGAAGATTTGCGCGCCGCGATAGCTTTGAATGGTCGAGATGCCCATCTTGGCCATCGTCTTCACCACGCCTTTGATTGCGCCCTTGATGTATTTTTTGATGGCAGTCTTGTGGTCGAGGTTGACCAGCAGGCCGTCGCGGATCATCCCGTCGAGCGACTCGAAGGCAAGATAGGGATTGATGGCGCTGCAACCGTAGCCGATGAGCAGCGCAAAATGGTGCACCTCGCGCGGTTCGCCGGACTCCAGCACGAGGCCGACGCGCCCGCGCGTGCCTTTGCGAATCAAATGATGATGCAAACCGGAAATCGCCAGCAGTGCGGGCATGGGCGCGTTCTGCGCGTCAACGCCGCGGTCGGAAAGAACCAGGATGTTCACGCCCCCGGCGGTGGCCTCGTCGGCGGCGGCAAACAGTTTTTCCAATGCGCTTTCGAGGCCTTTCGCGCCGCCGGCAGCCGGGAATAAAATGGACAGCGTCGCGGCCTTGAACGCGGGGTGATTGACCTGCCGGAGCTTTTCCAATTGCTCGTTTGTGAGAATCGGATGCTCCAGTTTGATGAGCGCGCAGCTTTCGGGTTTGGGATTCAGCAGGCCGCCGCGCGAGCCGACCATTGTCTCGGTCGAGGTGATGATTTCCTCGCGGATCGGGTCAATCGGCGGATTGGTGACCTGCGCGAAAAGCTGCTTGAAATAATTGTAAAGCAACTGCGGCTTGTTCGACAGCACCGCCAGCGGCGTGTCCGTGCCCATCGAACCAAGCGGCTGCACGCCGTTGTTCGCCATCGGCCCCAGAATGAACCGCAAATCCTCGAACGTGTAGCCGAACGCCTGCTGCAACTGCAAAATTTTCCGGTGCGTCGGCTCGGTCCGCTCCGACGGCTCCGGCAGATTTTCAAGCAGCACATGATATTGTTCGAGCCACTGCTGATACGGATGCGCCCGGGCAAATTTGTTTTTCAATTCCTCGTCCGCGACGATGCGGCCCAGTTCGGTGTCCACCAAAAACATCCGGCCCGGCTGCAACCGGCCTTTTTGCAGGATGCGCTCCGGCTCCACCTGCAGCACGCCCGCTTCCGACGCCATGATGACCATGTCGTCCTTCGTGACGTAATAACGCGACGGGCGCAGGCCGTTGCGGTCCAGGCACGCGCCGATTTTGATTCCATCGGTGAACGCGATGGACGCCGGGCCGTCCCACGGCTCCATGAGACAGGAATGATACTCGTAGAACGCGTGTTTTTCCGGCGACATGCTCTCGTGATTTTCCCACGGCTCGGGAATCATCATCATCATCGCGTGCGGCAGTTCGCGTCCCGCCATGACGAGCAGCTCCACCGCGTTGTCGAACATCGCCGAGTCGCTGCCATCGGTGTTGATGACGGGCAAAACCTTCTTGATGTCGTCGCCGAAAAGATCCGAGACAAAGCCTCCCTGGCCCGCGTGCATCCAGTTGATGTTGCCGCGCAGCGTGTTGATTTCGCCGTTGTGCGCCACGTAGCGATACGGATGCGCGCGGTCCCAGCTCGGAAACGTGTTCGTCGAAAACCGAGAATGCACCAGCGCCAGCGTCGATTCCATCGCCGGATGCGACAGGTCGGGGTAATACTCGTTGAGCTGCCCCGTCAGCAACATGCCCTTGTAAACGACCGTCTTGTAGGACAGGCTCGAAAGGTAAAAAAAGCCGCCGCCCTTGACCTTGCCGGAATAGCGGATCGCACTCTCCGCCAGCTTGCGGATGACGTAAAGCTTGCGCTCGAACGCCATGTCGTCCGCAAGGTTCGCGTTGCGCGCGATGAACACCTGCCGCATGAACGGCTCGGATGCCTTGGCCGTCGCGCCGAGCGAGGCGTTGTTCGTCGGAATCGTGCGCCAGCCGAGAACGCGCTGGCCCTCCCCGGTCACGATGTCGGTGAAAACCTTTTCGCACTCGGCACGCTGCGCCGGATCGTGCGGTAGATAAACCATGCCAACGCCATATTGGCCCGCGCCGGGCAGCGATATTTTTTCCTTCGCCACGACTTCCTTGAAAAACACGTGCGGCGTCTGAATCAGGATGCCCGCGCCGTCGCCGGTGTTCACCTCGCAGCCGCACGCGCCACGGTGATCCAGATTGCGCAACGCCTGCAACGCCTGCTGGATGATGGCGTGCGACTTCCTGCCCTTGATGTTGACGACGAAGCCAACGCCGCAGGAATCGTGCTCGAATTGCGGGTCGTAAAGCCCCTGCTTTGGCGGCGGCGTTGTTCGCACCGCGCCGGGATTTGGTTTTTGCTCTGTATTACTGGTCATTTCTTCGGCGACTGACGCCGGTCGTTCTCTTATTTTTTACTTAATTTTGACCGTTGCGCAATAAATGATTTCAAAATTCACGCGCCAATTGTCAATTTACACCATGATGGAACGGACCGCGAGAGCGCTGGTCGCACTCCATTTGCAGTGGCTGCTTTCGGCAACGCAGTTTGTGTTGTCAACGGCGACGAAAAGCGGCATTAAAGAACGCATGAAGCACAATTCATATTTTGAAGGAAAAGTTCAAAGCCTGGCCGTCAGCACGCCCGAAGGCCCGGCCACGGTCGGCGTGATTGAGCCGGGCAAATACAGCTTCGGCACCGATTGCGAGGAACACATGCACATCGTGGCCGGAACCTTGAAGGCGAAACTGCCCAACGGCGACTGGAAAAGCTACGGCAAGGGACAATTCTTTGTCGTGCCGCCGAAGGTGAAGTTTGAAGTCGAGGCTGCCAACGACGTGGCCTACCTCTGTTACTACAAGCGGTAATGCTGGATTCAAGTTGGCCGGAACGGCCGGATGGTGCTTGATTTCATCCGGCGGTTTGTTTCAGCCCTGCAAATAAATTGTCGGCTTTGGCCAGGCGGCGCACACTTATCGCTGAATGCAGCCAACGGACGACAGCGCGCTGTTGCGGCATGACAAGGCCCTTTCCAGTTGGTTGTTTCAAGCCACGCACCTGACGGCCAATAATTTTATCAGAAGCGAAACGCGGCGTCATCGTCGTGAGGAGGAGGCGTATATGCAATCTGTTTTGGATGAAGCCGGAACCGAGGTCTGGCCAAAAATCGCGCCGTTGCTCGACGCTGCCGTCGCGGGTTTGCGCGAGAAAGACCGCCGCGCCATCGTGCTCCGATTTTATGAAGGCCGGAATCTGCGCGACGTCGGTCTGGCTTTGGGTGCGAGCGAGGACGCCGCGGAAAAACGGGTCAACCGCGCGCTGGAAAAGCTGCGGAAATTTTTCACGAAACGCGGCGTGGATTCCACGGCAGCGACGATTGCCGAGACGATTTCCGCCAATTCCGTTCAAGCCGCGCCCGTGGCGCTGGCAAAATCTGTGACCGCCGTGGCGGTTGCCAAGGGTGCAACGGCTTCTATTTCAACCCTAACCCTCATCAAAGGAGCATTGAAAATTATGGCGTGGTCAAAAGCGAAAACGGCAATAGTTATCGGCGCAGGCATTTTACTCGCTGCAACTGCAACACCTTTTATCTGGCATCATTACTGGGGGCCAGATTCTTGGAAACGACGTTTTGATGCAGTCTATAAATTGAAAGCCGGGGAAGTTGTTCGATATATTGCGCCACCTTTCATTCCAGAACGAGCAGAATATTATCACAAAACAGCAGAGTGGAGCGATTCAGCAAAATCCATTCGGACGTCGCCGGACTTTTTCATTTTTCATCAGGACAAAAATGAGTTTCATCGCAACGGCACAGACGGCGGGTTTGGATTCAAGCAACATTCCCTGCAACAAGTATTGAATGCCACTCTTGGAATCAATGAAAGCGAATTGGAAGCGCCAAAAGAATTGCTTGATCTTAATTTACCCGGAGATTGGACGATTCGAGACGGCATCAGCCCTGAAACTTTTCTGGCGGCGCTAGAACCCATTTTATTCAAGGCCACCGGCCACCCGATTCATTTTGAAAAACGAATGGTTGAGCGCGACGCGATTGTTGCGCAAGGCCGTTTCATGTTTGAGTATCTTCAAAAACCAATGCCGGTGTTTCCAATTCAGATTTATTCAGTAAAGACTAACAGCAGATTTCTTGGAAACGGTGTCGGCAATCTTCAAGAGTTTCTGAAAAGGATTGGAGAACGATTAAACGTCTGCATTGTCAACGAGGTGCAAGTGAACCCAAAATTACCAGACCAGTTTCAATTTGAGTGGACATACCACTCTGATGCCGATTTTTCACGCATGGGAAACCGCCGTTCAGAACTCACAGACAAAGTCCTGAATAATCTTGCAGCGCAAACAGAACTTTCCTTTACACATACAAATCAGGCTGTGGAAGTTTGGTCTGTTATCGAACAACCGTAAATCGCAAACCATTTTACACGCCGCCCGCGTCTTGTATAATGTCCGTCTGTGAATTCGCAAAAGCGTCAGCGCGTGGTCTGCGGCATGAGCGGAGGAGTTGATTCCTCGGCGACGGCGGCGCTTTTGCTGGAACAGGGCTACGATGTCATCGGCATCACGCTCAAGCTCTGGCCGCAGGATTGCGTGAACCGCGCCGAGGACAAGTGCTGTGGCCCGCAGGCCGTCACCGACGCGCGCTCCGTCTGCGACAAACTCGACATCCCGTATTACCTCATTGACGAGGCGGCGGAATTCCAGAAGCACGTCATTCAATACTTCGCCGACGAATACAAGGCCGGCCGCACGCCGAATCCGTGCGTGATGTGCAACCAGAATCTCAAGTTCGGACGGCTCATTGACCGCGCGGACCAGCTCGGCGCCGATTTCATCGCCACCGGTCACTTTGCTCGCGTGGAATTTTCCCCTCACACAAATGGTAGGGCCGAGCTGCCGCTCGGCCAGGACGCGCAGCAGCGCGTCCCTACCAAATCCACAGGTCGTTATCTCCTCAAGCGCGGACGTGATTTGCGAAAGGATCAAAGTTATTTTCTTTTTTCGTTGCGGCAGGACCAGCTTGCGCGCGCGATTTTTCCGCTCGGCGAAAAGACCAAGAGCGACACGCGCGAAGTGGCGCGGCATTGCAATCTCAAGACCGCCGACAAGGAGGAGAGCATGGAAATCTGCTTCGTGCCGGACAACAATTACGGCGGCTTTCTCCAGCAGACAAACCTCGTGCAGAAGCATCGCGGCGAAATCACGGATGTCCACGGCCATGTGCTCGGTCATCACGACGGCATCGAATTTTACACCATCGGCCAGCGGAAAGGTCTCGGTATCACCACGCCCAAGCCAGTTTATGTCGTCGAGTTGGATGCGGAGAACAATCGCGTCGTCGTCAGCGACGAATCCGCACTCGACCGCGATGAGTTCACCGCGAGCAATTGCAACTGGCATCCGTTCGACAAATTGACGGAGCCAATCGAAGTCACGGCCAAAATCCGTTACAACCATCCGGGCACCAGTGCGACGGTTACGCCAACCGGCAACGGTTCCGTGAAGGTGAAATTGCATTCAGCGCAGCGCGCCATCACGCCCGGTCAGGCGGCGGTATTTTATCAGGACGACATGGTGGTCGGCGGCGGCTGGATTGCGCGTTAAAACACGAAGATTAGATTCCAGACTGTTGACAATTAAGCGACGGAAGAGCATTTTTCCCGGCGTGAAAATACTCATTCTTTTGGCTGCGGCGCTTGTTCTTCAAATCATTTCCGCCAGCGCGGCGGATTCCATTTACGACATCCCGCTCAAGGACATTGACGGCAAGGACACGTCGCTCAAGCCGTATGCCGGCAAGGTGGTGCTCATCGTCAACGTCGCGTCGAAGTGCGGTTTCACGCCGCAATACACCGCGCTGGAAGCCATTTACCAGAAATTCAAGGACCAAGGGCTCGTCGTGTGCGGTTTCCCGTGCAACCAGTTTGGCGGGCAGGAACCGGGCACGGACGCGGAGATCAAACAGTTCTGCACGTCGAAATACGACGTGACGTTTCCGATGTTCGACAAGCTGGAAGTCAACGGCGCGAACCGCCATCCGCTCTACGTCGCGCTTGCCGGGGCGGACTCGCCGTTTCCCGGCAACATCAAATGGAATTTCACCAAGTTCCTGATAGGGCGGGATGGCAAAATCCTGAAACGCTTCGATTCCAGTGTGAAACCCGATTCACCGGAAGTGAGAGGGGCCATCGAAGTGGCGCTGGCGGCGAAATGAAATTATCCTCCGTCCGGCAGGCGGATGGATTGCGCGGGAACATCGGTATTATGAACCGTCGCCTTTGGCCGTGCCTTGTGGCAATCCTGTTTGCCGGCTGCGCTCATTTTGCCGGAACCAGCAACCACAAAATCCACGTGCTCATCGTGGATGGATACAGCAACCACGACTGGCAGCAGACGACCGCGCTCATTCGCGGCGTCCTCGCACCGGGCGGTTTGTTCACAGTTGCCGTCAGCACCGCGCCGGCAAAGACCAATAACGTGGCATGGGCTTCGTGGCGCCCGAAATTTTCCGATTACGACGTCATCATCCAAAATTGCAACGACATCAACCATGGTCCGCCATGGCCGGAGCCGGTGAAAAAGGATTTCGAAGATTTCGTCCGCAACGGCGGCGGCGTTTATATTTTCCATTCGGCGGAAAACGCCTTTGTCGGCTGGAAGAAATACGAGCGGATGGTTGGCTTGTGCTGGCGCAGGGCGGACTACGGCACCTCCATCCGCGTGAACGATGACGGGTCGCTCGTGCGGATTCCGCCGGGCGCAGGCAGCAACACGAGCCATGGCCCGCGCGGCGACGTGCTTGTCACACGTCTTGGCGACGATCCAATCCACGACGGGATGCCGCGCGCGTGGCTTACGCCGGGTCTGGAGGTCTATTATTATGCGCGCGGCCCGGCGGAGAATGTGAAGGTGCTGGCATACGCCCGTGATTCCAAGCCGGGACAGGGATTGTTATGGCCGGTGGAATGGACGGTCAGCTACGGCGAAGGCCGCGTTTATGTTTCCACTTACGGCCACGTCTGGAAGGGCGACGTGCAACCCGCGAGCATGAGGTGCGCGGCGGTGCAGACCATCATTCCGCGCGCGGTGCAATGGCTGGCCAAGAGACCGGTGACGATTCCCGTGCCACCGGATTTTCCCGGCACCAATGTGGTTTCAATCAGACCAGAAATACAGTTGCCGCCAACAGGTTCGTAAAGCCGGAACTGCCTTCCGGCTTACAAAACAAGCTTGTAGCCGACGCCGTGGATGGTGAGCAAGTGTCTGGGTTCGTTGCCGTTGTCGCCGAGTTTTTTGCGGAGTTGCACGATGACCTGATCGAGCGTGCGCGTGGTGCCGTAATAATTATAGCCCCAGACTTCGTTCAGCAGCTTGTCGCGCGACAACACATCGCCGGCGTGCGCGTGGAAGACCTGCAACAGCTTCACTTCCTTGGCCGTGAGTTCCTCCACCGTCCTGCCCCGCTTCACTTGAAATGTTTTCGGATCAACCGTCGCATCGCCGATTTTGAACGGAGATTCATCAGCTGCTTTATTGGAGGCGGAACTTCCGCCAGCGCTCCGGCGCAGCAACGCCTGGATGCGCGCCAGCAGTTCGCGCACGCCGAAGGGCTTGGTCACGTAATCGTCCGCACCGAGGTCGAGGCCGACAACCTTGTCAATTTCCTGTCCCTTCGCAGTGAGCATGAGGATGGGCGTGGCGACCTTTTTGGCGCGAAGTTGTTTGCAGATGTCGTAGCCGCTCGCGCCGGGCAGCATCACGTCCAGCACGATGAGCGCCGGCTGATTTTTGGCAACGGCTTCGAGCGCGGCGTCGCCGCGATTGCAGGAGGCGGTTTCGTAGCCTTCGCTTTTCAAAACTTCCTCCAAACCCAGCAAAATGTGCGGGTCGTCCTCGACGATGAGAATTTTCGTTTTCATGGCGTTTCAAACTGATTTAATCGGCAATCGCAACACAAAGCAGCTTCCCCCACCCTCGCGCGGTTCATAGGCCACGTCGCCACCGTGGGCGCGGGCGATTTGGCGCGCAATGGTCAGGCCAAGTCCCGAACCTTGGACGCCGCTGCTCAACGAGTCGTGTGCGCGGTAAAATTTCTCAAAAATCTTTTCCTCACTGCCACGCGGAATTCCCGCACCACGATCCAGCACCTTGATTTCGGCATGGGGAAGCGGCGATTGCTTCTGCGCCAGTTCCAACGTGATTTCCTTCCCGCCGTTGGAATATTTTCCCGCATTGGACAGGAGGTTGACGATGACCTGCGAGAGCGCATCGGCATCGCCGCGAACGGGAACCGGCACGTCCGGCAACTTGCAAATGAGTTTGAATCCGCCGGCTTCGAGATGCGGGCGAAACGTCTGTTCAATGCCGCGGACCACCGCGGCCAAATCGCATGGCTGGAAGTTGTATTTCTTTTCGCCGCGTTCCATCCGCGAGAAATCGAGGACGTTGTTGATGAGCCGCGTTAGCCGCCCGGCCTCGGCGGTGATGATGTTCAGGTAGGAACGCTGCTTGACGGTGTCGGTGACACGCTGTTCGGCAAGCAATTCGGAAAACATGCGGATGGAGGTGAGCGGCGTCTTCAATTCATGCGAGACGTTGCTGACGAAATCGGTTTTTTGTCGGGCAAGCTTCAATTCGGCGTTCAGGCTGCGGACGATGAGCCAGCTTCCGACGCCTATGGCGAGCAGCAGGACAGCGATGAACAGACCGAGTGTGAGTCGCGTGGTGCGCGCGGCCTCGGTGAGCCGCGCGGGATCGACGAGATACGCCGCGACCTCCCAATGCGGCAACGTGTCGCCAATTTCCGTAGCGACGAACGGGCGCTTCCAGTTTGCCTGAAATTTTTCGCGCGAAACCACGACCGGCTTGGCGTTGTCGTCAAGGACGGCCAGGCAAATTTCATTTTGCATTTCCCGGTCCAGCTGCACGAGGCTGCGTAGCCCATCCACGACGCGGTTGATGTCCAGTTCCGCACCGAAGATCAAATCCGGCTCGGCGTTCAAGCGATGCCAGAACATGAGCTTGAGTTTGTTCTGGAGAAATCGCGCGAGCATCCCGTCAGTCTGGTCGCCGATCAGCTGGCGGAATTCCGCCTCGGCGGGAACGACCTTGGACAAATTATTTTGCTGCTCGGCTGCAGCGCCTTCGGCTTTGGATTCGTCCACGGCCCGGTAGAACTGGCTTTGCGGGCTGACCGCGCGGGTCTGGGCCGTTTTGTAATTGAGCGTGTTTTGAGTTTGCGGCTGCTCGGTGGTGTCTTTTCTGGCAGCAGTGTCGTCAAACGCGAATGCCTGCGACGGCGGTGAAACAGCCGGAGCCGGCGCATCCCATTCTTTGGCCGCCGCCACTTCTTGTTTTTGCTGCGGCGTGCCAGAAATCGAGTCGGCGACTAAACCATTCACCGCCGTCTTGGCTTGAACTGTTTTGTCGCGGCTGGAATTATTCGCTCCACCACCAGATCCGCCACCGCCGCCGCCAACCCTACCGCTGGAGGAATTATTCACGGCAAGCGTTGCAGGTTGACCGGAAGGCGCTGCGGCAAACGCATCCTGCGGTGGCGCTGCGGCGCTCGGAATATCCGACTGCTCTGCAAGCTTCAATTGTTTCTGATCCTGCAATCGCGCCGGGGCAGCGGATTTGGCAGGGACGCTGTTGACCGCAAGTGAAGATTGGCTGGGCTGACCACTGCGGGAGTAATTCAAGGCGCTGTTAGCACCGGCGTTTCCGCCACCGCCGATGACACTGGCATTGTTGGCGCTCGAATAAACCTCCACCGGCTCGCGGTTACCAAGGAACCCGCTGTTATCCAGACGGAACATCTGCGCTTCAGGCCGCGCGTTCGGTAACGGCGAAAGAATTTTGCCCGACGCCGTCACGCAAAAGCCGACCTCGGCCAACGGCCAGTGCTGGCGGAGCTGATTGTCGAACTGCGCCGCCAGCGTTTGGGTGTCGCCGGCGGCAGCGAGGCTCTCGACCTGCGCGGCGAATTCTTGCTGCCGTTGCGCGAGGTAGTCGGAGATGTTCTGCGCAAGCGCGTCCGTCACATGCTGATCAATCAGCGACTGCTGGCGTTCGAGCAGGAACTGCTGGTCGCGCAGCGAGCGCACGGCCAGCCACGCGAGCACGAGGCTCGGCAGCAGGACGGCGACCACAAAAACCAGCGCAACTTTTTTCATTGGTTTATACGAGACAGAGGATGATTTTGGTTTTCACGATGAATTGGAATCCCTAATTGGTTCACGCTTGAACTTATCCATTATGATTCGCAATTTGCCGCCTGGTTTCCGTTCGAGTTTGTAAGCGCCTTTGATTTGTCCTGCGCTTGGGCAGCAATTGGCATCGCCCTCTTTCCAAATATCAAAATCGAAGAAAAGCCCGTCGTCGGTAAAAGTGCTGTCAACGCCCTTCCAGACGCCTTCGCCTTTGGCCAGGTTTTTCTTGAACGATTCCGAGGCCGGAATCAATTCGACTTCATCGAGTTTCAAATCCGCCGCAAGTTCTTTGCCGCTTGAAGTCGTGAAAATATGCTCTTCCTTGTAAGAGCCTGTTCCGTAAATGAGTTCGGTGATCTGGATAATCTGTTGCCGGTCTTCGCCCGTGGGAGACGCCCAGATAACGACCGGCTTGAGAAAACAGGACAGGCCGTCCGCTGATTTCAGCCGTTTCAAAAGTTTGCATTTATCTCCGATTATTACATAAATCGCCGCCGTGTATTCCGGTCGCCATTTTGAAATATCAGCCATACTGTCAACGTCTCCACGCTCATGCACGGTCACGAATAAATTGCCTTCGTTCCATGTATCTTCGGTGAGGGCGTATTTTAATTGCCATGGACGCGAAGCATCGTCGCTTTTCAAACAAACCGCTTCCCGGTTGCTGAATAATTTCCCCTCAGCTGATTTGTCCACCGCACCGCCCGGCATGGTTGAGCAGCCAAACAAACCGCCACTCAAAACGAGCGCGAGGCAGAGGATGAGGCCGAGAATGAGTTTGGGTTTCAGCACGACTTTTTTCATTGGTGTTCCTTCCGAAATATCCCAAGTCCGAGTGCATAACCAAGCTCATTCTGGCCTTGTGGGGCGAGACCGTCAGCGAGCCGCGCCCAGATCTCACAAACCGGCTCGCGAGGACGCTCGCCCCACCGACCACCTATTTTGAATTGCGCATGTTGTAGGACTGCGACTGCATTGTTTTGCGGGTGGCAGAATCGTATTGACCTTGCTCCAGTTGATTCGTGAAACCGTTGAGATTGTCCATCTCGAGACGGATTTGCGACTGCGCGGCCGGAGGTGCGGCGGCAATAGCACCACTAAGTGTCTGCGCCTGGCCGTTGAGAATCATCGAAGCTTGCTTGTAATTCCCGGCGTCCGCCTGCTCCATCGCCTCGTCCTTGGCGACGGCGGTGAGCATCAATTCCTTTTGCGCGACGACCGCGCCGTTCACGGATTTGTCGGAAAATCTCTGGTCGTCGGTGAAATCAATCCTGGCGATTCCGCTGGCCAACTGGTCGCTGCCGTCGCCGAGTTCATCCTTGTAATTGACATTGACGCGGGCGACCTCCGGTTGATTACCGTTCACAAGGCAACGCAGAAACAAATAGCGGTCCTGCCCGGTGGTGAACTGGCTCAAGTTCACGGTCGCCTTCTGGCTATTAAATTTCTCGGCGCGGCCAATGAAGCCAAGTGGCTTCACACCGTCGGGGCAGACAATCTCGATGCGCACATCACGCGCAGCGACAGTGAGCAGTTCGCCGAGTTCCTTGGCGAAGATTTCGGGAAGTTTCTCCGTGTCCTGGACGTAATAATAATTGGCGTCGCTGGCCTCGGCCAGACCGGCCATCAAATCCTCGTTGTAATCATCACCGACCCCGATGGTCGTGACGGAAATGCCGCGCTCGGCTAGCTGGCTGCCGAGCCGGCGCAATTCGCGCGGCGAGCTTGGGCCGACATTGGCGAGGCCGTCGGAAAGCAAAATCACGCGGTTGATGCGTTTGCTGGAGAAAAACTCCTGAAGCTGGCTGGCGCCCAATTTTACGCCGGCATAAAGGGCCGTGCTGCCGTCGGCCTCTATGCTTTCGATTTTTCCCTTCAGCGCGTCCTTGTCCTCGACTTTTTGCGCCGGGACGAGAACCCGCGCCTGGTCGCTGAAAATGACGAGCGAAAAAATATCGTTTGGAGCAAGGCGGTCCACCAGTTGCATCGCCGCTTGCTTCGTTTTTTCCAATTTCGCGCCGGTCATCGAGCCGGAACGGTCCAGCACGACGGCGAGGTTGAGCGGCGTGCGCCTGACTTTTTTGCGTTCGTTGATGGCGGAGAGGTCAATTTTGATGACAACCTCCTGCGGCGCATTTTTCACGACGTAGCCGCGCTCCGGCACGAGTTGCAGGTTCAAAGTTCCTCCGGCAAACAGGTTCGTCGTGAACGCCGTCGCCAGACCGATGGTGAGCAGAATTGTTTTTTTCATGCCGCCAATCTGCCGGATGGCGGGAAAAGAGTTGTCAGCGGCGGGTCAAACGTTTGTAAAAAAATTGTAAGGCGGCACTACGGCTTGGCGGATTTTTCCGCACCCCATGTCCAGTAAAATCCGAAATACCAGAACGTGTGGCGGTCGCCAGCGATGCTGTGTCCGGCGCTGAACAGCACATTGAAATGTTCGTTGAAATTATACGAGCCGCCAAAATTGAGCGTGGCGAATCCCCGGTCGTCACCGGTGTCTTTGCCCTGCGCAAACAATTCGCCGCCGAGCGTGAGGTGCGGGCCGAAGTCACGCTGCACGAGCCATCCGCCAAAAGGATAATTGCGCTGGCCGGGCGCGGAATTTAGCGCCACGCCGCCGCCGCCGTAGGTCGTCCACGGCCCCCAGCTTTTTTGCAGCCACAACGGGAGGCGAAACCAAGTTTGGCCGTTGCCCAGGCCGCGGTCGGCGTCGCCGGTCGGAAATTCCGCCATCGGGAATATGCCGATTTGCGGCAGAGTGTCCGTTTCGTGAAGGAAACGATATTTGACTCCAAATTCCGTGTCGCCCAAGCCGGTCATTGACGGTCCGCCATCGGGGGAAATCGTAAGCATCGGCACAACCAGATGAAATTGCGTGTCGGGCAGCACGCCGTAATTCAGTTCGGCTGCCGGGCCGTTGACGCCGGAGCCGCCACTGGCGTGGTCGCCGCTGGCGAAAAGATAAAATTCCCAATGCTGATATTCCACCGGTTCCGGGTCGTCCGTGAAAAATGGCGGGCCGGCGAGAGTCCGCGCGGCCGGAATCAGATTCAGGCAGACGGCCAGCGATAATATTTTGACGAAACGGTTCATGAAAATTGGCTGCCCCCAATACTTTGCCCGCTGCGTTCTATTCCGAGTCTGGCATTTTGGCAAGCCGGCAACGCGAAAAATTTTGCATTTTTCCCAATCCTGGCCCACGCTGGGCGCATGACGCAACCGCTCGCACTGGTTTTTTACGAGAAGCTTATGCCCGGCAGCCAGTTGGTAAACAAGCTGCAGGACTTGAATTACCGCGTTCAAACCGCCAACGATCCGGCGGGGTTCCATTCGTGCGCACGGGACGAAAAGCCGTTGCTGGCGATTGTGGATCTGGCGGGCGGCGACGCTGTTTGCGGCGCCATTGCCGCGTTGAAAGCCGACGCCGCCACGGGCCACATCCCGGTCATTGCGTTCGCCGCCGAGGGCGCGACTGGAGCGATGGAGGCCGCTCAAAAGGCGGGAGCGAAACTCGTTGTCAGCGAAACCGCAATTGCGAGTTATCTGCCGGAATTGCTGAACCAGGCGCTGCATATTGACTGATGAGAAACGTTTAATTCTTCTTGACAGTTGGCATAACTTCCATTTAGCTTCAACCCGGATTGACACATGAGCCGTTTCCTGAATGATTTACGGACACAACTGACTCGCAGTTGGGTTCGTTTCTTCTTTCGGAGCATGCCTGAAAATCAGAAAGATCAGGAGTCATTATGGCCAGCGGCAAAGTGAAATGGTTTGATAACAGGAAAGG
>Ga0265338_10004642_pt1 | contig 18461 bp, 17 predicted proteins | sample 42126metaG_FD_193579 | JGI IMG/M metagenome (GOLD analysis project Ga0265338, IMG submission 193579) | Rhizosphere microbial communities from Carex aquatilis grown in University of Washington, Seatle, WA, United States - 4-21-26 metaG | ecosystem: Host-associated > Plants > Roots > Rhizosphere... | reverse complement strand
TCTTCGGGCCTTTTAGTAAACGATTGGTAAAGGTTTAGAGATTGGAAGGGATTAGGGGGGCCGGAGGGAGAGGCTTAAATGGAAGGTCCGCTAAGGGCCACAAGCGGACGTTCGCCGACGCGCGACAGATTACTTCGCGTCGTGGAAAATGATGCCGACAGTGTACCGGAGGCCGCTGCGGATGCGGCTAACGCCGTGCCGAAGGTTGACACGATAGTTGCCCTTCGTTCCCTTTACCGGCCGGTTGTGGACGGCGAACGCCACAGCATCGCCTCGCCGCAACGGCACTACTTCGGCCCGGCTCTGCATGCGCGGCCGCTGCTCGGTCAGAACAAACTCACCGCCAGTGAAATCACTTTCGGGTTCGGAGAGCAAGATCGCGACCTGCAGCGGGAATGCGAGGTCACCATAAAGGTCCTGATGCAGGCAATTGAAGTCGCCCGGCACGTATTGCAACAGCAACGGCGTCGGTCGCGTCTGACCTTGGTTGTGACATTGCTTTAGAAATTCGGCATGCCGTTCCGGATAGCGCTGATCGATCCCCATGCGCTCATTCCACTCGTTAGCGATGTTCGCTAGACGGGGATAGAGCGCCGTGCGGAGGCCGCCGATGAGATCGGGCAGCGGATATTTGAAGTAGCGGTACTCGCCTTTGCCGAAGCCGTGCCGCGCCATGTGGATGTGACTGCGGAAATGGCCTTCCTCCGGATAGAGCCCGGCGATCTGCCGGCACTCCTCGGGCGACAGGAGTTTTTCGATCACGGCGCAGCCATAGCCGCTGAGTTCGTTCGATAGCGTATTCCAGTCATATTGGGAGACGCGCATTTCCGCGGTTCGGGTCGCGGTCGACGTTCGGACGAGGCTGGCGAAATTCATAGCCGTGCCTCCTTCGCGATCAGCGCGCGCTTGCGTTCCACGCCCCAAGCGTAGCCGGAGAGCGAGCCATCGTTGCGGACCACCCGGTGGCAGGGAATGGCAACCGCGATGTTGTTCGCGGCGCAGGCTCCGGCAACCGCCCGCACGGATTTGGGAGAACCAATCTTCTTAGCAATCTCTGCGTAAGATAGTGTTTTCCCTGCCGGGATTTCCTGCAAAGCACGCCATACCCGCTGCTGAAAGGCGGTGCCGCGAATGTCGAGCGGCAGGCTGAGACCCTGGCCCGGCGCTTCGATGAAGCCTACGACGCGGGCGATCAGCATTTCATAGTCCTTTTCCGCGCCAATCAATTTGGCTTTCGGAAATCGGTCCTGCAATTCACGTACGAGCTTGTCCGGATCATTACCGAGAAGAATCGCGGCGATGCCTTTCTTGCTCGATGCGACGAGGATCGCACCGAGCGTTGATTGACCCACGGCGAAGCGGATCTCCTCATTCGCACCGCCGGCGCGGTATTGCGTCGGCGTCATACCGAGAAGTTCGTTAGACTTCTCATAGAAGCGACCGCTCGAATTGAAGCCCGCGTCGTAGATCGCTTCGGTAATGCTCGTATTCTTCATAAGACCCTCTCTGATTCGAGTGGCGCGGTGTGTATCAGCGTATTCTTTCGGGGTGAGACCTGTGATTGACTTGAACAGACGGTGAAAGTGACTTGGGCTACGTCCGGCGGCAGAGGCTAGTGCGCCGAGCGAAAGCCCTTCGTCGCTACTCTCGATGATCCGGCAAGCCTTGGCGACAAGCGCACCGTTTTTCTCATCCGCGGAGCGACCGTCGGGATTGCACCGCTTGCACGGCCGGAACCCCGTCGCGCGGGCTTCTGAGAGCGTGGCGTGCAATAGCACGTTCTTCGGATTGGCTGTCCGGGAAGGACAGGACGGGCGGCAGTAGATTCCCGTCGTCGCCACCGAATACCAGAACAAGCCGTCAGCCGAACGGTCGCGTGCAACAAGTCGCGCCCAGCGCGGATCGTCAGCTACTGTCGTGTTTGCTGTCTTTGGATTTCTCACTGTCGTCATCGTCGTGACCATGGCATTGGTTGATCCTGCCAATATGCTAATCACCCCGGTGCGGTGCACTCCGGCCCTTGCTTTCAAATCGGACGATATTGCTCGCTAAGCCACCCGATTCCCGGGGGCGGGAACTTCCCTATCTCAAATAAGAAAAAGGCCCGCGCCAACGACGGCGCGAGCCCAAGGTTTTGACTGTTGAGCCTACCGATTGCCGCCGATCAGGCGGCCTTCAACAGACCAAGTTGCGTGAGCGCGGTAACGCCGTCGTCAAGCCCAACTTCTTCGATGATCTTGTTGTCCTTCAGGCGAAGCACCGTCGTGCCGGTGAAGTGCATCTTACGGCCCGAGTTCACCGGCAGCGATCCCACCAGGAAGTCGCTAAAGGCCGGCCCCGTGTGCGTGCCGCCGCCTTCCCATTGGCCGACGACATAGTCGCCCTCGGCGATCAGATCCGCGGTGCCCCAGAAGTTGAGATCGGGGAATGCCGCACGGAAATCGGTCATGAACGTCTTGATGTCGTCACGGCCACGTCGCGGTTCATGCAGCGAATACTTCAGCAACATGTCAGGCGCGGCGATCTCGTCGACGACCTGGAGGTTGCAGGTCTTTCCCCAGAAATGGGTGAACCAGGCTGCTACCACGGCCTTGTTGTCTTGCTGCTTGTTCATAGTGAGCACGGGCCCGATGCAGAGCTTCTTTCTTAATCCTGTCGTCATGCGCTTATCCTGCTTGTTGATGAGAGAACGCCACGACGCCGGTCGATGGCGACGCAAGGGATAGAGCGCGCAGGATTGATACAAACTCCGCTTCTTGTTGCGGTATCAAAATCACGGTTGAATTTATTTTTGATTTAAAAGCAAGAAACAGAGCGTGAGCGAACGGTGCTGCCCGTATCTTCAGCGAATGCCGGTCAGAAAGCCCCTTCACACACTACCGTTCTTATCGCTTCACGCTATTGCCGCATCACGTGGCGACGGGTTGCGGCCCGAGTTTGTGACCTTGTTTAATCGCCTGGCGAGTGGCGCCGATCTCAGCCTTTCGGAAGTGGTACCGGCTCCATTAGGGTGCGGCTTCGACATGGAGCCCGATTGTCAAAGCGTCACCCAAGGTCAAGAAACACCAGAAAAAACTGACGATCACAAAAGTTAGCGCCAAATCCTTTGTGGTCTTTATCAATCGATCGCGACTGTCCGCTACGGGTCAGGAGCTGGCCTAACGCGCCCTGCCCGACTAAGTCGGCTTTGGGCCAGAAGCGGTCACCTTACGGCTTCTTACTTACTAAGCGGCTGAAATGTCGCCCTTGCGCGGAAAAGTGACCACCCAACATGTTCCTCGGCCGTTATTAGAGCTGGTCGTCACTCCCCCACCGAGCTGCTTGGCTAAGACGTCGATAATCTTGATGCCTAAGCCGTTTTGAGCGGCAAAATCGAAGCCGGGCGGCAACCCCTTGCCCTCATCGCAAACGCTTAATTTACAATCTGATTTCGTAGCTGCGAAGCTAACGGTAATTGTTCCGGCGCCGTGCTTTGCTGCGTTCGTAACAAGCTCGTTAAGCAACAAGCCCACGGACTGAATAGTCTTCGTGGTCAGCTGCGCTTCTTCGCCATTGACGGCTACTGGCACACCAAGAATGTCAGCGAGATCTCCGCACAAACGCCTGATGTATGCGAGAGCAGAAACGTACGCTACATTTTCTTCGTCAAGTAAATGCCGATGCACGCGGGCGACGGCTCCGACTCGATGAGCGGCCCTTTCAAAGTGCTCAGCCACATCTTTCGGCACTTGCCTGCCCTGTAACCGCAATATTGAAGAAACAAATTGAAGGCTGTTGGCCACGCGATGCTCAATCTCGCGGCCCATTAAATTTGCTTGTTCGTTAGCTCGGGTCGCGCGCTCAAGCTCCGTACGGGCTGAAAGACGCAACTCCATTTGGTCCATGACGAGGCTTGCCAAGTCACGAAGATCATCAATCTGGCGCTCAGTGATGGGTCGGACTTCTCTATCAATCACGCAGAGCGTGCCGAGGTTATAACCGTCATGAGTGTGGAGCGGAACGCCGGCGTAAAAACGGAGGCCAAAATCTCCAGCAACCAAAGGGTTCGTCAAAGAGCGAACGTCCTTAGACGCATCCTCAAGAATATAAGGATCGGAGTGGAGGATCGCTGAGGCGCAAAGTCCCGGTTCTCTGTCGATTTGCTCTACCGGCAGGCCGTGATGAGATTTGAACCAAATGCGGTCGTGATCAACGATTGAAATAATGGCTATGGGGACATTGAAGATTCGAGCAGCAATTGCGGTTACCCGATCAAATGCGCCGTCAGGCGGGGTGTCGAGAACGTCATACCGACGCACCGCCTGCATGCGAGCAGCTTCATTAATTGGGATGATTGTCGACGGTACCTGAAATGCCAAAGTGTTTTCCTAATGCTGTGCCAGCGTACGCTTACCGTTGCGCTTTTGCACCTCGAAAATGTTGTATAATTATGGAACAAATGCTCCATCACGGCTTCAGGCTCGCAAGCTGCCGCGTTACAGCGCACTCGCGAAGTCCGCTTTGGGAGGCAATAGCAGACCTTCAGCGTCCTGCCTGTCCATGTCAGCTTGGGGCCATAAGCGGCCGTCGGGAATTCGCATGAACGCGTCCGCTCTAATCCGAAAACCCGAAGTCAGATTTGACCGGCTCAATTTGAGCGCAGGAAGTTGACCGATTCGACCGGTCACTCCGGCAGAATCGCAGCTATCGGCTCGGCTTGCCACTGGAGCACCGATTGTGCAGAGATTCTCCAAGGAAGGAGCGGCGCAATGCCCAGTTATGACGGGGTGCTCTTGGGCGCCGGCCACAACGGACTCATCCTGCAAGCCTATCTCGGCATGGCGGGGCTGAAGACCGTGGCTCTGGAACGGCGCCAGATCGCCGGCGGCGGCCTCAGCACGATGGAGGACCCGCGCTTCCCTGGCTTCCTGCACAACACGCATGCCTTCTTTCAGCGCGCAGTGACCGGGATGCCCTGGTATCACGACCTTGACCTTGCCGCGCGCGGTGCCGAGTACATAGAGCCTGAGCTCAACGTCGCCATGCTCACCCGCGACGGGCGAGCGCTCGAATGGTGGACGGACTTCGAGCGTACGGCGGAGTCCTTCAAGGTCTTCGATGCAGATGATGCTGCCACCTTACGCCGGTGGCATGACGACTTCATCCCAATCGTCGAGAACATTCTCATGTGGGAAAGCCGGTCCCCTACCCTGCCGGCGCATGAGCGACGGGCGCTGATTGAGCGCAGCGCGATGGGGCGCAAATTGCTGGAGGCAAGCGCGCTTTCGCCACTCGAATTTGTGCAGCGCGAATTCAAAAATCCGGTGATCCAGGCCGGCCTCCTGTTCTTCAACGGGCTTCGCGAGGTCGATCTTCGCCTTCGTGGCTTCGGTCACCACATCGCGGCACTGCTCGCGAGCCCTGCGAAGGCACAGATGAGCCGCGGCGGCACGGCTGCGCTCGGCCGCGCATTGGAGCGGGCCGTGCGCGAGACAGGCGGCGAGATCCGTCTGCTGACCGAGCCCAAACGGATAGTTGTCGAGAACGACAAGGTCACGGGCGTTGAGACGGCGACTGGCGAATTCATCCGGGCCAACTTCGTCGCGTCCTCGCTCAATCCGCACCAGACCTTTCTCGATCTGCTGGACCAGAGGCTTCTGCCGAAGGGCTACGCTGAAAAGGCGGCCGCCTTCGCCTACAATCTCATTGCGCCGCTGTTCGCATTGAACGTCAATCTGTCCGAAGCGCCCGCGTACCGAGCCGCCCAGGCGCATCCGGAGCTTACACGGGCCTTCATGGTCATTATGGGGCTTGATCACGTCGATCAGTTCTCAGACATTGTTCGTCACCACGAGGCCGGCACGATCCCGCCGACAGTGATGTGGGGCGCCTGCCCGACCTTGTTCGATCCCTCACAGGCGCCGGCCGGCAAGCACACGGCTTTCATGTGGGAGAAGCTGCCCTATCGTCTGCACGGCGACGCGCAGAATTGGGACCGCGAACGTGATGCTCACGGCCAACGCATGCTTGCGGTCTGGCGCGAGTTCGCACCGAACATGGCGGATGCAGTGCTCGGCTCGTTCACGCGCTCAGCACTGGATGTCGAGCGCTGCTTGCCGAACATGCGCGAAGGCGACCTGCTGGTCGGTGCCTTCGCCAACGGACAGATCGGCTACGACCGGCCATTTCCAGGCGCGGGCGACTATCGCGGTCCCTTCCGTGGACTTTATCTCTGCGGATCGAGTAGCCATCCTGGCGGGAACGTCACCGGTCTGCCGGGATACAACGCCGCGCAGGTCGTTCTCGCGGACCTCGGCCTCAGAGCAGACTGGGCGCCGCCGCCCCTGTCCGACCGCTTGGCGCGATTATGACGTTCGAGTTGCCGTGCCGGGCGCACCGCGACTACCGATTGCGTCGTTCGAAAATCCCGTGGCCGGACAAAGTCCGCTCAGGCGCGAGCGTGGACGGCCGTCAGCCGCGCGATCAGATCGTCGGTCGAGGCCACGTCGCCGAATTTTCTGCAGAAAGCCACCAGAGTCGCATTGTGCTCGTCTTCGGTGTGATCGGCATTCGCGTCACTGACCATTGTGGTCCGGAAGTCCAGCAGCATCGCGTCGCGGGCCGTACACTCGCAACAGGTGTTGATGCCCCGGGCACGTAACTCCTGTTCGAGAACGGACGAGCCCTGGATAAAGGCGCTGTAGCGTGTCTTCTCGATTGTCAGGTCGACAGGCCGCACGTCGAGTCCCGGCCAGAGTTGCGCTCCGAAGGCCTTAGGCGCCAGCGCGGCAGCACGCCGGGCGCTTCGCTCAGGCTTATTCAGGACCGTGTGGCATGCCGCCTTATCACACAACCGTCTTCACGCGTTCGATACAGGTCGAGATGACCTCGTCCATGGGCAGCGACCACCAACGCTGCGAGAACAGTTCGACCTCGACATAGCCCGAGTAGCCCAGTGCCTCGACCGCAGCCCGGGCGCGCGGGATATCGACGACGCCGTCACCCATCATGCCACGGTCGTTCAACATGTCCGTCGTCGGCACGAGCCAATCGCAGACATGGAACGCAAGCATGCGCTCGCGACCGCAGCGGCCGATCTGGCGATAGAGCTCGTGATCCCACCAGGTATGGTACAGATCGAGTGCGATGCCGAGCATGCCGCTGCGCGCCGGATCGATGCGGTCGCACAGGTCGAGAGCGTGTCGCATCGTATTTACGCAGGCGCGGTCGGCCGCGTACATCGGATGCAGAGGCTCGATGGCGAGTGGCATGCGCGCGCCGCGGGTATAGTCGAGCAGTTCGGCGATCGCATCGCCGACCTGTTCCTGGGCCGCAGACAGGTCCTTCGATGCCGCACTTCCTGGACGCGAATATTGCGGCAGGCCCCCAACGACCAGAATGAGACAGGAGGCGCCCAAGGCCACCGCCTCGTCGACCGCCCTCCGATTGTCGTCGCGCGCGTCCGTGCGGTGTCCGGCATCGCACGGGAACATCCCGCCGCGGCAATAGCCGGACAATTCCAGCCCCGCGTCGCGCACCGCTTTCACTGCGGTCTTGAGCCCGACCGCGGCGACCTGGTCGCGCCAGGGATCGATGGCGCGCACGCCATGCCGGGCACAGGCATCCACGATCTCGATCAATGAGCCCTGTCGACGCACCGTGGCCGTGTTCAGAGAAAACCAGCGGTGGTCCTTGGAGAGGTCGCGCATCAAACGCCCACGCCTCGGCTCGCCATGACATGGCGCATCCGCGCGGCCGCCATGTCAGGGTCACGCAGCAGGCCGGCCGCATCGGCGAGCCGAAAGATTTCGGCCAGATGCAGCGTCGACCGCGCGCTTTCCTGCCCGCCGACGACAGTGAAATGATCCTGATGACCGTTCAGATAGGCCATGAAGACGACGCCGGTCTTGTAGAACCGCGTCGGGCTTTTGAAGATGTGGCGCGAGAGCGGGACCGTCGGCGCGAGAATCTGCTCGAAGCTCGCGCGGTCGTTGGCGGCAAGGTGGACCAAGGCCGCCGAGGCGGCAGGCGCGATGACGTCGAAGATACCGAGCAATGCATGCGAATAGCCCTGCGCGTCGCCAGCTATGAGTTCCGCGTAATTGAAGTCGTCGCCGGTATACATCAGAACGCGAGGCTTCAGCCGTCGGCGCATGGCGATCTCCCTGTCTTTGTCGAGCAGTGAGACCTTCACCCCGTCGACCTTGGACGCGTGCGCATTGATGATCGCGGTCGCCGTGTCCATGGCCTCGGTCAGATTAGACGAGCCCCAGTAACCGGCCAGCGCCGGATCGAACATGTCCCCGAGCCAGTGGATAATGACCGGCTCGCGAACGTTTTCGAGAATCCGTCCATAAACCGCAGCGTAGTCGTCAGGCGAACGCGCGACGCTGGCCAAGGCGCGCGAGGCCATCAGCACGATGCGACCGCCGATTCCCTCGATCGCCTCGATCTGCTCTTCGTAGGCGCGGATAACGTCATCGATGCTCCCAGCATCCGCCGGAGCGAGCTGATCGGTGCCACAACCGGAGAAGACGAGCCCGTTGCAGGCACGCGCGGCGGCCACGGACCGGCGGATGAGTTCGAACGAAGCCGGCCAGTCGACGCCCATTCCGCGTTGCGCCGTGTCCATCGCCTCGGCGACGCCAAGCCCGAGGCCCCACAGATGCTCGCGAAAGGCGATCGTACGGTCCCAGTCAATCGCGCAATCGAGCCAGGGATCGTTATCCGCCAGTGGGTCGGCCACCACGTGCGCGGCGGCGAATGCAATGCGGTTGAGCTCGCCGGCGGGCCGCGATGGGAAGTCAGACGGGGCCGAAAGCCGAAAGCGTTCGATCGTTCGGTCCGCCCGCGGGAGATCGATTGCAATTGCCTGCAAGGGCCTGTCGATGCGGTTCATGCGGAAACCTCCTCCGCCATTCAGAAAGAAAGCGCCGGGATGTCGACCCATCGCCGGTCTTTCCAGCTCTGCACCGCCGCTTCGACGAGCTGGAGGCCCTTCGCGCCCTCGCGCAACGTGTATTTGTACGGCGCATCCTCGACGAGGTGGCGGATGAACATCTCCCACTGCACCTTGAAGCCGTTGTCGAAGTTGGCAAAGTTCGGCACCGGCTGCCAGGACGCGTAGAGGTCGAGAGTCTGCTTCTGGTCCGGATTCCACACCGGCCGCGGCGTCGCCTGTCGCGCCTGCATCATGCAGTCGTGGAGACCGGCAATGGCCGAACCGTGCGTGCCATCCACCTGGAAGGTGACGAGATCGTCGCGGTACGGCCGCACGCACCAGGAAGAGTTGATCGTGGCGATCACGCCACCTTCGAGCTGGATCGTGGCATAGGCGGCGTCGTCGGCATCCGCCTTATAGGCCCGGCCGCCTTCGTCCCATCGCTGGGGAATGTGGGTCGTGCCGAGGCACGAAATCGACTTCACCTCGGCGAAGGTGTTGTCGAGCACGTAGCGCCAGTGGCAAAGCATGTCGAGAATGATGCCGCCACCTTCGTCCAATTTATAGTTCCATGAGGGGCGCTGCGCGGCCTGCCAGTCACCCTCGAAGACCCAGTATCCGAACTCGCCGCGCACGGAGAGCATGCGGCCGAAGAACCCCGAATCGCGCAACATCTTCAGCTTGAGCAGGCCCGGCAAAAATATCTTGTCCTGGACGACACCATTCTTGATGCCGGCCTCCTCGGCACGACGGCAGGCGACCAGCGCCTCCTGAAGTGTCGTGGCGATCGGCTTTTCGCAATAGACGTGCTTGCCAGCGGCGATGGCCTGCTCCAGCAGTTTCGGCCGCATCTGGGTTGTCGCGGCGTCGAAGAAGAGCTCGTCTTCCTTGTTCGCGAGCGCCTTGTCGAGATCGGTCGACCAACGTTCCACACCGTATTGCTTGGCGAGCGCCGCCACCTTGTCGGGGTTACGGCCGATCAGGATCGGGTCCGGCATGACCCTGTCGCCGCTCGCGAGCCTGACGCCACCTTCGGTCCTGATTGCGAGCACGGAGCGAACCAGATGTTGGTTGGTACCCATCCGGCCCGTGACGCCGTTCATGATGATACCGAGTCTACGCGTCGCCAAAGGCAACCTCCCGAGTACGAGCTTTTAACCAGACAGTTAATTTAGTCGGACGCGTATTTGCGGTCAAGGCAGCGAGACGTTCAGGCGGGCCGCAGAGCGGCCAAAAGAAAATCGGTCATATGGGCCAGGCGGCGCGCTTTGGCGCCGCGCGACAGCAGGTCGCGGCCGAAGACGATACTCAGGGTCGCGCTGTTGGATTGATAGAAATAGCAGAGCCCGGCGATCGAGATATAGAGCTCGATCGGATCAATCCCTTCCCGCAGCTCGCCGCTGGCCGCGCCACGCTTCAGGATGTGGGAAAGAAGCGAGACGAAGGGGGAGCGCATTTCCCGAATCCGTTTCGACTTGCGCAGAAAGTTCGCTCCCATCTGGTTCTCCTCATTCAGTAGCGAAAGGAACTCAGGATGACGGAGGTAGTATTCCCAGGTGAAAACGAGCAGCTTGAGGATCGCCTCCTTCGGACTGAGCGCCTCGAGCTTAAGCTCGCGCTCCGCCTGCCGAATTTGCGCATAGGCCGCCTCCAGCACCGCAAGATAAAGCGCCTCTTTGTCGCCGATGTGGTAGTAGACCATCCGCTTGTTCGCACCAGCGAGGTCGGCGATCCGATCGATGCGCGCGCCGCCAAAACCGTGTCTGGCAAACTCCCGCGTCGCAGCGCCCAGAATGCGGCTTCGCATCCCCTGGGGATCCTGCAGCCATCCCGACGCCCGCGTGTTCGCTCGTTTCTTCGCCACACTTTTGCTCATGCGGAAGATGATGTTGGTTCGGAAAGACAGGATTTTCGCGCCAAGTGCCTTGTTAGAGCCTAGGTGTCCGATGAGCGCAATGCCACTCGAGACGCGGCGCCCGTGTGACGACCGCGCGGGGCTTTGCCGCTGGCCGGCAACGAAGCGTCCGACAACTGTCTTGATCGCGTGAGAGCACGGCGATAGCATGCGTCGTCCTTAAGTATCCGGATGGTTACTTATGGCGGCTCGACGCCAAGCCGGCCGGCTTTCCGATGACCGGAGACGCCAAAACCCACACACCGCGGACACGATGACCAATCCACCTACCGCCTGGCCAGAACGCTTCGCCGATGAGGACGAACTCGAAGAATTCATGACGAGGCCGTCGGCGTCGCTGGAAGCCTCGCTGCAAGGCGTGGCCGGCGACCTCATGATCCTCGGCGTCGGCGGCAAGATGGGGCCGACACTCGCGCAGATGGCCCGCCGCGCGGCGCCTGACCGGCGCATCTACGGTGTCGCCCGGTTCAGCGAGTCCGGGCTGAGAGAAAAGCTGGAGTCGCTGGGCGTCGAATGCATCGCCGCCGACCTGCTCGATCGCGACGCCATTGCGAAGCTGCCGAAATCGTCGAACCTCATTTTCATGGCGGGCCGCAAATTCGGCACGACGGGCCGCGAGGATCTGACCTGGGCGATGAACGTCATGGTGCCGTCGCTAGTGGCCGAAGCGTTCAAGGAGTCCCGCATTGTCGCCTTCTCGACCGGCAATGTGTATCCGTTTGTGAATATCCTGCACGGCGGCGCGACCGAAGCGACGCCGCCGGACCCGCGCGGCACATATGCCAATTCCTGCGTCGGTCGCGAGCGGATGTTCGAATATTTTTCGCGTCTGCACGGCACGCCGGGGCGGCTGATCCGCCTAAACTACGCGATCGACATGCGCTACGGCGTTTTGCACGATGTCGCTCAAAAGGTGATGACCGGCCAGGAGATCGACGTCACGGCCGGCCACGCCAATGTCATCTGGCAGGGCGACGCCAACAGCATAGTCCTCCAGTCGCTGGCGCACTGCACCAGCCCGACCGAACCGCTCAATGTCAGCGGCCCGGAGACCATCAGCATCCGGGCCTTGGCCGATGCTTTCGGTCAGCGCCTTGGAAAGAACCCGCGCTTCGCCGGCACCGAGGCCACGATGGGATGGTTGATCAACTCGTCGCACGCGCATCGGCTGTTCGGCTATCCAGCCGTTCCGCTTCCGCGCATGGTTGATTGGGTGGCCGACTGGGTCAGCCGCGGGATGCGCAGCCTGGGCAAGGAAACACATTACGATAGCCGCGATGGCAGTTTCTGACCAAGATTTGCCATCCGGCGTCGCCGCCCGGGAGTTGAGCGAATCCGACTTGGCCGCGGCGATGGCGCTGTCGCAGGAGGCAGGCTGGAATCAGACCGACGCTGATTGGCGACTATTTCTGGAACTCGGCCACGTCGTCGGACTGACGCGCAGCAGTGGCGCTTTGATAGCGACCGCCGCAACACTGCCGCACGGCGGCGGTTTCGGCTGGATCAGCATGGTGCTGGTGACGGCGTCCGAGCGGCGTCGGGGGCTCGCTCGCTGGCTCCTGCGGCGCTGCATGGACGACTTGATCGCGAAAAAGCTCGTCCCCGTGCTCGATGCCACGCCCGCCGGCCGGATGGTCTATCTCGGTCTCGGTTTTAACGACTGTTGGGCCATGCGCCGTGCGGTGGCCCAACAGGTGCGGTCGTCGAGCCAACGCGGTGCGCAGGAGGGTGCGACTATCCGTCCGATCGCCGAAGAGGATTGGTCTGCGATCATCGCGCTCGACACCGATGTGTTCGGTGCCGACAGAAGCCGGCTTTTGCGCCGCCTCGCCGCCCGGCTTCCAGCGGCTGCCCTGGTTGCGGAGCTTCATGGGCGCGTCGTCGGCTTTTTGCTGGGCCGGGACGGCCGCACGATGAACCAGCTCGGCCCGTTGGCTGCCGGTGATGAGAGCGTAGCCGGCGCGCTTCTGAGCCACGCGCTGCATACCATCTCTGCCCCGCTCGCAATCGACCTGCCCGACCGGCACAGTCGGCTCGGCGAATGGCTCAGCACACTGGGCTTTAAAATCGAACGGCCGCTGACCCGCATGGTCTACGGCCGCTCGCACGCTTTCGATGACACGGCCCGGTTGTTTGCAATCGCCGGGCCTGAACTCGGTTAAACCGCCTCACGGCGTCATAGGCACGACCTTCATCTTGATCGACTTATCGAGAAACTCGTTCGTGTAGTACTTGCTGACGTCGAACGGCTTGTCGAGGCCGACGTACTGCTTCACGAGGTTGTACGTGTCCTGCATGCGGTTCGGATCGAACCAGCCAAGTCCCTGCGTCTGCGAAGTCTTGTCGCTCATCAGTTGCTCGACCTCTTGCCAGTTGACGAGCTGATCTTTGGCTTGCAGACCGGAATTGGCTTCGACGAGCGCCTGAATGCACGGATCTGGCTTGGTGACGCAAGCGGCGAACGCCTTCTGGGTCACTTTCACAAAAGCAGCCACCGTAGCGCGGTGCGCCTTGAGATAAGCTCCGTTGACCGCGATCGCATTGCCGTACGGATTGACGCCAGCATCCTTCCACGCCAGGTAGCCCATATTCGCGCCGAGCGTATTCTTGTAGACATGGTGGAGGTTATAGAATTCGGTCACCGCATCTACCGTACCGGCCTTGAGCGCCGCCAGCTTCGCGTTCGGACTCAGATTGACCCAAGTCACCGAGTTCGGATCAATGCCATTCGCCTTGGCAAGCGCGGGCCACAGTGCTCGCGCGGCATCGCCGGGAGGATTGCCGATCTTCTTGCCGGCGAGATCCTTGACCGATTTGATGCCGGAACTCTTCAGCCAATAGAACCCGCCTGGGTAGTTCGCATAGACGTCCATCACGGCAACCGCATCACCGCCTTTGCCAATCGCGACCATGATCGTGGCCATGTCCGCCAGGCCGAACGTATCGACGCCGGCCGCGGCGGCTTGCGCCGCGACGACCGAGCCCTTCCCTTGCAGAAGTGTCAGATCAATGCCCGCATCTTTGTACCAGCCCATTTTCTGAGCATAGTAGTATGGGGCGTGATCACCGCCGGCGACCCAGTTCAGCAGAAAGCTGACTTGCTCGTTCGCGTGTGCAACGCCCGCGCACGCGATCACCGCCAGAGCCGCAACTGACATACGAAATTTCATGAATGACCTCCCAGGACGGTCCGATGTGCAGGGCTTTCGTCCACATTGCGGATGAGCCCGGTTTCTAGTAACTGGTTGGTTACACATGACGCTACGAACCTCCTCCAGGCTTGTCAACTCGCGCTCGCGTCGAGCCGCAACGGATTCGCCTCAGCGGCGCCAACCTGCCGTGACGCAGCGTCGCATCTTGAACGCCGCAACCGCGGAATTTTCCGGCAAAGGCCTGGCTGGCGCCCGCGTCGACGAGATTGCGCACCGCGCCGGCGTCAGCAAGCGCATGCTGTACCACTACTTCGGTAACAAGGAGGCACTCTGGCTTGCAGTACTTGAGCAGGCCTATTTGCACATCCGCAGCGAGGAAAGCGCTCTCGATGTAGGCCATCTGTCCCCGATCGACGGAATGCGGCGGCTGATCGAGTTCACGATCCAATACGATTCCGCACATCCCGAGTTTATCTCGCTGCTCGTTGGCGAAAACCTGCAGCGTGCGCGGTATCTGCGGCGCTCAAAGAAAATTCGGGAGGCTCATACCTCCTTGCTGGACGTGATTGAAGATCTTTTAGATCGAGGCCGCCGGAGCGGCGTTTTCCGCAGCGGCGTCGATGCCGCTGAGCTCTACATCACGATCGCAGCTTTGGGGTTCTTTTATTTCTCGAACCTTCACACCTTGTCGGTGATTTTCGCCCGCGACTTCGACGCCCCTTCGGCGCGACAGGCGCACCTTCGGCACACGGTGGATGTGATCCTGGGCTACCTCAGGCCATGAAACAGATCTCTACAACGGAGCCGCGTTCCCGACCGGCATCCGTGCAAGTCAGGCAAGGCAACCACGATGGCACTCAACTGGACGAATTGGCCCCGCGACGTATTTGAGACATTTCGTCGCGGCACCGTCATTCCCGCGCATCTCCTCGCGCTCGACTCGCATCGGCAACTGGATGTGCGCCGACAGCGCGCGCTCACCCGGTATTATGTCGATGCGGGCGCAGGCGGGATGGCGGTCGGCGTGCACTCGACCCAATTTGCGATCCGGGACCGCGGGCTCTACGAACCCGTGCTAAAGCTTGCCGCCGAGGCGGCGGCGGAGTGGGCGAACCGTCCCTTGGTTCTCATCGCCGGTCTCGCCGGCCAGACAGCGCAGGCGCGGCGCGAGGCGGAAACCGCGGTCGGCCTAGGCTACCATGCCGGACTTCTCAGTCTCGCCGCCATGAAGTCTGCGAGCGAAGATGAACTGATCGCCCATTGTCGGGCGATCGCCGAGGTAGTGCCACTGGTCGGTTTTTATCTGCAGCCCGCAGTCGGCGGCATTTTGCTATCGCGGAATTTCTGGCGTCGCTTCGCGGAAATCGAGCAGGTGATCGGGATCAAGATGGCTCCGTTCAACCGGTACCGCACGCTGGACGTAATCGAAGGCGTGGTCGCTGCCCGCGCTGAAGACCGCATTGCGCTTTACACCGGCAACGACGACGCGATCGTACTCGATTTGCTGTGTCCGTATGTCCTGCGCCGCGACGACAAGCATGTCACCGTGAGGATCGTCGGCGGCCTTCTCGGACACTGGAGCGTATGGACGCGAGGCGCCGTCTCGCTCTTTGCTCGCATCAAGCGCGCGGTCGAAGCAGAGCTGATCGACGACGACCTCCTTGCCGTCGCGGCCAAGGTGACCGACTGCAACGCGGCCTTCTTCGATGTCGAGCATGACTTTCGCGGCTACATCGCCGGATGTCATGAGGTCTTGCGCCGCCAGGGTCTTTTGGAAGGAATTTGGTGCCTCGACCCGAAGGAGGGCCTGAGCTCCGGCCAAGCGGAAGCGATCGAGCGGGTTATGCGGCTCTATCCCGAACTCGGAGATGACAGCTTCGTCGCAGAAAACCGGGAGCGCTGGTTGTCATGAACGGAGACCGAACTACGCCGCGAAGGGCTTTGCTGCCGCCCGACACCGTGCGGCGTTACGGCTTGCCGGTGTTGTCGCATCTGGCGCTGATACTTGTCTGGTATCTGGCCGTCGCTTACGGTCATGTGCCAAAGTTCATCGTGCCGTCGCCGATCGCGACCGCAGCGTCGCTCGGCGGGCCGAATTACCACTGGATCAGCAACACCCTCGTCACCGCTAGCGAGATTTTCGGCGGTTACTTTCTCGCTGTCGTTATTGGGGTGGCTATCGCGATCTCGTTCTCGTGGTCGCGGACCGCCGAGCAGGCGGCATTGCCCATCCTTGTCACGTTTAACATGATCCCGAAGGTCGCACTCGGGCCGCTCTTCATCGTCTGGTTCTCGTACGGCATCATGCCGAATATGATCATGGCCTTCGCCATCAGCTTCTTTCCCATTCTTCTCAACACCGCGCGGGGGTTTCGTGAGGTGGAGCCGGAGTTGCTGGAGCTGGTGAGATCGCTGCACAGCTCGAAATGGCAGATATTTACGAAGATCCAACTCCCGAGTGCACTGCCTTACATCTTTTCTGGCATGAAGGTCGGAGCCATCCTCGCGGTGGCGGGCGCCGTCGTCGGCGAGTTCCTGGGTTCCGCGCGGGGGCTCGGCTACCTGATGTTGCAAGTACAAGTCACGCTCGATACCGCCGCCATGTTCATGGCCGTCATTTTGATTACCGCGCTAGGGATCGTTCTTTACGGCGCCGTGCTGGCACTTGAGCGGTTGACGGTCGTTCGTGACGCTCGGGTGAACTAGGAACACCGCCGTGCCTGAACCATTTATCCACGTCAGCGGGCTGCGCAAAGTTTACCGCAAACGGGAGCAGGAATTTCTTGCGATATCCGACGCGAGCTTCGAGGTGGCGCCTGGAGAATTAGTCTCGCTGGTGGGGCCATCGGGGTGCGGGAAGACGACTCTGCTGAAGGTCCTTGCAGGATTGCAGGACTACGACGCCGGAGAGGTCCGGATCGGCTCCGCCTCTCATTCGTTCGATCCGTCCCGTGACATTGGGATGGTGTTTCAGCAGGCCCTGTTACTCAAGTGGCGGCGCGTGCTCGAAAACGTGCTATTGCCCGCAGAAATCCTCGGCCTGCCCATGCGTGAGAGCCGCGAGCGCGCGCGTGACCTGCTGGCGATGGTCGGCCTCTCGGGCTCCGAAGATAAGTATCCATACGAGCTTTCAGGCGGCATGCAGCAACGCGCCGCGATCGCTCGTGCGCTCGTTCACGACCCGAAGCTTATACTGATGGATGAGCCGTTTGGCGCCCTCGACGCGCTTACCCGCGAAAAGATGAATCTTGAGCTGCTCAGAATCTGGAAACAGAGTGGCAAGACCATCCTCTTCGTGACCCATGGCATCTCAGAGGCCGTGTTCCTGGGCACGCGAGTGATCGTGTTTACGGCTGGACCGGCGAGGATGGCGGCGAACATCCCGATCAAGCTGCCGGAACCGCGCCGGCTCGATGTGAAGACGACCGAAATGTTCGGTGACTATAGCCGGCAGATTTATCATCTTCTTGGGATGGAATAGGTCGAATCGACGAACAGAACCTGCTTTGGGCTATTCCGGGAAATTAAGCGTTCCAAAGGCATGGCTCCCGCCGCTCCCTCAAGCCGGCTCTACCAGCTCATAAATAGCCTGCGTCAGATGCGGCTCTTGCCACGCGCGGAATGGAAGCGCGCGCCGCCGGCCCCGCTCAGGCCCGATCTACGTTAAGAAGCGGACCTCACGCGCTCGGCGGCTTAGTCCGGCTCGGGTGGCTCCAATGCTTGAATGGTTCGCTCTGGTTGAAAGCGAAATTTGCGCGTACCATTTTTACCTTTGGTTCCCCGAAAATGCTTTAGCGGCGACCAGCGCTCGCCTTTTGGATCTGAACCCAAAAGTTTTTCCCTTCCCAACATTCCCGATCGGCCCAATAGAGGGTGAAGACAATTTTTTCTGCCAATCCCCCTGTCGGCAGATCGCAAACGTAAGTTCCGAATCCTGACGCCTTCGCCGTCGCGTCCTGAAAAGTGCACCAGTCATCCGAAGACCACCTGACGGCCGCGGGTTCCAACAATTCAATACGCAGGATACGTCCTTCCGTGACCGTATTGATTTGAGCGTTCGTGCGCCAGGACCGCACACGAGCGTCTACTTTATTGCGGATGTATCTCTCGATGGTTTGCGGCGGCATGTCGAAGACAGCGCCCTCCTTAAGCGACCGCAGCAACTTAACGTGTTCGGCATGCGCCCAGGCGAGCGGCATCGCGCTACCGGCAGGACGGCCGAGAAAAAGCTCGCGCTCCGGTATATCTTTGGCGTCCCATATCTGCTCCGGTATCAGGCCGCCCTCACTGCTTGACGCTTCCATTGAGGCAAGGAGTCGCCGCGCCTCCTCGACCTTGCCCAGGGCCAACTCGTAGTGCGCGCGCTCGCCCGTGAGGAGAGGCCATAGCCGCCCGATGCCCGTTCCATCAAACGGTGCACCGTCCTCACGTTCTCCGTACCCGTCATTGTTATAGCGGTACCAATACGGACCGG
>Ga0265338_10004641_pt1 | contig 18467 bp, 18 predicted proteins | sample 42126metaG_FD_193579 | JGI IMG/M metagenome (GOLD analysis project Ga0265338, IMG submission 193579) | Rhizosphere microbial communities from Carex aquatilis grown in University of Washington, Seatle, WA, United States - 4-21-26 metaG | ecosystem: Host-associated > Plants > Roots > Rhizosphere... | reverse complement strand
GGCGCCGCAATGGACGCACACCGGGGGAAACACCAGGTCGCCCGCGGTGCGCCAGAGCTCGGCGAGCGTGCCGGGTCCGCTCATGCTTCAGTAGCGCACGCGCGCCAGGAACAGGCCCTGGGCCGGGGCGGTCGCCACGAGCGCCGTGCGCCGGCCGGATCCCCGGATCGCCGCGATCTGCGCCGGCGTGAGCTTCCCCTGCCCGACCGCCACCAGCGCCCCCACCAGGCTGCGCACCATCTTGTAGAGAAAACCGTCCGCTTCCGCGGTGATGCGCAGGCGGGGGCCGCGTCCGGTCACCGTCAGCCGGCGCAGGTGCCGGACCGTGTCGGCGCCGCCCCCGCCATTGTCCGCCGCGAACGCGCGGAAATCATGCCGTCCGACCAGATTCCGCGCGGCCCGCCGCATGGCGGCGACCTCCAGCGGTTGGGGCAGCGACCAGCAATACGGGTAAAGGAAGGGATCCGCCGGCCCGCCCAGGTGCAGCTGATAGTAATAGGTCTTGCCGGTCGCAGAGAAGCGCGCGTGAAAATCGCGCGGGGCCGGCCGCACCGTCCGCACCAGGATGGTGGGCGGCAGACCGCCGCGCAGGGCGGCCCGCAGTTTTTCGGCACCGTGCCGCCAGGCCGCATCGAAATGGAAGACCTGGCCGAGCGCATGCACGCCGGCGTCGGTGCGTCCGCTCCCGTGGATGCGCACGGCCCGGCCGAGAATCTCCCGGAGGCGGCGCTCGATGATATCCTGCACGGCGCGTCCGTCCGGCTGGCTCTGCCAGCCGCTGAAATCCCGGCCGTCGTAGGCGCACACGCATTTCCAGCGCGGGAGGGAGGCGGGCTTGGCCGGGTTCATGCCGGACCGAGCTTGCGCGCCGCCCGACCGCCTGCAAGCCCGCCACGTCCTCCTGGCCCGGCCGGGTGCCTACGGGGAGTCCGCGTGCGCCGACGGATACCGCTGCTCCAGAAAATCCTGCAGGATGAGGCAGGCGGCGCGCGAATCGACCAGCCCCGACGCGCGCACCGCGCGCCGGTGCCGGCGCGGAATCGACGCCTCGGCTTCATAGGTGGTCAACCGTTCGTCGATCAGGTGGACCGGCAGGCCGAAGGCCGCCTGGAGTTTGGCCGCGAACGCCTCCACCTCCCGGGCTTTCACGCCGGCAGTGCCGTCCATGTTCAGCGGGTGGCCCAACACGAGCTCGGCGGCGCGCTGCGCCCGGATCACCGCGCCGAGCTGTTCCAGGCGGGCCGGCGGCAACACATGGGTGAGCGCGGGCAGCGGCGTGGCGACCCCGAGCTCGTCACCCACACTGAGCCCGATGCGCTTTTCGCCGAAATCGATGCCGAGGTAACGCATGCGGGAGTACCGGCCTATTGCAGCAGCCGGCGAGATCCGGTCGAGGCGCAAATGCAGTTGCGAAATCGGATCAGTTGGGCGCATTTGTGCCTGCTGGTGAAACGATATCAGAGGAAGGAACGGACCGCCGCGCCATCCGCTGGGGCGGACCGCCGGGCCATCTGGAGCGCCCGGCCCCGGTCCTGAACGTCCTGCATTTCTGCCGCCTCCATCGATCGAGTGCCGTCCATGGCCGCCGCCCTGCCCGAACTCTCGCCCGCCGAACTCAGCCGCTACAGCCGTCACATCCTGCTCGATGAGATCGGGGTCGACGGCCAGCGCCGGCTGGCCGCCGCCCGCGTCCTCGTGGTGGGGGCCGGCGGCCTGGGCAGCCCGGCGGCGCTCTATCTCGCCGCCGCCGGCGTCGGCACCCTCGGCCTGGCCGACCTGGACCGCGTCGAGGAGCACAACCTGCAGCGGCAGATCCTGCACGACACCGCGTCGGTCGGGGAAACCAAGGTCGAGTCGGCCGCGCGCCGGCTCGCGGCCCTCAATCCCCACGTCCGGCTGAACCGGCACGCCGAGGGGCTGACCGCCGCCAACGCCCTCGCCCTGTTCTCCGCCTATGACCTCGTCGTCGACGGCTCGGACAACTTTCCCACGCGCTACCTGGCGAACGACGCGGCCTATTTCGCCCGGCGGCCCCTCGTGCACGGCAGCATCTTCAAGTTCGAGGGCCAGGTCGGGCTGTTCGATCCGGCGCGCGCCGGACCGTGTTATCGCTGCCTGTTTCCCGAGCCGCCGCCGCCCGGCAGCGTCCCCGCCTGCGGCGAGGCCGGTGTCCTCGGGGCCCTCTGCGGGGTGATCGGCAGCCTCCAGGCGCTGGAAGCGGTCAAATACCTGCTCGGGATCGGCGAACCGCTGCGCGGACGCCTGCTGGTCATCGATGCGCTGACCCTCCAGATCCGCACCCTGAACCTCCGACGGAACCCCGACTGCCCCCTGTGCGGCGCCCAGCCGCGGATCCGGGCGATCGCCGCCGCGGCCTACGAGCCGGTCTGCGCCCCGGCCGCCCCCGCCGGGGGCGCGGCCGCCGACGCGCCGGCGGAAATTCCGGTGGAGGAAGCCCAACGGCTCCTGGCCGCGCCGGCCGGCCGCGTGCTGTTGCTCGATGTCCGGGAGCCCTTTGAGGAAAAGATCTGCCGGGTGGACGGGAGCACGCTCGTGCCCCTGCGCGAGCTCCCCGCACGCATCGACGGCCTGCCCCGCGACCGCCATATTCTCGTTCTCTGTCATCACGGCGGACGCAGCCGGCAGGTGGCTGGCTTACTGCGGGCCCACGGCTTCCCGGCGGTCAGCAACATTCAGGGCGGCATCGACGCCTGGGCGGCCCGCATCGATCCGGCCATGCGGCGGTATTAGGGTGCGTCCGGCCGGACTACCCCACCGCCAGCTCCGGATGTGCCCGGGCATAGGCCAAGGCATGGGCGGCGAAGGCCGTCCGCAGGCGACTGGTCACCGAGTCTGGCGCAACCCGGAAGCGGTGGGCATCGATGCTCGCCACCGGCATCACGTCCTTGGTGGTCGAGGTGAGAAAACACTCCTGCATGCCGGCCAGATCGGCCGGCTGCAGTTTCACTTCGTGAACGGCGATGCCCGCGGCCGGCGCCACCGTCCCGAGCAAGAGGCGCCGCGTGATGCCGCCGAGCAGGCCGCTATCCAGGGGCGGCGTCAGCACGGCGCCGTCGCGGACGAAATAGACGTTGCAGACCGCGGCCTCCGTGATGTCCCCCGCCAGATTGGTGATCACCACCTCGTCCGCCCCGCGGGCCCTGGCCTCGCGCAGGCAGAGCAGATTATTGAGGTAGTTGCCGGTCTTCCAGGCCGGATCGAGCGTGTGCCGGTCGTTGCGCCGGAGCGTCTGGGCCAGCGAAAGGGCCAGGCCGGCCGCGCGCTTCTCGGGCGGCAGATCCCGGTTGGCCTGCACCAGCACGACAAAATCGGCGTGGTCCGCCAGGGCCGGGTCCAGTCCGATCGGCCCGCCGCCCCGCGTAATCTGGAGGCGGACGTAGCGATCGCCGCCCGCCCCGGCCCGCCGGTCGAACTCGCCCACCGTGCGCCGGATCTCCCCGAACAACCCGTCCGGCGACAGGGGCAGGTCGAGCCCCAGCGCCCGGGCGGAGTTTTCCAGGCGCTCCCAATGCTCGTCCCAGGCGAAGATCACCCCGTGATACGTGCGCCACACCTCGTAGACGGCGTCGCCATAGAGAAAGCCGCGGTTGAGCGGCGCGATCGACGGCTCGTCGGCGGGGTGCAGCCGTCCGCCGGTATTGGCCTGAATATAGTCATGCGGCATGCCGGCCGGGAGCATCGCGGCGGCCGCTCCCGACCACAAGCCGTCAATAAAGAGGCCTCCGCTCCGCGGAGGCCCGGGATTCTTCCGCCGGCGGCCGCCTACTTCTTCTTGCGCGCCTTCACCAGGCCGAAGGCCTTCTTGATGTTGTAGACGCTCGGCAGCGAAATCCCGAACTCCTCGGCAATCCGCGAGCCGGGCTTGCCCGCCTCGATGGCCGTCTTGATCTTCGCCTTCATGTCCGGCGTGATGCGCGCATGCTTGCGGTGACGCTTCGCCGGCCGGCCCCGGCGCTTGCCGCCCCCGCCCACCGCCGCGCGCACGGCTTTGATGAAATCGCCCACGGTTTCATAGCCATACTCGGCGGGAAGGCCCGCCAGCGCCTTGGCGCGCTCCTTTTCGATCGCCTTCTGCAGGTCGGCCACCTTGCCCTGATAATCGGCCAGCTTCTTGATTTTCTCGGTGATCATATCGGGTCACTAGATATTTCCGGCCGTTTGTAGACAAGTCTATATTTCCGGGGGCGACCCGGCGGCCCGGATCTGTATACCGGACGAAGGTATGATGCGGAGCCGTGCCCAAACGACCCGCGCCGGCATCGATATATCCGGCCGGCCGCGGCGCGACCCGGCGGCCGCGGCCCGCGTTCAAATCGACATGGCGTTGTACCCGCCGTCCACGACCAGCTCGCATCCCGTGATGAAGCTCCCCGCATCGGCGGACAGCAGCAGGGCGGCGCCGATGAGCTCGCGGGCCTCGCCGAACCGCTTCATGGGCGTATGCGCCATGATGGTGGCCACCCGGTCCGGGGTGAGCACCTTGCGGTTCTGTTCGGCCGGGAAGAATCCGGGCACGAGCGTGTTCACCCGGACGTTGTGCGGCGCCCATTCCCGCGCGAGGTTTTTGGTCAGGTTGTGCACCGCAGCCTTCGTGGCCGAATAGGTGAACACCCGGGACAGCGGCGTCAGCCCGGACATCGACCCGATATTGATGATGGCGCCGCTCTTCTGCCCGACCAGGTGCCGGCCGAAAACCTGGCAGCTGAGGAACACCGCCTTGATATTCACGCGCAGGATCCGGTCGAACTCCTCTTCCGTGATCTCGAGAAACGGCGTGGCCGAATTGAGGCCGGCGCCGTTGACGACGATGTCGATCCGGCCGGCCCGCGCGAGCACCGCAGCGCGCAGGGCCTCGAGCTGCGCGCGCTCGGTGGCCTCGGCGGCGTGGAACCACCCCCGGCCGCCCGCCGCGCTGATCTGGTCGAGCCGCGCCCGGGCCTTGCCCTCGTTGCGTCCGACCAGCACGACCTCCGCGCCCGCGCCCGCCATGCCCTGCGCGATGGCGCCGCAGAGCTCCCCGGTGCCGCCGATGACGACGGCCACACGGCCCTTCAGGGAATAGAGAGTGTCGAGGTAGTTGATGGCCGTGCTCATGATTGGATCGACCTACACCCAGCCGGGTTCACGGGTCAAAGGCAACGACGAACGCGGGGCGGCCGCACCCCGCGGGCGCAGGCTTGCGGCCGGCGGCAACCGGGCTTTGTTGGTGGCGGCATGACCCGCATCCCGCTGGAAGACAATTTCGACGACGTGATCAACAAGGCCCAGCGCGGCCTGCGCCTGGACGACGCGGAGTTGTCGCGCCGGGCCGGCATCAGCGCCGCCGCCCTCCGGGCGCTGAAAGGCGGCACCTACGACGACGGGGCGGCCCGCGCCGTCGCGCCCGTGCTCCGGCTGGGCGCCGGCCAGCTCGCCGCGCTCGCCCGCAAGGCGTGGTATCCGGAGACCGTCGTGTTCCCGCGCGGCTTCGCCATGTTCAACACACCGTACGAGGACATGACGGTGAACAGCTACCTCCTGTGGGATCCGCGCACGCGCCTGGCCGCCGCCTTTGACACCGGCGCCACCTGCGAACCGATGCTCGGCGCCATCACCGCCGGAAAACTCACGGTGCGCTATCTCTTCCTCACCCACACCCACGAGGACCATGTGGCTGACGCCGCGCGGCTCGCCGCGGCGACCGGGGCGGACATCTACTCGTCCGAACGTGAACCGTATCCCGGCGGCCGGACTTTCCGCGAGGACCAGACATTTCACCTCAATGGGCTCGCCATCCGGACCCTCCTCACCTGGGGCCATTCGCCGGGCCAGACCACCTACTTCGTCACCGGCCTGGCGTGGCCGGTCGCCGTCTGCGGCGACTCGATGTTCGCCAGCTCGATGGGCGGCGGCCTGGTGTCCTATGAGGACCAGTACCGCAATGACGTGGAGAAGATCTTCACCCTCCCCCGCGATACCGTGATTGCGCCGGGCCATGGTCCGCTCACGACCCTGGCCCAGGAAAAGCAGCACAATCCGTTTTTCGCGCGCTGACCGGCCGCTCAGCGCGCCGCCCAGGCCATGCCGCGGAGCGTGAGCTCGAGCTGCTCGGGCACGTCGGTAAATTCATGCGCTTCGTGGCCGAGCGCCGAAAAAAAGACGCGGCCCGCCCCGTGACGCTTCTTCCAGACGTAGGGCATCACCACGCCGTTCGTCCACGGTGCGCTCACCGACTGGTGGGTGGTCGTGGCGAGCACCTCGTTGCGCGGGTCCACCAGCATGTAATACTGCTCGGTCCGGACCGTGAAATCGCCGAGGCCGGCCACGATGGGATCGTCCGGCCGGACGATATGCACGCGGTGCTCCTTGATCCCGTCGGGGTGCGCCAGGAACTGGCCGCCGACCATCCATTGGTAGTCAATGTTGCCGCGGAAGGCGTCGCCCATGCCGCCGTGGAAGCCGGCCAGGCCGACACCGGCCTGGACCGCCGCCACCAGGTGCTCCGCCTGCGGCTTCTCGATCGTGCCCATCGTCCAAATCGGCACGATCAGCGCGAGGTCCGCCAGGGCCGCGGGGTCGTCGAAGACGGCGAGCGAGTCGCGCACGACCACGGCAAAGCCCCGCTCCTGCAGGCGCCCGGCGAAGAGTTCCGCGCACAGCCGGGGCTGATGGCCCTCCCAGCCTCCGCACACGATCAGGGCGTTCTTCATGGGAAATGCATCACCAGCCGGCGGAGGGTTGCGGCGGCCGCTCAATCGTCGAGCACGTTCGGCGCCAGGCCCGCGGGCAGCATCGCCGGCTGCGCGCAGGTGCTGCTGATGCGGATGTGGCGTTCGGTGATCGACGACTGCTCGAACGCCTCCATGACCTCCACCACGTGGTTGGCCAGCGCGCCGTTGGCGCGATGCTCCCGGCCCGGGCGCAGGATGGCGTAAGCCAGATCGGCCACGCCGGTGCCGCGGCTGCGTCCGGCCGCATGCGTGAGCGGCACCTCCTGCGCCACCTTGGCCCCCGGCTTGAAGAGCCGCACGGTCCCGTCGAACCAGTTCGGATCCGGGACCTCGAGCGTTCCCTCGGTGCCATAGACCGCGATGCAGGGCAACGCCGGCCCCGGCCAGGTGTCGAAGCTCATCACCACGGTCGCGCCGACGCCGTTGGCGAACTCCAGCGCCCCCGTGTAGTGGGTCGGCACCTCGACCGGCACCTTCGTGCCGGCCAGCGGCTGGCTCGTGATCAGGCGTTCGGCGAAATGCTTCTGGGCCAGGCCGGCGACCCGCGCCACGGGTCCGAACAGGTTGATCATGGCCGTGAGGTAGTACGGTCCCATGTCGAACAGGGGCCCGCCGCCCGGCTGGTAGTAGAACTGCGGGCTGGGATGCCAGCTCTCGGGCCCGCGGCCCATCATGAGCGCGAGCGCCGCCACCGGCCGGCCGATGGCGCCCTCGTCGATCAGCTGGCGACACGTCTGCAGGCCCGCGCCTAGGAAGGTGTCGGGCGCGCAGCCCACCAGGCGGCCCTCCCGGCGCCCGAGCGCCAGGACCTGCCGGCCCTCGCTGCTGGCGAACGCGAACGGTTTTTCGCAATGCACGTGCTTGCCCGCCTCCAGGGCCGCGGTGTTGATGGCCACGTGGGCCTGCGGCACCGTCAGGTTGACCACGATCTCGACCTGCGGGTCGTGCAACAGCTCCTCCACCGCAATGGCGCGCAAGCCATACTTGGCCGCCTGGGCCTGCGCCCGCGCGGGATCGCGGTCCGCGCACGTGACGACGTCGAGGATGTCATACTTCCGGCAGCCCTCGAAATAGGCCGAGCTGATCTTGCCGCACCCGATAAAACCCACCTTCACCTTGCGTTGCATGCGAGGAGGTCATTCTCGGCAGGCGCCGCCGCCGATCCAGCTAATTGTGCCGCGACGGGCGCGCCCCGCCGTCGCGTCATTTCCAAACTTGCGCGATCCGCGCAATTCGCGCAACGTGCACGCTCGGGTTTTTTGGCGCGGTAGCCAAGTGGTAAGGCCGGGCTCTGCAAAAGCCCTATGCGCCGGTTCGATTCCGGCCCGCGCCTCCACGCTTCGCGGTGCGAAGCGTGCCGCGCCGTAGCCTGAAAGGCGAAGGCGGGCATTTCAGCCGGCGGCGATGGGGCTTCGGCTGGCGGGCCACGTTTCGCGATGCGAAACGTGCCGCGCCGCCTCGTCTCGCCTTAGCGAGGCGATGGCGGAAGCCCGCAGGTCGAAGGCGGGCATTACCCCCGCCAGCAATCAACGGCTACAGCCGGCAGACCACTCGAGAAATGAGTGGAGTGCAGCAGAACGGCAGCAAGATCCACGGTGGCGGAGCCCAGCGACGGGGCGCTTCTGCCTCTCATTCTGCCGATCTGGGGCGCCTGGAATCGAATGCCGGTTCGACTCCCAGCGGCGTCTTGAAAACAGGTCGCTCAGGCGCACGGCGTGGGCCTGCGCCCAGCGGCGCGCCGGTCGATCAACCTACCCGGCCCGGCAGCAAAGGGCCGGAGATCCCACGGCAGACCATGCCCTTTGCGCGGAACCTGGATTTCAAGGTCCGCCTTGAACCGGAACGCGATCTGGCCAGTCCCCGCTTCAACGGGAGGTCGCTACGGATTGATGAGCTCACTCAGAATCCCCTTCCTCGCGCGTGACTCCGGATCGGAATCCGTCGACTTGATCGGAATCTTGGGGGACCATTTTAGCCAGTCTTTGTCGGGCTCGGGCGCGAGCGTGAATTGAGCGTCGTTCGGTGCCGCGGGCGCGAGGGGGCCACCGTCAGGCGTGGCAAAGGCGACACCGCCTGCGATCAGCGACTCAAGCGACGTATTCTTGAGCACGGCTCCCCCGAAGAGGCTGATTTTCAGGGAGAATCCGCCCGCGTTCCAGAACTGGGAGTTGGTGCGAACGAGATCGACGTAGGGTTCTTCCAGGTGAATGCGGATTAGCACCACCGTTGAATCATCGGAGAGGTGGCTCGCTTCCACTTCTCCCACCTTGAATTCGCGGTAGAACACTGGGGCGCCCGTAGTCAGCGAGCCCAGTCGGTCGCTCCGCAGGATGAAGGTCCGACCCCGGCCAGTGACGTCCGGGGCCGGCGTCTGGTCGAGGCCGGTAAAGTGGTCGGCAGGCGGCCCCTTGCCGGGCAGCACGTTGAGGCGCACGCCGGTGACCAGGGTGTCGAGTCCCCGCACGCCGGAGAAACCAATCTCCGGGTGCACAATCCAGAATTGCGCCCCCGCGTTGGCGAGCGACGCGGCGCCTCGGTCCAGCCGCAAGCGAACGCTGACGCCTCCCAGGCCGGGTTTTAGCGTCACCGCCTCCACAAGTCCCGCCGAGACTCCCCGGTACTCGAGCACCGTCCGGCCGGCCTCGACCCCCGCGCCGTTGGCAAAATCAATGGTGATTTTGGGCCCACGATTGTGCAGTTCGCGGAAGCCCATCCAGCCTCCAATCGCGATCGCGACCAACGGAACGACCCAGATGAGCGAAATCGTGCGGGTACGGGACAGTTTTGGTGCCGGGAGGGAGCTCATGGTGTCAAGAAGGGGCGACGCGCCAGAGGATGCGCGGGTCGAATGCCTGGGTGGCGAGCACGGTCAGCACGACGGCCGCCGCGAAAGCAACGATGCCGGCGCGTGGCACCACCGTGGAAAGTTCGCCGAACCGCACCAGACCCGTGAGGAAGGCGGCCAGGAAAACGTCGAGCATCGCCCAGCGTCCGATGAAATCGAGGGCGGCGTAGAGTCGCGTCAGTCGCCGCGAGTTTCCCGAGGCGCCCCGGCGCGCCTGAAACAGCAACCAGCCTAACCCGGCGAGTTTGAGCAAGGGAATGAGGATGCTCGCCGTGACCACGATGACGGCGATCGGCCACAGGCCCTGCTGCCAGAGTCTGATCGCACCGGAGAAGATGGTGTCGCTGCGATGGTGGCCGTAGCTCTGGGTGCTCAGGACGGGAAGCAGGTTGGCCGGCACCAGCATGACGGCTGCAGCCAGCGCCAGCGCGGCGGCGGTGGAGGTGCTTTTGAACCGGGCACCGGCCAGGCGACATCTCACGGCGGAGAGCCGGCCGCGGCAGCCGGGGCGGTCGAATTGAAATTGGAGCTGCGCTGCGCCACCAGGAGCGAGAAAGCCATGGCGCAATAGCACCAGAAACCGGGACCAATGGTGACGTTGACGACACTCCCGAGCCTCAAGAGGGCGACCAGGACGGCCAACACCTGCACCTCGGGTATCGCCCAGTGCTCGAGCACATGGCCCGCCCAGTGCAAAAGGGGGAAGCCGGATATTTGCCAGCCGAGGCGGGAGGGAGCGTGCAGGACTGCCAGGGTGGCGAGGAGCGTGAGGGGCAGGAGCACGCCGCAGAGAAAAACGAGGACAGCGAGCGAGGTCATGCCGCTGTCCCACAGGGTCCTCACGCCCGTGAACAGGAAACTGATCCGCTCGGCGCCCAGCTTACCCGCGCTGACAAACGGCAGCATGACCGCAGGCAGGGCGAGGGCCAGGCCGGTGACCGAGAAGACGAGGGCGCTGTCCGTCCCGGCGCGCGCGCCCCGGGCCAGCACGGCGTCGCAGCGCACGCAAAGAGCCTTTTCTCCCGGCGCAAGAAGAGTCGGCCGGTGTTCTTGGCCGCATAAGTGGCAAAGCAGGCGTGCGTTTGGTCCCATGGCCGGCGTCGGGTGGCGGCAACAGTGTCACCCGGACGGCCGCGCCGCTATGGGGTGTTACCAGTACCGGATACGACCGCGGGTGTTCGCGGCAGACCCGATCGTTCCGCCGCCGAAGCAAACTTCCCGAATGCCGCTGCTGGCCGCGCGCCCCGAGAGCCCGGCATCGCTGATCCGCCTCTTGTCCGCCGTTTCCTTTGGGTTTTGCGCCGGCGCAGTAGGGTTACACCCTATGGCTGACGCCGGATTTCGTGCCTACTTTGCGGGCCTACGGCATGTATGTGATATGCCCGCAAATTCCCACGAAGGATGACCGGCGGAGACGGATCCGTTGGTCGTCGCGTACCCCGTTTGTCTTTCCCCGGCGAAATAGACCGGCGGAAGGAACGAGTGTATCGCGATGACGCCGGTTCCTTCATCCGAAGAACCGGCCCGCGCAAGCGATTCCCCGGGATCGAGCGGGCCGCTTTTTTCGGCGCGGGCCACGACCCTGTTTCGAGCGGGTTTGGGCGGAGCAGTCCTGCTGGTGATCGGTTCCGGATTCATGGCCTCCGCCTATTTCCACTCCGCGTCGTGGGACGGGATCGGGTTCGCGCCCGCGCAGCCCGTGCCCTTCAGCCACCAAAAACACGCCGGCGACCTCCGGATCGATTGCCGGAATTGTCACGCCACCGTGGAAACGTCGGCCTTCGCGGGCATGCCATCCACCGAGACTTGTCTGACCTGTCATTCGCAACTGATGACGGACATGCCCGCGCTCAAGCCCGTGATGGAGAGCGAAGCCAGCGGCGTGCCGCTGCAGTGGAATCGGGTGACGCAGCTGCCCGACTACGTCTTCTTTGATCACAGCATTCACGTCACCAACGGGGTGGGTTGCACCTCTTGCCACGGCGAAGTCGGGAACATGGCGATCACGGCCCAAAGCGAGTCGTTGACCATGCGGTGGTGCCTCGACTGCCATCGCAACCCAGGCCCTCGCCTGCGCGCGGCTTCCGCCGTTTTCGCCGCCACGTCACCGGCCGCTCAGTACGGCGGGCAACCGGACGAATGGCTCCGTCGCGATCACCTTCGCAGGGACAATCTGACCAATTGCTCGACCTGCCACCACTGACTCTCATGCCGGCCTCCCTTCCCATTCTCCCGGCCCAAACCGCCCCGGACTTCTGGCGCAGCCTGGACGAACGGGCCATGACGCCGGAATTCCAGTCTCGCCTCGCCGACGAATTCCCGGCCGGCGCCGCATTCGGGCCGTCGGAACTCGACCGTCGGGAGTTCGTCAGGATCATGGGCGCGTCGATGGCCCTCGCGGGGCTGTCCGGCTGCGTTCGGCGTTCCGCCGAGAAGATCGTGCCCTATGTGGCTTCGCCGGAAACGGTGATTCCGGGTCGCCCCGTCTACTATGCCACGGCGATGGCGGTGGAAGGATTCGCGCGCGGGATTGTCGTCGAATCGCATGAAGGCAGGCCGACCAAGATCGAAGGCAATGTTGATCATCCGGAAAGCCGGGGCTCCACCGATGCGATCACCCAGGCGGCCATCCTCTCCCTCTACGATCCCGATCGTTCGCGCGAACCCCGGCGAAAGGCCAAGGCGCACAATTGGGCGGCCTTTGAAGCCGAGTGGTCGCAGCACCAGGCGGCGTTGCTCGCCACGGAGGGCGCGGGGCTCGCGCTCCTGATGGAGCCGACGACTTCGCCAAGCATCCGGCGCGAACTCCAGCGCATCCTCGAAAAACTTCCCAAGACCCGCTGGTATCAACACACCCCGCTGGCCGCCTATGAGACTGGCGGTCAGCAGCCCGATTACGATTTCGATCAGGCGGATGTCATCTTCCTGATCGGGGCCGATTGCCTGTACCGGCATCCGGCCGCGCTGCGCTATGGCCGGGCGTTTGCCCGGCGGCGCCGGGTGGAAAACGGGCAGATGCGGATGAACCGCCTCTATGCGATGGAGAGCACGCCGACGGTCACCGGCACCCTGGCCGATTTCCGGCTGCCCGCTTCGCCCGCGCGAATGCGCACGGTGCTCGACGCCCTCGCGCAGGTCATCGTCCACGAAACCCCGCCGCCCGCGGCCGGGTTGTCGCCCGCCGAACGGCAGTTCGTGACAGCGCTCGCCGCCGATCTGCGCCGCCATGCGCCGGCGGTCGTGTGCGTGGCCGGCCAGGAAGAGGACGCCGACATCCGACGCTGGGCGCTCGCGCTCAATGCGCACGTCGGAGCCGATGGGACCACGATCCGCTTCCTGGCGCCCCAACGTTCGGATACGGAAAAGGCGGCGGCGGGAGGCTTGGCGCCGCTCAGCGAGGCGATGCGCCGCGGCGAGGTGACGCATCTCTTTGTTCTCGGTGCGAATCCCGCTTATACGGCGCCGGCCGACCTCGATTTTGCCGGTGCGTTGGGCAAAGTTCCATTTACCGTCCATTGCGGCGGGCACGCCGATGAGACGGCCGTCCTGTGCACCTGGCATCTGCCCGAGAGTCATTGGCTGGAAGCCTGGTCGGATCTGCGCGCCTATGACGGTACCGCCACGATTCTGCAGCCGTTAATCGAACCCCTTTTCGACACGCGCAGCGGCCTGGAAATCCTGCGCCTCGTGACGAGTTCGCGGGGCGGCCACGCCTACGACATCGTCCGCGAGACGTGGCAGCACGAGCGCGGCGGATCGGATTTCGACCTCCATTGGAATCGTTGGTTGAACGTCGGAGTCGTCGACGGCTCCGCGGCCGCGGCGGTGGCCGGCCCCCCCGCCGACGGCACCTTCCCGGTGCTCGCCCGACCCGAGCCCGAAGAATTGCCCGTCCTCATTCTGCAACCGGACGCCACGATCCTGGACGGTCGCTGGGCCAACAACGCCTGGCTCCAGGAACTGCCCAAACCCCTGACGCAGCTCGTGTGGGACAACGCCGCCCTGATCAGTCCCGCCTTGGCCGAGCGACTCGGGATTGCCAGCGGCGACCTGCTGGCGTTGTCCATCGGTCCGCACGCCGTCGATGCGGCCGCGATGATCATGCCGGGACAGGCTGAGGATTGTGTCACCCTCTCGCTCGGCTACGGCCGGACGGCGGCGGGATCGGTGGGGACGGGGCACGGATTCGACGGGTATCACCTCCGCTCGATGAACGCGCTCTGGCAGCGATCCGGCCTGCACGTACGAAAAACGGGGCAACGGCACGCCCTCGTGACCACTCAGCAGCACTTCGCGATGGAAGGCCGCGACGTGGTTCGGGTGGTCTCGCCCGATGCCTTGAGCGTTCCGCCGCCCGCCGCGAGTCCCTCACTGTATCCACCGCGGAAGTCGGCCGGCTATGCCTGGGGAATGGCGATCGACCTCAGCACCTGCATCGGCTGCAACGCCTGCATGGTGGCCTGCCAGGCGGAAAACAACATCCCGGTGGTTGGCAAGGAGCAGGTGGCCCGCGGACGCCAGATGCACTGGATCCGGGTCGACACCTATTTCCAGGGCGATCCGGCAAGTCCGCGCGTGGTGCATCAGCCGGTTCCCTGCATGCAGTGCGAAAACGCGCCCTGCGAACTCGTGTGTCCGGTAGCCGCCACCGTGCATAGCAGCGAGGGGTTGAATGAGATGGTCTACAATCGCTGCGTCGGCACCCGCTATTGTTCGAACAACTGTCCCTACAAGGTCCGGCGCTTCAACTTTTTCGACTACCGGTCCCCGCCCGCCGCCCTGGCCAACCTGCAGAAAAACCCCGACGTGACGGTGCGCGAACGGGGGGTGATGGAAAAATGCACCTACTGCGTCCAGCGGATCAACGCCGCGCGCATTGTGGCCGAGCAGGAAGGCCGGCCGATCCGGGACGGCGAAATCAAGACGGCGTGCCAGCAGGCGTGCCCGGCGGAGGCCATTGTCTTCGGCGATATCGCCGATCTCGCCAGCCGCGTGTCTCTCCGGAAACGCGAGCCGACCAACTATCTCCTGCTCGAGGATCTCAACACCCGGCCCCGCACCACCTATCTCGCAAAAGTGCGTCACCGGGAAGGGGGCGCCGCCTTATGAAACCCCCGGTAGCGACTCCGCGCGACGGCCGGGACGAGGCGTTGATCGCGCCGGGCGAGACCATGGAGTCGGTGACCCGGACGATCAGCGACATTCCGCTGCTGCACCCCTATCCGCGCTTTTGGTGGACCGGCTTTCTGATCGCCTTTGCGCTCGTCCTGCTCCTGCTGACTTCGATCGCCTGGCTCTTCACGCGCGGGATCGGCATCTGGGGCGTGAATGTGCCGATCGCATGGGGCTTCGCGATCGTGAACTTCGTCTGGTGGATCGGCATCGGGCATGCCGGAACGTTCATCTCGGCGATCCTGCTGCTGCTGCACCAAACGTGGCGCACCTCGATCAACCGGTTCACAGAAGCCATGACGCTGTTTGCCGTGGCCTGCGCCGCCCTGTTTCCGATCCTGCACCTCGGGCGGCCCCAGTTCTTCTACTGGCTCCTGCCGTATCCCGACTCGATGGGCCTGTGGCCGCAGTTTCGGAGCCCGCTGGAATGGGACGTTTTTGCCGTCTCCACCTATGCGACGGTCTCGCTGTTATTCTGGTATGTCGGCCTGCTGCCTGATCTCGCGACGATGCGCGACCGCGCCGCCACCCGGTTCAAGGCGCGCCTCTACGGCTTGTGCAGTCTCGGCTGGCGGGGCGACGTCCGGCATTGGGTGCACTATCAGAAGCTCTATGTTCTGCTGGCGGGCCTCGCGGCTCCGCTGGTCATTTCGGTGCACACGATCGTGGGCCTGGATTTTGCCATCGCCATCCTGCCGGGATGGCATTCGACGATCTTCCCCCCCTATTTTGTCGCCGGCGCCATCTTCTCGGGCTTTTCGATGGTCCTGACGCTGGTCATCCCGCTGCGGGCGGTTTACCGGCTCCAGGGGCTCATCACCGCCCGCCATCTTGACCTGATGGCGAAGGTCATGATGGCGACCGGGTGGATCGTGATCTACGGCTACCTCGACGAATTTTTCAATGCGTGGCGCAGCGGCGACATCTTCGACCGCTTCGTGGACGTTAACCGGGCGACCGGTCCGTATGCCGGCTATTTCTGGGCGTTGATGCTGTGCAACGTCATCGCGCCGCAATTCCTGTGGGCGCGCCGGTTGCGACACAACGTGGTCGTTCTCTTTTTCGTCGCCTTGCTCGTGAACGTCGGCATGTGGGTCGAGCGTTTCGTCATCGTCGTCACGAGCCTGCATCGCGATTTCCTGCCGTCGTCCTGGGGCATGTATCACGCCACTTTTTGGGATTACTCGACGCTGGCTGGCACGGTCGGCCTGTTCGGCGCCCTCCTGTTCCTTTTCCTCCGTTTCCTGCCCGCCATCTCGATGACGGAAATGCGCCACTTCGTCGGGGCGGAAAGGGCCGATCCATGAACGCACCCATCCACGGCCTGCTCGTGGCCTTCACCTCCGAAAAATCGTTCCGGACGGCCTTCCACCATCTTCGTGAAACCGGCTGCACGCGGCTCGAGGCCTACACGCCTTATGCGGTCGAGCCCGGAGTCCTGCCGGGCGCCACGACCCCGATGGCGTCGATCATGTTGCGCGCCGGCGTCATCGGCGCCGGCGGGGGCTTCTATTTGCAGTGGTTTGCGGCGCATGACTATCCCCTCAATGTCGGCGGGCGCCCGCTCAACAGCTGGCCCGCGTTCATTCCGATCACGTTCGAACTGACGGTGCTGACCGCCGCGCTGGTCGGCGTCCTGGCGTTCTTTTGCCTCGCGAGGCTTCCCCGCCTGCATCACCCCGTGTTTGCCGATCCGCGTTTCCGACGGGCGAGTCAGGATCGTTTCTTCATCTGCGTCCGTGCCGACGATCCGCTTTACGCCAGCGAGCGCGTGCGACGCATCCTGACGGAGGCGCAGCCGGAATCGAGCGCGGAGGTGCCCGCATGAAGGCTGGACGCTTCCTCCCGCGGGCGCTCGCGGCACTGCTGCTCGCAGCCGGTTTCGCCAGCTGCGACAATATGAAGCACCAGGAAACCGTGCGCCCCTTCGAAGCGTCGGCCTTTTTCCACGACGGCGCCTCGGCGCGGCATCCGCCCGCCCACACGGTCGCCCGCGGGGAACCGGCGCCGAACGACCCCGTAGCCACCGGGCTGAAGGACGGCGTTCCGCTGGCAGAGATACCGCTGCCCCTGACGCACGACTTCCTCAAACGAGGACGCGAGCGGTTCAATATCTTCTGCGCCGCGTGTCACGGCGAGGACGGCTTCGGGCGCGGCATCGTCGCCTTGCTGGGGTTTCCGGCCCCGCCCTCGTATCAGGAACCATGGCTGCTCAAGGCGCCGGCCGGCCATTTCTTCACGGTGATTACCCACGGGATCGGCCGGATGTATCCGCTCGCGGACCGGATCGAGCCCCGCGACCGCTGGGCGATCGTGGCCTATGTGCGGGCGCTGCAACGAAGCCAGCACGCCACGCTGGGCGATGTTCCGCCCGACCAACGCCAACAACTTTCGGCTCCATGAACCTGGCCCAAGAATCCGATTCGCGGCGGTTCGAACGCCTCGCCGGCTGGACGGCGGCGTTGGCCGGACTGGCGGCGCTCGGACTGCTCTGGCTCGATCCCGGCGATTTTTCGCTCGGGTATCGATTTGTCGTGTTCGCCGTTCTGGCGCCGGCGATCGGTTGTCTGATCTTCACTCTGATTCATCGCCTGACGGGCGGCCAGTGGGCCAGCGGGCTGCGGCCGTTCCTGCTGGCGGGAGTCTCGCTCCTGCCGTGGATCTGGCTCCTGGCCATCCCGATCTTGTTTCTTCCGCGTTCGCTAAGCCGCCATGAGCCGGCGGTGGCTTCCGCCGCGCTTGGCTACGAGAGCCTCCCGATCGTGGCGGTGCGCTCCCTGGTCTATGCCGCGATCTTTTTTGGGCTGAGCCGGGCCGTGTCGCGGGATGCCGGGCTGGACGATTCACCGATCCGAAACCGCCGGCCGTGGGTCGGGCCCGTGGGATTGTTGGTGCTGGTCTTCACGCTGACGCTGCTGGCGGATGACTGGATCGCCTCGGTGGATCCGGGCTGGCATTCCACCGGATTTTCATTCGTGTGGATGACCGGACAGTCGGTGGCGGGCCTGTCGCTGGCGCTGCTGGGCGCCCTGGCGGCCGGGGCGCAACCCGTGGCCACCGGGAACGCAGGGCGCCCGCTCGGAATCGACTGGGGCAACCTGCTGCTGGCGACGCTGCTCTCGTGGTGCTACGTGGCCTTCGCCCAGTTCCTGATCATTTGGGCGGGAAACCTGCCGGCGGAGATCTCGTGGTACCAGCACCGGCAGGAGGGTCTGTGGTTCTGGGTGCCCGCCGCTCTGGCGGTCTTCGGCATTGTTCTCCCCTTTTTGCTGCTTCTGTCTCGGCGGTATAAAGCGAACGCCGGAGGACTAGCGACGGTTGCCGTCGTGCTCTTGCTGAGCCAAGGGCTCTATACGGCATGGCTGATCCTGCCCGCGGGCGGCCGTTTCTCTCTCGAAGGTTGGCTGTTGGTCCTGGCGTTGCTCGTGACCGGGGCTGGGGCGGGGCTCAATCGTTTTGCGGCGTTGGCGCGGAAGTTAAGGAGGCCGGCCTGATGAACCTTGGCCGACTTCTCGTGGTTCGTGGCCGAGGAGGGGCGACGGCCTCTCCAGGCGCGATCGGCCCAGACATCTGCGCTGTGATCGCAGTCGCCGCGACTTGTCTGATGCTGGCAGCGTGCGGCCAGCGCCTGCGCGACCAGTCGGAATCGGCCGAACCGACGCCGGTCGCGAAAGACCGTGCGGCGAACGGCATCGAACCGCTGTGGAAGGAACCGGATC